>WNGB01000876.1_pt1 | contig 48607 bp, 56 predicted proteins | sample 5400681 | NCBI WGS metagenome assembly WNGB01 (sample SAMN13153367, study PRJNA577476) | soil metagenome | isolation source: 115 cm soil or saprolite under grassland replicate 2 | place: USA:California | collected 2016-06-15
AGGCCGCTGTTAGGCGAATTCAAAAAAGCTGGGGTCGAGCCGAAGAGGTTCGTGCGCGAATTTCGCGTGACCACTGATCTTCCCGAAGGCGAGATCAATCTAAGCGTCACGCAATTTCAGGCAGGCGACTATGTCGATGTGATTGGCCGTTCGAAAGGCAAGGGCTTCCAAGGCGTGATGAAAAAGCACAACTTTCACGGACAAGGCGCGTCGCACGGTTCGAAAACACACCGGCGCCCTGGCGCGATCGGCAATCGATCTACTCCCGGACGAATTTGGAAAAATGTGGGGATGCCCGGTCATCTCGGCGATGAACGGGTGACAGTGCAAAACCTTCAGGTCATGCAGGTGCGCGAAACTGAAAAAATGCTTCTGATCAGCGGCGCAGTTCCGGGAGCCAATGGAAGTTACGTTGTGGTTCGTCCGGCGATCAAGAAACATGGAGCCGCGATGCCCTCGTCGCCGCGTGGCGAGGGCGCCACGGCTCCAAAAGCAAAATGAGCGCGAAGGTTTTAACCAAGGCAGGGGCCAAGGAAGCAAAGATCGAGTTGATCGAGGACGGACGCGGTACGCAGGCCGTCCATGAGACCGTGGTGGCCATGCGCGCGGCGCGGCGTTCTGGTTCGGCCAACACCAAGACAAAGGCCGAAGTCAATCTTTCCGGGGCAAAACCGTGGCGACAAAAGGGGACCGGCCGCGCCCGGGCCGGCTATAAATCATCGCCGATTTGGCGTGGTGGCGGCGTCGTTTTCGGGCCAAAGCCGCGTGATTATTCAAAAAAGATTTCGAAGTCGGTGCGGCGTCTTGCTTTTCAAAAAGCGCTGAGCGACCGGATCAGCGCCGGGGATATTTTGACGATCGACAAATTCGAAGTGCCAGAACTGAAGACGAAATCGTTCGTGGCATTGCTGAAAAAACAGACCGATGCGCGAAAAGTATTATTGATCTCGGACGCGTTCGATCAAACTACCTTTAAAGCGGCGCGCAACGTCAAACCGGTGCAGCTCGCGACCGCTTCCGATGTGAACACCGAGCAGTTGCTCGCGTTCGAGAAAATTCTCGTAACGCACAAGGCGCTGGAGCAGCTCGCGGAAAGAACCAACCCGCCTTCGTCTCGCAGCGGCGGGACTACGGCGCGATAAAATGAACGAGCCGCACGAGATCATTAAAACTGCATCGTTGACTGAAAAGTCGACGTTGATGAGTGAAAAGCTGAACAAGTATGTCTTCCGCGTCAGCCCGCGCGCGAGCAAGATTCAGATCAAGAACGCAATTGAACGGTTGTTTCAAAAGAAAGTGGTCGATGTGAACACCTGCAATTACGCCGGCAAAAAGAAACGCGTCCGGGGGCCATTGGGACGACGGCCGCACTGGAAGAAAGCCATCGTGACCTTGAAGGAAGGCGAGAAGATCGACTTGGTATGACGATGGAAATCCGAATGTCGAATATCGAAATCCGAAATAAGCACGAATTCGGATTTCGAATTTCGAATTTTTAACTGTTATGGCACTAAAAGATTATCGCCCGCTTACGCCGACTTTGCGCTTCAAGTCGCTGCCGCGCTTCGATGAAATCACAAAGTGGCGGCCGGCCAGGAGCCTGGTTGAGTCGAAGAAAAAATCCGGCGGCCGCAATAATTACGGCCGGCTCACATCCCGGCATATCGGCGGCGGTCACAAACAGAAATATCGCAAGGTTGATTTCAAACGGCGCAAGCACGGTGTCGCCGCCGAAGTTATCGCGATTGAGTATGACCCGAACCGCTCGGCGCGCATTGCCCTTATAAAATATGCGGACGGCGAGCTGAGTTACATTCTAGCACCGAACGGTCTCCGCGTCGGATCGACAGTCGCCGCCGGGGAAGATGCGGCGCCGGACCTGGGAAATGCGCTGCCGCTTCGCGCGATTCCGCTTGGCGCCAACATTCACAATATCGAATTGGCGCCGGGACGCGGCGGTCAGGTTGCGCGCAGCGCCGGGCAACAGGCCACACTAAGCAACCTTGAAGGCGGCTACGCGCTCGTGAAAATGCCCTCCGGCGAAATCCGTCGCATCCACGAAAACTGTTTCGCGACGATCGGCCAGGTGGGAAACGTCGATCACATGAATGTGTCGAGCGGGAAAGCGGGACGGACGCGCTGGCAGGGACGCCGCCCGCATGTGCGGGGCATGGTCATGAATCCGATCGATCATCCCATGGGCGGTGGGCAGGGAAAATCAAAGGGAGGCGGTGGCCGGCATCACCCCGTGAGTCCCTGGGGACAACTCGCAAAAGGATTTAAAACACGAAGCAAACACAAACCGAGCGATCGGTTTATTTCGGAACGGAGGAGGTCGAAGAAGAAGGCGTGAGTCGTTAAGTCGTGAATCGGATTGCGCGGCACTCCAAGTCGATTCACAAATCATTTGCAATTTATGGCTAGATCGTTGAAGAAAGGACCCTTCGTCGAGTCGCATCTTCTGGAGAAGATCGACAAGATGAATAGTTCGGGCGCAAAAAGACCGATTAAAACATGGTCGCGGCGTTCGATGGTAACGCCGGATTTTGTCGGCCACACGTTTTTGGTGCACAACGGGAAGACTTTTAACTCCGTCTTCGTCACCGAGAACATGGTCGGTCACAAACTCGGTGAGTTTTCGCCGACACGGGTGTTCAAGAAACATGGCTCCCACACGGCGAAGGTGACCAAGTAATTTGAATTTTCGATTTTCGATCTCCGATTGCCGATTGCCCAGATGGGCAATGACTCGTGGATCGATGATCATGCTTGTGGGCCTGTTGCCCGTCGGAAGGCTGGCGGCAGAGGGAAATAGTTCTTTGTCAGAATCTAAAATTGAAAACACGGACCACACAGGGACGGCTGAGACGTTGCTCACGCAAAACGAACAATTGCGGCGGCAACTGTCCATTGACCAGGAATCGCTCAAGGTGTTGACAAGCAGCCTGGCGCAATCCAACGAAGAGGCGGAATTGTTTCGCCGCAAGTATTCCGATTTGGAATTGCGGATGGAGGCGCTGGGTCTGGCAGCGGCGAACAAGGATCGAGCGAAGCTGGAACAGCGTCTGCTGGCGGCGGTGAGCGATCTTCAACTTGCACAAAAGGAACGCGATGATTATCGCGACCAGATGTTGCGCCTGAACGAGGCGATGTTGCGGTATTTGAAAACGTCGCAGAGTGGCGATGCGCAAGCGCGAATGGACGTGGAAACGCAACTGCGCAGCACGAACGACCTTGTCGCAAGATCGAACGACGCGCCGGATTCTCCGGAGCCCGGTTTGATGGATGGAAGCGTCATCAGCGTGAAGGAAGAATGGTCGTTAGTGGTCGGCAACCTTGGTGAAAAGCAAGGCGTGAAAATTGGCATGCCGATGCGCGTAATGCGGGACGACCGAAAGATCGCAACACTGCGAGTGGTAGATGTGAGGCAGAAAATTTGCGGCGCCGTGATTCAAGAAATGGATTTGGAGAAGGAAAAAATAAGAGTAGGCGACCGGCTCCAGGTGGATGCCCAGTCGGATGTGAGTTTGAAGTGAAGAAAAGTTACAAACGTTAAAAGAGTTACAAGGTTACATGGGTGAAGTGGATCACTTTGTAACGATGTAACCCTTGTAACTTTGTAAAGAAAGTAAAGCAATGGAAGTGAGATCGATATATAAGTATGCGCGGATTTCGCCATTCAAAGTGCGCGAAGTCACGCGTGAGATTCAGGGTCTGCCGGTTTCGGCCGCACTCGATCTTCTCGCTTTCACCCCTAAAAAAGCGTCCTTTCTGATCGGCAAAACGCTTAAGAGTGCAATCGCAAACGCGGAGAACAACGCCAACCTGAAACCTGACGTTCTGGTAGTGAAGGAAGCGATTGTGGGCGAAGGCCCAACAATGAAGCGGATGATGGCGCGCGCCCGTGGCAGTGGCAGCCAAATTTTGAAGCGAACCAGCCATATTCGCATCGTGCTCTCCGATGAGATTCCAATTGAGACGCGCGAAACCAGAAAAGCGAAACGCGAACAGGAAAAAAAGGCGAAGAACCAAGCGACGAGCAAGGTGAGTGAAGGCTCGACAGCTGGGACCGGGAAAAAGCCGGCGAAGACGAAGAAGACTGCAAAGCCGAAGAAATAATCTTTATGGGACAAAAAGTTAATCCAATCGGGTTTCGCCTCGGTGTAAGTCGCGACTGGCGTTCGCGCTGGTACGCCTCGCCGCAGGAACTGCCCGCGTTCTTGCACAGCGATCTGAAGATTCGGAATTATGTGAAGAAAAAGCTGCAGTTCGCTGCTGTCTCTAAAATTGTGCTCGAGCGGGCGTGGAACAGTATTCGGGTAACGATTTTCACCGCGCGCCCGGGAATCGTAATTGGGCGAAAAGGGGCGGAGATCGAAAAGATGACCGAAGAGATCTCGAAAATGGCGCAGGGGAAGCAAGTCAAAATCGACATCCAGGAAATCAAATCGCCGGAGCTCGATGCGCAATTGGTCGCCGAGAACGTCGCGCTGCAAATTGAGCGGCGCATTGCTTATCGCCGTGCGATGAAAAAAGCGGTGCAGACCGCGATGGATTTTGGCGCGGAGGGGATTCGGCTGCGTTGTTCGGGGCGTCTCAACGGCGCGGAGATTTCACGGTCGGAATGGTATCGGGAAGGTAAAGTTCCCCTTCATACGCTGCGGACGGCAGTCGACTACGGCTTCGCCGAAGCCAATACGGTTTACGGCAAAATTGGGGTGAAATGCTGGATCTGTAAAAAGGAAGAAGCGCCGGCTCAATCAGCCGCACCACCACCGCCACCAGTCCCACCGCCGCCGGTCCCTGAGGTAGTTTAAGGAGAATCGTTATGCCGTTAATGCCAAAACGCGTGAAGTATCGGAAGACCCAGCGAGGAAGTCGTAAGGGAACTGCTTCGCGCAATCTCAGAATCGACTTCGGCGAGTTTGGTTTGCAGACTCTCGAACGCGCCTGGATCACCAACACACAGCTGGAGGCAGCGCGGGTGGCCCTTACCCGCAATATGAAACGCAAGGGCAAACTCTGGATCCGCATTTTTCCCGATAAATCGGTCACGGGGCGTCCGCCGGAAACCCGCATGGGCAAGGGCAAAGGCCAGCCCGAGTTCTGGGTCGCGACCGTGCGGCCCGGCAACATTTTGTTCGAACTGGACGGTGTGCCCGAATCGGTCGCGCGTGAATCCCTTCGACTGGCAGCGGACAAGTTGCCTGTTCGGACGAAGTTTCTGAGCCGGCACCACGTCGCCGCTGCCTAGCGAGCCATGAAAATGAAAGAGATCATAGAATTGAGTACGGACGAGCTCCTGACCAGGAGACGTGATTTGCGACAGGAGCGCTTGCATCTGCGCCTGCAACAGCAGAGCGGCCAGCTCGAACAGCCAAGCCGGTTACGTTTACTACGCCGGGATGTTGCCCGCATTGAGACGGTGCTCTCACGGCGGGGGAAAGAGACTGAGAAAAAGTAAATTTATGGCTGAGCAAGATCAACAACCGCCCCCGCTGCCCGCATCCGTCGCTCGTGGTTCGCGCAAGACACGAACCGGCGAGGTGATTTCCAGCAACATGAACAAGACGATTGTGGTTCAGACGGTTACGCGCGTGCCGCATCCCAAGTTCGGCAAGATCGTTAAACAGATGAAAAAATTTTATGCTCACGACTCGCAGAACGAGGCGAAAACCGGCGACACGGTCCGGATCATGGAGACACGACCCCTGAGCAAGCTCAAGCGCTGGCGTTTGGTGGAGGTCATCCAGAAGTAGAGGGAGAGGAAGATTTTTATGGTGCAACTTCGGTCCAGACTTGATGTGGCGGACAACAGTGGGGCGCGCATGGCGACGATGATCGGCGTGATCGGCAAGTCCACGCTTTATGCCGGAATCGGCGATGTGATCACCGCCAACGTGAAGGAAGCCAGCGCGACCGGGACGGTAAAAAAGGGTGAAGTTGTTCGCGCAGTTCTCGTTCGCACAAAACAGCCGATCCGACGCGAAGATGGCTCCCTGCTGCGTTTCGATAACAATGCGATCGTGATTATAGACAAAGATTTGAATCCACGCGGCACGCGCATTTTTGGGCCGGTGGCCCGCGAATTGCGCGAGCGGAATTTCATGAAAATTGTCTCGCTCGCTCCGGAAGTCTTATGAACCGCATTAAGTGCCACGTCAAAAAAGGCGACCAAGTCGAGGTCGTCTCGGGGAATTTTCGCGGTTCATCGGGGAAAATTCTGGCGGTATTTCCGCATAAGGAGCGGGTTTTGGTCGAGGGCGTACGAATTATTAAGAAACATCTCCGGAAATCGCAGGACAATCCCAGCGGCAAAATCGCGGAACGCGAAGGCCCGATTCATATTTCCAATGTGAAATTGATCGAACGCGACGGAAAGCCGGTGAAAGGCAAGGAACCGAAGGCGAAACGAGAGAAAAAGAAGAGCTAGGACAGCTTTGTTGAGAAATGGAAAACGAATTTTATCGCGATTATAAGGAACGCGTGATGCCGGCGCTGCAAAAGCTGCATGGCTACAAGAACGTTCACCAGGTTCCAAAGGTCGAGAAAGTAGTGATTAACACCTCGGTCGGCTCGCAATCGGACGTGAAGCAGGCGCTGGAGGAAGCAAAAGCGGAGCTTGCCTTGATCACGGGCCAACGCCCGGTGGAAACGCTGGCCAAGAAAAGCATCTCCAATTTCAAATTACGAAAAGGCCAGGCGATTGGCGCAAAGGTTACCTTGCGCGGTGAGCATATGTACGAATTTCTCGAGCGCTTCATCAAAGCAGCACTCCCTCGGATTCGTGATTTTCGCGGTGTGTCGCCGCGCTGTTTCGATGATCACGGCAACTATACGCTGGGAGTTTCGGACCAATCGATCTTTCCCGAGGTCGAGCTCGATAAAATCAAGCGCAACATTGGATTTGATGTTACTATCGTCACCACGGCACGAACGGACGACGAAGCCAAATCGCTCCTGAGCGAAATGGGAATGCCGTTCAGCGACCGGGCAAGGCCCGCCGCACAACCCGCCTGATTTTCATGAGTACTGTTACTGATCCCATTGCCGATCTTCTGGCGCGTGTGCGCAACGGCACGCGTGCGCAAAAGCCCGAGGTGTTCGTTCCGTACTCGAAGATCAAGGCAGAGATTGCCCGCATTCTGAAGGAGGAAGGCTACATCTCTGATTACTCGGTCGACACGAGCGCTGCGCATCCGCGGATCAAGATCACAAATAAAATCGTGAATCGCTCCAGTGCGATCGCGAATTTGCGACGGGTAAGCCGGCCGGGATTGCGCCGTTACGTCGGTGCGGATGAAATCCCGCGAGTTCTTGGTGGAATGGGCGTGGCGATTCTTTCCACCTCGCGCGGTGTTTTATCGGGGCGCGAAGCGAGAAAGCAAAAAATTGGCGGTGAACTGCTGGCTTACGTTTGGTGATCATTTAACGTTGTAACGATTTAGCGAAACAGAAACCCATGTCACGAATCGGAAATAAAGAGATCGAGATTCCCGACAAAGTTAAAGTCAACATCGACAATGACGGGGCCGTATCGGTGGAAGGACCCAAGGGAAAACTGAACTGGAAGCTGCCGCGCGACATCAAGGCAACCGTGAAGGACAACCGGGTGTCGCTCATGCGCGAAGCGGAAACGCGCAGCGTGAAAGCGCTGCACGGACTCTCACGCAGCCTGGTTTACAACATGGTGCAGGGCGTGAGCCAGGGCTTTACCAAGCAGCTCGAGATCGAGGGCGTCGGTTTCAAGGCTGCGGTGCAAGGTCCGATGCTCAATTTGAGCCTCGGTTTCTCTCACCCTGTTCACTTTCAGATTCCAAAGGACATCAAGATCACAGTCACTGATGCCACCAAGATTAACATCGAAGGCGTGGACAAAAAACTGGTGGGCCAGGTGGCAGCAGACATTCGCGGTTTTTACCCGCCCGAACCGTACAAGGGCAAAGGTGTGCGCTATGCCGGCGAGCAGATTCGTCGCAAGGAAGGCAAGACAGTCCAGTAAATATGGCGACGACTCGTAAAGCGGCGCGGCAGCGCGTTCATAAGCGGATCAGGAAAAAAGTCGCGGGCACGGCGGAACGGCCGCGCCTGGCAGTCCATTTTTCCGGGAAACACGTTTACGCGCAAGTCATCGACGATGGCGCCGGACGTACGCTGGCCGCCGCATCAACAATGGAGCGTTCATCGCCGGGCAAGAACAAAGCCGCCGCCAACCGCGCAGCGGCCGAAGAAATAGGCAAAGCGATCGCAGAACGTCTGCTTGCGAAGAAACTCGATCGCGTCGTCTTTGATCGCGGCGGTTTCTTTTACCACGGGAAAGTGAAAGCTCTGGCCGATGCAGCGCGCGCGAGCGGCCTAAAATTTTAACTCATGGCACAAATGACTTCAGGCAGGCGACCAGATTCGCGCAACCCAGACAGGACGCCAGCGAAACGGGGCGATACGACCGAGAAGGTCGTTTTCATCAACCGCTGCGCGAAAGTGGTCAAGGGCGGGCGGCGCTTTAGCTTCAGCGCATTGATCGTGGCCGGAGACCACGATGGGAAAGTCGGCTGCGGATTTGGCAAAGCGAACGAAGTCTCGGAAGCGATCCGGAAAGCGTCCGAGGCGGCGCGTAAATCGATGGAAAAGGTTTCTTTGCGCGAAAACACGATTCCGCACGAAGTGATCGGCGAATTCGACGGGGCGCGCGTGCTTCTGCGTCCGGCGTCGCCCGGAACCGGCGTCATCGCCGGTGGCGGTGTGCGTGCGGTGGCCGAAGCGGCCGGCATTCGCGATGTGCTGGCCAAGTCGTTAGGCTCAAGCAATCACGCGAACGTCGTGAAGGCAACGATTGCCGCTCTGCGGTCGCTGCGCCGGCGCGACGAAATTTTCAAAGTGCGCGGAATTCAGTCAGCCGACGGAAAGGCGAACGATCATGATGCGGCTTCATAATTTGCGGCCACGTCCCGGTTCGCGGCATCGCGTCAAACGCCTTGGCTGCGGTGAAAGTTCCGGGCACGGAAAAACAAGCGGCAAAGGTCACAAAGGACAAAAAGCGCGCTCCGGCGGCAGCATTCGGCTCGGGTTCGAAGGTGGCCAAATGCCGCTGATTCGGCGATTGCCGAAACGGGGATTTAACAACGCCGCTTTTCGCAAGCACTATGCGATTGTGAATCTTGATGACCTCAATGAGTTCAAGGCGGGAGCAACGGTAAACGAGCAATTGCTGCGCGAATCGAACCTGGTGCGCGGTCATTTCGTTGGAATCAAAATTCTTGGCGGCGGCGAACTGAAACACGGCCTGACGGTCGAAGCCGATAAAGTGAGCGCGGCAGCCCGGGAAAAAATCGAGAAGGCCGGCGGAACGATCACGTTGCGTGATGGCCGGGCGTCAATGGCAACGACCCTACATGAGGATGTCGACCTTACAACGGAGAAGGTGCCCCGAAAGCCGGCCGCGCGTAAACGATCGACAAGAAAAACGCCAGCAAGAGGGAAATCGCAGGCAAAAGAGAACACATCCCGGGAGCGCTAGGCTCCCGACGCGCGATGTTCCAAATTTAGCGGATGGTTTCGGCGTTTCTAAATACGGTTAAGATACCGGAATTGCGCCGGCGCATCTTGTTTACGCTGGCCGTAATTGTGGTTGTGCGCCTGGGGGCGGCGATCACTACTCCCGGAGTCAACCAGGCCGTCTTGCAGGAATGGTTCCGGACGGCGTCCAGCCAAACTGGAGGCGGTCTTGCGGCGCTATTTAATTTGTTTAGCGGCGGCGCGCTGGAGAATTGCGCCATCTTCTCCCTGGGCATTATGCCCTACATCAGCGCATCCATCATGATGCAGTTGCTGACTGCGGTGATTCCCCGGCTTGGCAGGTTGCAGCGCGAAGATGGCGGGCGGCAAAAGATCATGCAGTTGACGCGCTACGCGACGCTCGTCCTGTGCATTTTCCAGGGTTATCTGCTGGCGTTATCATTTCAGCACCCAGAATCGTATCATACGATGCTGCCGGGGATCACCGATACCATCAGAAACCTCGGAATTCCGCTGGTGGATGATCTTGGCTGGAAATTTCGAATCGTTACCGTGGTTTCGTTGAGCACCGGTACGCTCGTTTTGATGTGGTTAGGGGATCAAATTACCGAGCGCGGAATTGGCAATGGAATTTCGCTTATCATCACTATTGGCATTGTTGCGCGTTTGCCCGCAGCCCTGGCACAGGCCTGGAAGACCTTTGTGCCCTCAGCGCAAACTGGAACCAGCCAGGTCAACCCGGCCGTTCTTGTGCTCATGGTGGCGTTCCTATTCATTGTCATCGCTGCCGTGATCGCGATCACCCAAGGCGTGCGAAAGATTACTGTGCAGTACGCCAAGCGCGTGGTTGGGCGCAAAATGTACGGCGGTCAAACGCAGTACATGCCTTTGAAAGTGAACTACGCCGGTGTGATGCCGATCATCTTCGCCTGGGCTCTGCTTCTCTTTCCGGCGACGATTGTCCAGTACGGATTTAGAAACAGCCCCACAGCCGCGAAGATCGCCGCCGAGCTTTCCAACGGCTGGCCGCACTACGTCGCTCTCGCGGGAATGATTTTCTTCTTCAGTTATTTCTGGGTCGCGACGCAGTTTCAACCCGCCCAGATCGCGGACGACCTAAAAAAATATGGTGGCTATATCCCTGGTGTCCGGCCGGGGAAACCGACTGCCGACTTTCTTGATTTCACCATGACGCGGCTGACGTTCGCTGGCGCGATCTTTCTTACTTTAATAGCGGTCTTGCCAAGTCTGCTCAGCCAGGGAATGAACGTTCCCGTCATCACAGCGCAATTTTTCGGCGGCACCAGCTTGTTGATCATTGTCGGCGTCATACTCGATACCATGCGCCAGGTGGAGACACACTTAATTCAACGGCATTACGACGGGTTCTTGCGCAAGGGCCGTATCCGCGGGCGATCATTTGATCGCGCCTCCTATAGTCGCGGCGAAGCGGCGGCGAGCGGCACGCTGATGTGGTTCTATGTCGGCATCGCTGTGCTGATCATCGCCGGAGTCGCGATCTTTCTTTACGGCCGATAGGTGAAAAGACGACTCGTTCTTCTTGGCGCGCCAGGTTCCGGAAAAGGAACCCAAGCGGAGTTGATTACGCGGCAATTCGGTATTCCCGTTACTTCGCCGGGCGCGATTTTGCGCCGGGAAAAAGACCTAGGGACGCCTCTGGGCGAAAAAACCGCCGAAGTCATCCAGCACGGTGGCCTCGTCTCAGATGAAATTATTGTTGAGCTGATTGAAGATTGGCTGCGTTTGCACGGCGGGCACGGATTCGTTTTTGACGGTTTCCCACGAACGCTGCCACAGGCGGAGAGTTTGATGTCGATTCTGGCCCGGCTGCGGACAGCGCTCGACCTGGCGATTTGGCTCGACGTTTCGGAACAGACCGTGCACGATCGCATTTCGGGCCGTCTCCAGTGCGCCGAATGCGGCTTCACCACCAGCGGTAAAAGCGCAAAATTCGCGGAGCGGCCGATTTGTCCGTATTGCGACGGACCGCTCGTGCGCCGTAATGATGATGACGAGGTAGTGTTGCAAACGCGCCTTTCTGAATTTGAAAAGAAGACCCAGCCGCTCGCTGCCTTTTACGGCAAGATGTCGATCTTGCATCGGATCGACGGCAACCGCGATCGCGAGGCGGTGTTTGCCGATATCTCCCGACTGATCGAGAACAAAAGCTCCGCATGATTCCGATCAAAAGCGGCCGAGAAGTCGACAAAATGCGGCAGGCCTGCCGCTCCGCCAGTGAGATTCTGCATCGTGTAAGCGACCTTGTGCGGCCGGGAATCTCAACCAAAGAGATCGATGAAGCGGCCGCTGTTTTTATGCAGGAGGCCAGGGTCAAGAGCGCCTTTCTCGGTTATCGGCTCGGTCACCGTGTGTTTCCGGGTTATATTTGCATCTCGCTTAATGATGAAGTGGTCCACGGCATAGCGAGCCAACGCCGCGTTCAATATGGCGATATTGTAAAGCTGGACATTGGGGTGATCGAAGACGGTTGGGTGGGGGACACCGCCGCGACTGTAGCGGTCGGAATGGTGGACGAACGTGTCGATCTACTGATGCGCGTGACGGAGAATGCACTGGATCGGGCAATCCGAATCGCCCACGAAGGCACACGCCTTGGCGACATCTGTGCAGAGATTGAAGATGAAGCTCGGCGCAACCGCTTTTCTGTTGTGCGCGAATTTGTCGGTCATGGCGTCGGCCGCAAGCTGCATGAAGAACCTCAAATCCCAAATTACGGCAAACGGGGAAGTGGCCCACGCCTCAAGGCGGGAATGACGCTTGCCATCGAGCCAATGGTTAATTTGGGCACGGCTGCCGTGCGATTGCTCGACGATGGCTGGACCGTGGTCACGGCCGATGGGCTGCCTTCGGCGCATTTTGAGCACACAGTTTTGATTACGAAGGATGAGCCAGAAATCCTGACATGGCGCGCAAAGACGCAATTGAAGTAGAGGGCACAGTCGTCGAGTTGCTGCCCAATACGATGTTCCGGGTTGAACTGGCCAATGGCCATCGGGTGCTGGCGCATATTTCCGGGAAAATGCGGTTACACTTCATTCGGATCTTGCCAGGAGACAAAGTTATGCTAGAGATTTCACCCTACGATTTGTCGAAAGGGCGAATTACCTATCGCCATAAGTGACAACGCGGAGGACCCTCCCCGTTTCCCATTTCGCGGATTATGAAAGTACGACCATCAGTAAAAAGACTTTGTGCGAGTTGCAAGATCGTGAAGCGCAAGAACGTGGTGCACGTGATCTGCAAAAACCCGCGCCATAAACAGCGCCAGGGCTAGACTAATGGAGTGATGGAGCAGCGGAGTATTGAAATATGCCAAGATTACTCGGAGTTGAAATTCCAGCGGACAAGCGCATCGAGGCGTCCTTGACCTACATTTACGGAATCGGCTTGAGCACGGCCAAGCGCATTCTCGAGCAAACGAACATCGATCCTAACTTGCGCGCGAAGAATCTTACTCCGCAGCAATTGAACGAAATCATTCATGCGATCACGAACAACAAGCTCAAGATCGAGGGCGATCTGCGCCGCGACGTGCAAGGCAATTTGAAACGGCTCCAGGCGATCAATTCTTATCGCGGTATTCGGCACCGGAGAGGTTTACCCGTGCGCGGCCAGCGAACGTCGACAAATGCCCGAACCCGCAAAGGCCCGCGCAAAACCGTCGGCGTGATCCGTAACCCGGAAGCCAAAGCTGGCAAAGTTTAGTGGCTAATTCAAATGGCTGAAGCAAACGACCCAACCGATCCCGCAGTCGCGGGAGAAAAACCGAAAACGGAGAAGCCGGCATCAGTAGCCGCTCCGACGGATTCCCCGGAAGCCAAGCCTGTGGCGACAACCGGCGAAGAAGTCACTCATGGCGCGGTTTCGGCAGATGCAGGAGGAAAACCGGCAGCTTCAGAGGCTGAACCAGGAGCCAAACCGGCTAAAAAAGCGCCCAAAAAGAAAAAAGAAGAGGCCGCGCCGAAAGCCCCCGCAGTCGCGGCAGCGCCCGAGAACCTTTCGCTTTCGGCCGACGCGGTCAGCAAGCAAAAGATCGTGAAAGCCAAAGGCAGCAAGAATGTTCATTCCGGCATCGCGCACGTTCTTTCGACGTTTAACAACACAATCGTGACGATCACGGACATGAACGGTAACGTCATCGGGTGGTCGAGTGCAGGCAAGGTCGGCTTTAAAGGCTCGCGCAAAAGCACCGCGTATGCGGCACAGATGGTCGCGCAGGACGCTTCCCGGCAGGCGATGGGCCATGGACTAAAAGAAGTGGAAGTGCTGGTAAAAGGGCCCGGAGCGGGGCGCGAATCGGCGGTACGAGCCTTGCAGGCAATCGGGCTCGATCTCACCATTATTCGCGATGTTACGCCCGTGCCGCACAACGGCTGTCGCCCGCCAAAGCAACGCCGCGTGTAGGTTCCGCTTCAACGATTCAACGCTTTAACGATTTAACGAAACCCCATGGGCAGATACACCGGACCAAAAACAAGAGTGAGCCGCCGTTATGGCGTGCCGATCTTCGGCTCTTCCAAATCTTTCGAGCGGAAAAATTATCCGCCCGGCATGCACGGCCCGAGAGGTTCGCGACGCAAACAGTCCGAGTACGCGATTGCGCTCGGTGAAAAACAGAAGCTGCGTTATCAATATGGACTTCTCGAGCGGCAATTTCGGCGCATCTTTGAGAACGCGCTCCGCAAACGCGGCGTGACGGGCGAAACGCTTCTCCAGCTTTTGGAAACGCGACTGGACAACGTCGTCTACCGCCTCGGCTTGGCCAATACGCGCAGCGCTGCTCGCCAGCTGGTGTCGCACGGTCACGTGCTCGTGAACGGGCGCGGTGTGAACATCGCTTCCTACAATGTGAAAGCGGGCGACGAAATCACGATCAAAGATAAACCAAAATCGCGTCAGCTCGTTCTTCGTAATCTCGATCTGACCCAGATCGCTCCCGTGCCCGATTGGCTGACCGCCGATCGCGACGCGCTTAGCGGCAAGGTCGCGCACATCCCATCTCGCGAAGAGATGCAGCCAATCGTCAACGAACAACTCATCGTCGAGCTGTATTCGCGGTAAATTCGGAACAGACTTGCAGTCTGTGTGGCTGACAGCCTCTTCTCCCCTGGCGCGCCGTAGCTTTATGCGAAGGCGGCTTCGTGCCGGCAATGGCGATCGGCATGTTACTGGCCCAACGATTTTTCGGGGCCGACCGTTAGGATTGCAGTTCGGTCAGTCCGGAAGCCGCGCCCAGGAGGCGAACCAGTCCAAGCATCGTTAGGGAAATGTGGAAAGTGAAGGTCAGAGCCCATTCCCCGCTTGGTTAAGACTCCCGTACTCATCGGAAACATCACCGAAATCGGGGCTCGCCAACGCCCGCGGCGCTTTGAACAATAGGTGTTAGGAAGTCGTCTCGCAGTTTGTACGCTCGGGAGGAGCCGGCAGTGATCAACCTATCAAGAACCTGAAGGGTTGCCTCGCGCAGCTGCGCTTCGCTACGTATTCTGCTGTTCCCGCCGTAAATCAGCCGAGTTAGGATTTCTTCAAAGTAAAAAACGGCGGTGTCCGTCAATAGGCTGCCGTCAGTGCCCATTTGTAGCTTGTCTGCTACATCAAATAGCGAATCGGGTAGTGTTGGAGTTCCAGTTTTCGCGAGAAAATAAGCATACGTCTCGAAGCCCTTTTGTGTAGGTGGGAGGCGTTGAAACAGGTCTCGAACCCGATGTGTTTCGCCGTGGAGCGGGAGCCAATCCCGAGCCTCCTTCCAATTGCCGCCGAGAAAAAGTTCTCGCAACATCTTTTCCTGCTCTGAAAACTCATCATCGATCTCTGCTGGCTGGATGCTAGCGACAAAATCGTCGGCGAACCTCTGCCACAGCGTCCACATCGTTGTTGCTGGCGTGGCATCTCCTTGTGCAAGAATCAGCCAAGTGACTACATCAGCCGCTTTTTCCGGAAAGCGTTTCGCGGCTTGAAACACCGGCTCTAGGATTTTGAGTGATGGTTCTGTCCCGATAGCGAGCAAATATCGACACGATGTTTTGACGAGTTCGTGTTCGTAATGCGGGTCTCGAAATTCGTCGCGACGACCGATACCAGGGCGCCGGCGGACAGAGTCGACTTCCCATTCTTCGGGAAGGTCCGCAATACAGCGGCGCATCAGTTTCTGAACTAGTACGTCACTTGGCTGACAGGCGACAATCGAGAAAAGATATCTGTAAAGAGCCAGGCCGGGCCATCGGCTCAGCTTTAGTTTAGCTATCTGTTGTTCGTCAGCTGCACCGCGAGACTCAATGAATTCACGGAGCTCCTTCCGCAGGGTGGTTTCATAAACCTCCTCAGACTGGCGTTCGTTGAATCGCAGTTGCCTTTGGTTCTGAGAGAACTCCTCTCTTTTTAATGCTTTCGTCACCAGAGCTTGAACGCACGTTAGAGCTAACGCCCGATCCGACCGCCAAAGGAATAATGCCATTCCTTGAACGGCGTAGGATACAGTCTCACCGACAGCATGGATGATTGCCTTCGATAAAGCGGGCAAAAGACGAGCCTCTGTTTCGCGCCGCAGGTCCTTGTCAAACAGCGCCGATACAGCAAATGCGGCGGGTCTGGAAGCCTCCATCGGATTGCGAGCGACGACAGAAAAGTGGTCCGAGACATCCGCGTCTGCTTCGATTGCATTGCAGACCGTTAATGCACACCAATCTTGCTCTTCCGGTGACATTTCTGACCAATGATCGCGAATGCAAACCGCGGCGACATAGCCAGGTCCACCGACAGCAGGGACGCGATCGTCGGCACTTCCGTAGCCACGTCGAAGCAATGCTTGAGCAGCTCCTAACTTTTCACGCCACTTGTCGCGGTAAGCGTCGTCCTTATGCTCTCCCGAGAAAATTAATTGACCCCAGGTCAACAAATCCATCGCCGTATCCAGATCAGCAAAGCGTGGTTCTTCAGCCTGTATGAATTGCTGAAGATCCGGCTCTGGCTCTGAAGTACCTATGATAACGCGACCATCATCAGTTCGTCCGGTTTCGACGAAAGTCCGCGTGTCGATCCGATGTAGCTGGATACGCCAAATCTTCGTCGCATGATCTTGTTCCGACTCTGGCGGCAGGTTTGCTTTATACTGATCAATTAATGACCATACTCGCTGTTGAAAACGCTGTGTCATTTGCAGAATAACAGCAACGTATTCGAGGCTGTGTCGCCTGTGCGGCAAGTGTGCCGATTCCTCGCGTTCTTTCTCGTAGATTCCTTTTTCCGGATCCATTGAGCCTAGACTGAATGCGCCAGCCCCTATGAGGTTGAACGGTTCTTGAACTGACCGTTCTTGATCAGCCTTTAACAGCGGCCGGCATGTCAGCAAAGTGTAGGCTGCCTCTCCAGCCATCGTCGGATAAGCGCCAGCTACGCTGGCAATAACAGCTGTTATCGCTACATTGTTGCTTTGACGGAGCAAATCCAAGAGAACTGACTCTACGTCTGAGTCATTTCGTTTTGCTTTTTGCAAGAGCCACCGCTCTAGCGCCATAAGGGCACTTTGAAAGCAATATGGCGCTACCGATATTCCTCGATAAGCTCCATAAAGGCGTCCGTTTGCGTACTGATCACGCCACTCGCCGTCCGGCAACTGAACGCGTAACCGTCCTGGTGGCTCAACGTACTCGTAGCGATTATTGGAGTGAGCCAAAGCTTCACAGGCTCGATTAATCAGTCGCAGAACAAAGTCGACGCCGCGGGTCGGGTGGTGCCACAGCATCCGAAGATATGGCCCGTGATATGCGCTCGCCGGATAATCATCCATAGTAAAACGCGTCCCAAGCCCGAAAGCGTAATTTACGGCCTCGGTTTCAAAGCCCGAGCGATCGCTAACGACCTCCTCAAGGGGCCGATCCAGCCCTAATAGATGTTCGGCGACGCGAAATGCCAGATCCGGTAAGTCGCGGACTACAGCATCGCAGGCAAAATGGTTGAAAATCAGCTTCAGAACACTCTCGTCATCACGGCTTCGCCCGTCATCGGGTAGGGCCTTGTGTACCAGCTTTGTTAGCTCGGGTTCTGTCGCTAGCGGAATCGTGAGAAGAACGCGAAGAATACGCTCCTTGCCGTCTTTAACTGGGCTGCGCCAAGGAATGCGAGGTAACCAATGCCACGCAAGTCGGGCAATCGAACGAGATCCACGCGGATACTGAAGTCCATACCTCGTCAGAAGAATCCAGTCCTCTAGAAAACCAACGACGAGCAGCAAATCTGCTTCGGTGAAAAGTGGAATAGCTGCTTCCATTAATTCAGCAGCGCCTATCCAACCATTGCCCTTGGGGAAGAAGAACTCTCCTTCTGATTCAACGCCGAACATTTTTCGGGGAATCGCCGCGCGGCACGCGACGCGCAGGATGTGAATTACCTGTCGCAGAAGTTTGCCATCATCGGCAAGAATGACCGGCGCGTTGCGTTTCAGAAACCCCTCGGCGTCTTTTGACAACAACACGGCAACAAGCGTGTCTTCCCGCCAGTGAGCGTCTATAGTCGGATTTTGAACCAAGTTTATGATTAGCGAGTCTGTTTCGGCTTCAGCGAGGTCGAGAGCCTCCGTTAGCCACCTTCGGTAAGCACGACGCAAGGCCGGATGGGGACCAATATGATGAGTGAGAGCTTCTAACTGCCGGTTATGCCTTGAAAACTCATCGTCCAACCACCTCATCAACGCCCAGTCTTCAAACACGTCGTGAGCCGGCGCGTACAGACCGCTGCCGATCTGCGGAGTTTGCACCAGACTGTCGCGGGTCAAGCGTACTACCGCGCGAGGGTCTAACTCGTCTACTGCGACGAATGGCTCGAGAGCCTTAGCCCGCTTCAAGGCGATTGCCGTCAATGCTTTCCCTCTCAGATCGGGAACGTTTAACTCTATGTCTTCGTCGATTCGGCGGACGACTTCGTTCCAGACCTTTTCGCGGAATGTGCGTTCCGTACTCGGAAGCGGATCAGAGCTGCTCCAGTTCATCTTGGCAGCCATATCCAAGAAAAAGGGATTCCCGAGCAGTTTGCGAAGTTTCACGTCAGAGAGCGGTCGTGCGAGCGGCGGAAAATCAGCGACGACTTCGTCCAGTTCTGATTCAGTCAAAACACCCACTTCGACATCTGCAGGTGAAACTCCAATCTGGCCGAAAAATGCAGCCCTCACAGTCTCGGCTGAGTAACTGCGGCACGTAATCACGAGATGCCAAGTTGGATCGGACATCAAGCCCCGCAGTAGATCAAGAAATGCCGCACGCTGTTCCGGCGGCTTTTCCATCAGCTGCTCCAGACTTTCAATCCAGAGTATCTTTCTCTCGTGAGCCGCTGTTTGCGCCTGTAGTTGTGCTAATGTGAGTCCAAAACGATGAAGCACATCATTGATATGAGAGCCCGCAAGTGATACAGCCCTAAGCGCGAAACCGACTACGCCTTGCGTAGACACGTCGAACGCCCGCTTTACCAATGCTGATTTTCCCGCGCCGGCGTCACCCGTCACAAAAGTGAGCGGGCCGCTGTTGATAGATTGGCAGAGTTCTCCGACGAGTTTACGCCGCGGAATGGCCGTCTTCCCCGAAATCGTCGTGCTAATGCTTTTCGTGACGATTTCGGAGTGTTCAATTAACAACGAAATGCCCGAGGAAAACCCAGTTGGCCTTTCGTGGCGTTTAATAATGTGCGCCGGAAGCTTATCTCGCGTGTAGGACATCGCGCGGCCTGCATCGCTCGCCGCAAGATTTATTAGCTCACGCCAGGTCGACTCTGCTGCCGCCGCATCTCCGTCAGCAGTTGTAGCCGCCAACAGCGCCCGCATAAAAGTTTCCGTTAGGCCACGTGCATCGGAATCATTGAGATCGAGATCGACAATGTGAAGCCTACAGAGAAAGCGCCATAGCTCAGTTTCGTCCGGCGCTCCACCTTGGGCACTCGCGAGAACATTGCGGATCGTTTGAAGGTAACCACGCGCTGTTTCCGTTAGGTAATCATGGATCGCGATCCGTCTCGCCATGTCCTGGGCTGACGACGAGGCCCGCGCACAGTCGAGCAAAGTCGTCACCCCGCGCGCTAGTCTTGCCGACAAGGAACTTGTCACGATAGCGATGGCATCGCGGTCCTGATTGAACTGCGCAGAGTTGCGGAAATCGGACAACGCTCCCTGAAGCACAGTAACGCATTCCTTATCAGTACCGGTGAGCGAGAACGCCCTCTTCACCTGCAGCGCTGCTTTCACCGGTTGACCTGCCAGATTCGTCGCTTCTAGGAGAAAGTCATCAGTGTTCCATCCAGCGTCTAGATGCCCCGCTTGCATGTGAATTGCGGTCAGTGTTCCACTGCCTAAGCATAACGGAGCGCCCCGAGTAAGCAGGAGCGCTAGGCAAGTCGCGCCGACCTTACTTTCAAAAACAGCACCGGCCGAGCCGGTCGCAGCGGGATTCGTTGGCATTCAAATTCAAAACTACACTGGCTATGACTGTTCGCCACGTGCAGTTATCTTCTCGGGCGCGTTCAAGAACGGAATGGGTACCGTGACGGGGAGAGACCTGCACAGCCTCCTCGCGGCCACATCCAATCGACACCGATTGAAACGTGGAGGTTCCGCGTACCTCGAAGGATTTATTCGGGCATTTATCGCCGTCCACTCACCGCCAAGAAGGGCGGTGATTCTTCAGAAGAAGTTTTTCGTCCCGGACGAGCTAGGATATACGGACGATGCATTCTATGCGAGCGCGTCAGAGCTAACCGTTGCAAATCACGTTCTTCAACAGCCGCAGATTCAAGATTTCTGCGTCGACAAGCGATTGAATGCGAAGAATCGCAAGGATGTCGATGTTTGGTTCGGCATTAGCGCGACTGAAGTGGCTGTCGAGGTAAATGTCCGGTCGAATTTCAGGTCCCACCGATTTTCAGGTGAAGCGGTAACGGCGGGGCACAAATAAAAAATAAAAAAAGCTTGCTTGTGAGCTTGTGTTATAGTTTACTATATCACTATATGACAGACACTGATCGAGCGAAGGGCGGTTCGGCGGTCTTACTTGGATGTGCCGCACGCTCTTGGCATCAGGGTCGGAACACACACGGCGACAGAGCGCCGTGGCTACAGCTGAGACGGGCTGGAACACAGGATGCATGAATGGAACGACAGTCAGCCGATTTACCGACAGCTTCGCGACCGTGGCGTCCACATGATACTCGACGGCGTGCTCAAAGAAGGCGATCCGCTGCCGTCGGTGCGCAATGTCGCGGCCGAATATCGGGTCAACCCGCTCACGGTCCTTAAGGCCTACCAGCAACTGGTCGATGAGCAGCTCGTTGAGACAAAGCGAGGGCTCGGGATGTTCGTCAAAGCAGGCGCGCGCGACGTGCTGCTCAAGGGCGAACGGCAAAAGTTTCTTGCTGAGGAATGGCCCAGGGTCGCGGCAAAAATTCAGCGGCTCGGCCTGACCCAGAAAGAACTCGATGCCGCCGCGGCGGCCAAGCGGGCACCAAAATCTGGAAGGGGAAACAGATGACGCGCTTCGATCTAAGAAAAAGAGGACCAGCCTCCGCACAAGGCTACGGCTCGGCTCGCGCGGGCCTGCAAAGCAAGCCAGCCGAGAAGGACCAGACCTCCGCACAAGGCTCCGGCTCGGCAAGGGAGGCGAAAGACTGAAGCCATGGCAACGATAGAAGCCCGCGGTCTCCGCAAAGTTTTCGGCACAACTATCGCGCTGGACGGCGTCGATTTGCGTGTCGAAGAGGGCCGCATTCTCGGACTGATCGGTCCGAACGGCGCAGGCAAGACCACCGCGCTGAATGCGATTCTCGGCCTCACCTCGTATCAGGGAGAACTGAAGGTGCTCGGGCGCGACCCCTGGAACGCGCGCGTAGAGCTGATGCGCGATGTCTCATTCATTGCCGATGTCGCTGTGCTGCCGCGTTGGATCCGGGTTTCGCAGTTGCTCGACTACGTCGCCGGCGTGCATCCACGATTCGATCGGGCGAAGGCGGAAGGTTTTCTGGCGAAGACCACCATCAAACGCCGCAGCAAGGTGAGGGAATTATCGAAAGGCATGGTGGCACAGCTGCATCTCGCTCTGGTCATGGCGATTGACGCGAAACTGCTGGTGCTGGACGAGCCGACGCTTGGCCTCGACATCCTCTATCGCAAACAGTTTTACGATTCGCTGTTGAACGATTACTTCGATCGCACCCGCACCATCGTTGTGACGACGCATCAGGTGGAAGAGATCCAGGACGTTCTCACCGATCTCATGTTCATCGACCGCGGTCGGATCGTGCTCGAATGCAGCATGGAAGAATTTGATTCGCGCTACCTGGAAGTGATGGTGAATCCCGAGCATCTTGCAGCGGCACACGCGCTCAAGCCGATGCATGAACGCCCGGTTTTCGGCCGCAGCGTGCTGCTTTTCGAACATGTCGATCGCGATCAACTCGCCGCGCTTGGCGAGGTGCGCAGGCCCAGCATCGCCGATTTGTTCGTTGCGGTGATGGGGAGGGCCGAAAGACGGCCAATGACGAATGCCAAATGACGAATGACGAAGGAATGACTCGAATGACAGATGACAAACACACGCCCCCCGAGGTTCCCAGCCAGTCGCACGCCATCGGTGCGACCCGATCCTTCTACTGGTCGGTGCGGCGCGAATTGTGGGAGAACCGTTCGATCTATATCGCGCCATTGATCGTCGCCGCGGTTCAAGTCTTTGCTCTTGCCATCAGCACGATCGGTTTGGCGGAGCGCCGGCGCGGTGTGTTGTTGCTCGACGACCCTCTGAAACAGCGGGCGGCGATCGAGGCGCCGTACGACGTCGCCGCGATGATGATGATCTTCGTCGTGTTCATCGTTGGCCTGTTCTATTGCCTCGACGCGCTGCACGGGGAACGTCGCGATCGCAGCATCCTGTTTTGGAAATCGCTGCCGGTTTCGGATCTCACCAGCGTGCTCTCGAAGATAACCATTCCGCTGGTGATATTGCCGGCGATCGCCTTCGCTCTCGTCGTTTGCGTTCAGTTGATCATGCTGCTGATGAGCAGCGCGAACCTGCTGGTGCATGGAATGAGTCCGGCAAGCACGTTTGCCCACTTCCCCGTGTTTCAAAACTGGCTGGTGCTGCTCTACGGTTTAATCGCGATTGCCCTCTGGCATGCGCCGATCTACGGCTGGCTGCTGCTGGTTTCCGGTTGGGCGCGGCGCGCGACATTTCTGTGGGCGGTGTTGCCACTTATCGTCATCCAAATCTTCGAGAAGATCACGTTCGGCACTTCGTATTTCGGCAAGCTGCTGCAACAGCGGTTGATGGGATTCGCGCCGCACGCTTTCGGTTTCCATGGAGAGGGCCACCCCACGATCGACTCGCTGGCACAATTGACTCCGGGAAGATATCTGAGCTCGCCAGGTCTCTGGCTCGGACTGTTAGTCGCGGCGGCATTTCTTGCCGCAGCCGTCCGGCTGCGCCGCTATCGCGGACCTATTTGAAAAACTGAAACTCATGCACCCAACTGACAAAGCCGCACTGACCTACGCAAGAATCGCGGGAGTTCTATTCCTGCTCTCGTTGATCGCCGGTGGCTTCGGTGAGGCCTACGTTCCATCCAAGCTCATTGTATCGGCCGACCCTACCGCTACAGCGGAAAATATTAAAGCTTTTGACTTCCTGTTCCGCCTCGGCTTCACCGGCTTCCTCGTCGAGTCAGTGTGTGATACTTCGCTGTCGTTGATCCTTTACGTGTTGCTGAAGCCCGTTCAAAAGGATCTGGCGCTTCTCGCCGCTTTCTTCGGACTCATAGGCACGGCCCTGTGGGCCGTCGCTGAGCTCTTTTATTTTGCGGCATCACTGATTCTGGGAGGCGCTGATTATTTGAAAACCTTTTCCCCCGAGCAACTCAATGCTCTCGCTCTGCTGTCGCTCAAATTGTTTTCATACGGTGGCGCGATATTCACGGTGTTCTACGGCTTGGCTTGGGTTGTCCGTGGGTACTTAATCTTTCGATCGGGTTACCTGCCCAAAATCCTAGGCGTTCTCATGCTGATCGGTGGCCTCGGGTTTGTCGCGAGGAATTTCGCGCTGGTCCTCGCACCGACATACCGATCCGGCAGTCTTCTCCTGTTGATGTTCCCGGGAGGACTGGCGTTGACCGTGTGGTTCCTCGTCAAGGGCGTGAATGTTCAACGATGGAACGAGCAGGCCTCGTTAGGCCGATGAAGCTAAAGCGCATTCTGAAGTGGACCGGAGCCACGATTTTACTCGCGTTGATATTGTCGATCTTCGCGGGGTTCATCGCCTACTGGAGGTCGACTAACGAGTGCTATCGCAACGCCGGTTCTCCCAACAATCCTATGAAAGCTATTGTATACTGCGAGTATGGTTCACCTGACGTTCTCAAGTCCGCTGACGTTGAGAAACCTGTGCCGACGGACAATCAAGTCCTGATCAAAGTTCGCGCGGCTTCACTCAACGCGCTTGATGCGTATTTGATCCGCGATTCGTGGCTTGGTCGTTTGATCTTCGGGTTGCGCAAACCAAAAGACACGCGGCTTGGCCGCGATGTCGCCGGCCAGGTGGAAGCGATTGGTAAAAACGTGACCCAGTTCAAACCAGGTGACGAGGTGTTTGGCACGTGCCGTGGAGCTCTTGCCGAGTACGCGTGCAGTTCCGAACGCGCATTGGCCCTGAAGCTGGCGAACGTAACATTCGAGCAGGCAACAGCCGTCCCGTTGGCGGGACTCACCGCATTGCAGGGTCTGCGCGAGGGAAAGATTCAGCCCGGGCAAAAGGTTTTGATCAACGGCGCGACCGGAGGTGTCGGAACATTCGCCGTGCAAATCGCCAAATCTTTTGGCGCAGAGGTCACGGCTGTTTGCAGCACACGGAATCTCGATCTTGTCCGATCCATCGGCGCGGATCACGTCATCGATTACACCAAAGAAGATTTCACCAAGCGCGACCAGCGTTACGACGTAATTTTTGATAACGTTGGCAACCACTCCTTCTCCGATCGCCGGCGCGTCTTAACTCCTAATGGCGTCTGCATCCTTGCCGGAATCGGCGGAGCCGGGGTAAAAGAAGGTCAGGCCATCGGACGCATCGCTGGTAATCTTTTCATAGCACGTGGATTATCATCGTTCACGGATCAAAAGTTCGCCCAGTACATGACCAAGATGAGCAAACAGGATCTCATCCTGCTGGGCGACCTCATACAGGCGGGAAGAATAACGCCGGTCATCGATCGGCGTTACAAATTAAGTAAAACTCCCGATGCTCTCCGCTATCTCAGCGAAGGACACGCGCGAGGAAAAATAGTAATCACTGTGGAGTAGAGCGCGATCTCACTACGGAAACAGCAGAACGATGAACTCACTCAAGAAACAATCCAGGATCGCGGCACTCTTATATTTCGTAAACTGCCTGCCCGCCCCCTTTGCCCTTCTGTATGTCCCGAGCGTGCTAATCGTGCGGGGAGACGCCGCGGCTACTGCCAACAATGTCCGGGATTCCGAGGCTCTGCTCCGGCTCGGCATGGCCGGCGAACTCTTCTCCGCGACCGTCGCAATTTTCGCCGTTCTGGCGTTCTACCGCCTGTTCAAGGCGGTCAGCCAGAAACACGCCATGGCCATGATGATCCTTTTTTTGATCTCCATCCCTATTTCGTATCTCAACGTCTCGAATGATCTCGCTGCGCTGACACTGGCCCGCGGCCCCGCCTTTCTCTCCGCCGTCTTTGATAAGGCGCAGCTCGATGCTCTCGTTTTGTTCTTCCTCCGTTTACACAACCAGGGCGTTATCCTGGCTCAAATCTTCTGGGGCCTTTGGCTCTTTCCCTTCGGCATCGCCGTCATGCGATCCGGATTTATCCCGCGCTTTGTCGGCATCGCTGCGATCATTGCGGGCTGCGGCTACGTGATCAGCTCCTCGGTCTCTCTTTTTCTGCCCGCGTCCGCGCAGGGCATTGGCCAGCTTGCGCTGATTCTTGGAGTTGGTGAACTGGCGATCCTCTGGCTCTTGATCTGGGGTGCAAAGGAACAACGATGGAACGAGCAAGCCTCGTTAGGCCGATGAAGCTGAAGCGTACTCTAAAGTGGAGTGCACGCGTGATTTTGCTCGCGTTAATTTTGGGCTTCCTGGTGGGGTTCATCGCTTACTGGAGATCGACTAACGAGTGTGATCGCAAGACCGGCGCTCCGGGCAATCCGATGAAGGCCGTTCTTCATTGCGAATATGGCGGGCCCGATGTTCTCGAGGTTGAAGAGGTTGAAAAGCCGGTTCCGAATGACAATCAACTGTTAGTAAGAGTCCGTGCGGCTTCCGTGAATCCACTCGACCTGACCATCCGCGGAGCGTTGCCTTTGCGGCCGTTTTTCGGAATGCGCAAACCAAAGGACACTCGGCTGGGGGTGGACTATGCGGGGACAGTTGAAGCGGTTGGCAAAAACGTCACCAATTTCAAACCGGGCGACGAAGTGTTCGGCGGGAAAAATGGCGCCCTGGCTGAGTACGTCTGTGTCCTGGTGGATCGATCGGTCGTTTTGAAACCAGCCAACATGACGTTCGAGCAGGCGGCATCTGTTCCGGTAGCAGCCATTACCGCGTTGCAGGGTCTGCGCGACAAGGGAAAGATTCAGCCGGGGCAAAAAGTGTTAGTCAACGGTGCGTCGGGAGGCGTTGGCACATTTGCGGTGCAGATCGCGAAATCGTTCGGCGCCAAAGTGACTGGCGTATGCAGCACGCGCAATGTCGATCTTGTTCGCTCAATCGGCGCGGACCACGTGATTGACTACACGAAAGAAGATTTCACCAACGGCACGGAGCGTTACGACTTGATCTTCGATCTGATTGGGAACCATTCGTTTTCCGAGCGCCGGCGCATCTTGAATCCAAATGGCATCTGCGTGATGGCCGGGATTGGAGGAGCAGGATGGCACGATGGCTTCGCGACGCGTTTGCTTGGAGAGCTCAATGCGTATGTGCGGTCACGATTCGTTAGCCAGAAGTTCATCGCCTACATCGCGCAATTCAACAAGAAGGACATGATGATCCTGGCCGATCTCATGCAGTCCGGAAAGGTGACACCGGTCATCGACAGGACTTACAAATTGAGTGAGACCGCTGATGCTCTTCGTTACCTGGAACAGGGACACGCTCGAGGAAAAGTTGTGATCAATTTGGAATAATAAAAAGATTCTTACCACGTAGAGAAATGAAATGACAACGATCGACGATTCACAACGCACCGCCGCAAAAGTCGCGGGAGTCGCCGGGCTGCTCGCATTCGTCCTCGTCGTTTTCGGCAATTACGTATTGCTCGAGCCGCTCATCGTTCCGCGCAACGCGGCCGACACCGCACGAAATATCCTCGCGCACCAAACGCAATTTCGCGTTGCGCTGATCTGCTTCACGACCTACGGCATCGGCGCGATCGTTTTGCTCACCGCGTTATATGTCGTGCTGGCGCCGGTGAATCGCGGACTGGCGCTGGCCGGCGCATTGTTTCGGCTCGTCTTCGCGATGTTGTGGCTCATTGCGCCGCTCAACAGTCTGGCGGCCCTTCGACTTCTCGGCGACACGAGTTATCTAAAGGTTTTCGAACCCGACCGCTTGCAGGCACTCGCGCGGGTGCAACTGGCCGGAAGTTTCGATGATTACTATGTCGGCCTCCCGTTCTTCGGATTGGCCGCCACCATTTGCGCGTGGTTGTGGTTTAGGTCGAACTATATTCCGAAAGGATTAGCTCTTTTCGGTGTGATCTCGTCGGCGTGGTGCGTGTTCTGCGCCGTTGTCTATCTCATCTTCCCCAACTTCAACAAGATCGTGAACGACTACGTGTTCGATTCACCCATGGCCTTGTTCGAACTGGCCGTGAGCTTGTGGCTTTTGATTAAAGGACTGAAACCAGGCGCGCCCGATCACGTGCAGGCTGGTGTCATTTAACCTTTTCGCAGATGATCGATTTCTCCCACTAACCTCAAGAAGTCACTATCCTTATGAAACGAATACTGAAATGGATTTTCCGCGTCGTCCTTGTCCTGTTGGTGCTCGCGTTCCTTTTTGTGTTTGTCGCCTACTGGCGATCGACCAACGATTGCGGCCAGAGCGCCGTTCCGACTAATCCAATGAAAGCGATTGTTTATTGCGACTATGGCCTGGCCAACGTGAAGCTTGCCGACGTGGAAAAACCGACTCCAACCGACGAGCAACTCCTGGTCAAAGTTCGCGCGACCTCCGTCAATCCATACGATTGGCATTTCGTCGAAGGCACACCGAAAATCATGCGGCTCGGCGTCGGACTGCGTAAACCAAAAGAAACGCGATTGGGTGTTGACTACGCAGGCGTAGTTGAAGCCGTGGGAAAGAATGTCACCCGCTTCAAAGCTGGTGATGAGGTCTTCGGCGGAAGAGGCGGGGCTTTCGCGGAGTATGTGTGCGTTCGGGAGGACCGGCTCGTAGCGCTGAAGCCGACAAATATCACATTTGAGGAAGCGGGTTCGGTCGACATAGCTGGTGTCACCGCGTTGCAGGCTGTGCGCGACAAAGGAAAAGTTCAGGCGGAACAAAAAGTTTTGATCAATGGTGCGTCCGGCGGTGTCGGCACGTTCGCGGTGCAGATCGCCAAGTCGTTGGGCGCGGATGTGACCGGCGTCTGCAGCACGCGCAATGTCGATCTTGTCCGCTCGCTCGGGGCCGATCGCGTCATCGATTACACGAAAGAAGATTTCACCAAAGGCGCGGACCGTTACGACGTAATCATCGACAACGTGGCCAACCACTCATTGTCAGAATATCGACGCGTCCTGACTCCAAACGGCAAATACGTCATGATCGGAGGTGGGACGGGAGCAAAAGACTGGCAGGGCCTTTTCGGGCCCATGACTCGTGCATTCAAGATAATGGTGACAAAGCGGTTCGTTAGCCAGGAAATGGGCATGATGCTTACGGACCCGAAGCAAAAAGATCTGACCGATCTGGCCGATCTCATGCAGTCTGGAAAAGTGAAACCGGTCATCGACCGCACTTACAAGTTAAGCGAACTTCAAGCGGCGATTGCGTATCTCGAACAAGGCCACGCTCGGGGAAAAGTCGTAATAACTGTTGACTGAAGGCGGCCGCATCGAGTTGACGCAAAGATATGCAGACACCTCGGGCCGCTGAGAGATTCGAACATCGGCCCAAACGCCGCTATCGTTGTTCCAGGAATTCAAGCGCTTTGTCGTAGCTGCGGCGCTGAAGATAATGCGCCAGTTGCGGATCGATCGGGCGTGGCAGCGCTGCGTGCAATTTGTCGATCTTTTCTGAAATGGCGCTCAGTCGCCTCATATGCGTTTCCGTATCGCGCCGGCTCTCTTCATCCGAAATAATAGCGAGGCGCTCTCGCAATGCCTGAGCGAGATCGCTAACGGCGATTTCCATAAGCCTAACCACGAATGGACACGAATTTACACGAATGATTAGGGGAATCGTGTTCTGAATTAGTGTTCATTCGTGGTTAAATGCCACGCGCTTAGCGCGGGCCGATCTCGGAGAGGAGTTGTCGCCTGGCTTCCAGCCAATCCGAATCCGCGTCGCCCGGCAGCGCAAACCTGCGGCGGCGTTCGGAAATGAAATAGGCCCGCAGGCGAATTTCTTCATCGGACGGTCGCGCCGTTGTTTCCGCATCGGGAGGCATCGTGACCCTGGCCTTTTGCGCAGGCGCACTTTTCTTGCGACGCGGTGGAGCGCTTTTCCGACTCGTCGCCGGCCGCGCGCGGGACGTTTTGGCGGGCTTCATTTCAGAAGGCGATTCACCGGCTGCCGGCGGCGCTTGATTTTTATTTTGGACAATTTTGTTCTTTTTCGGCACAGATTGGTTGGTGTTGAGGATTCCAATCCGTTTACTGCGCATCGGCCGGTTCGCAAGCGGTTTCTCGCACGTCTCCCCGGGAGTGATAAATTACAAAAACTACCCAAGATGAAGCATTTCGTTTTTCGCTGGGCCATTACGACGATTGCGGTCATGGTCGCCTCGGCGGTACTCCACGGGATCCGTTACGATACGGTCGCGGCCCTAATCGGCGCAGCCCTTCTGCTTGGCATTCTCAATGCATTTGTTCGTCCGATTCTATTACTTCTTAGTGTGCCGTTAATCCTGCTAACGCTGGGCTTTTTCATTCTCATCCTGAATGCTCTGATGTTGCTCATCGTGCCCAGTATCGTGATCGGGTTCCACGTGGACAGTTTTTGGAGCGCTTTTTGGGGCGCAATTGTGATCAGCATAGTGAGTTGGATTCTGAGCGCGTTTTTTCGCGGAAGCGACGGGCGCGTCCATGTCCTCACGCATCATACCCAAATTCGGAGCGTCCGAGGCCGTGTGATTGAGCCGGGTGAACGACGCTGAAAATAACGTGTTTCGATCGCGAGCGAAGGTGGATCGAGCGCTCCGTCGCTCGATGTTAATTAAGTGCGGCTTTGCCTCATACGCTTACCAACGCGCAAGGGACTGCGCGTTCCACCATTTCCATTAACCCAGATATTTGCTCAGCCGCGAGCGCAGTTCTGTTCGCGCACGAAAGAGAACGCTTTTTACCGCGGGCACCGAGAGATCGAGAACCTCCGCAATTTGCTCATAGCTAAGCTGCTCATATCTCCGCAACACCAGAGCCATGCGCTGGCTCTCTGGAAGTTGCATGATCGCCTCCTCTATTGCCCGCTGCAGCTCCGCTTCCAGAAGTGAAGCGTCCGGAGCGGGGTTCGTTTCATCTTTCAGCGGGATTTCCTCGGCGCTCGGATCTGATTGAAGGGGAACTTGCGCGCGGCGTTTGGCGCGGCGCAGCTCGTTGAACACCAGATTGCGCGTAATTTTTAGCAACCAAGTGGTAAATTTGGCGCGCGGCACATATCGGCGCGCGCTTTTCCAGACTCGAATAAAGACCTGCTGCGCGATGTCCTCCACATCCGAGTTGCTGCCCAGCATGCGCGCGGCCGTACCGGCTACGAGCGCTTGATGCCGGTCGATGACCTCCTCGAATGCGCTTGTGTCACCCTGGGCCACCAGCCCCATCAGTCGCACGTCTTCCGCGTCTTCCTCCGATCTCCGCTGGTCTCCTGGATCTTTGCCAGACATCGGTCACTTAGACGTTTGCATCGGCCGGAATTTGCTAGAAAAATGAAGGTGGCGAAAATCTGGTTCCCTGCCACATTCTGCCGCCATGGTTTTTGTTGCAAGCTGGAAGCGCCCTGTGCATTCTTGATTGCCGAGGGCATTGCCAGGCATATGAATTACTCGCTTATTCCAAAAGAACTTAGACTGATCGCCGAAAAAGTTGAGGCGCAGCAGCGAGTTTCAGAGACGGATGGTCTTGCTCTTTATGGTTCAAGCGATCTTAACGCGCTTGGGATGATTGCCAACATTGTCCGTGAACGAAAGAACGGTAACTACGCAACCTACATTCACAATCGCTACATCAATTACTCGAACATTTGCATTCTATCCTGCCAGTTCTGCGCGTTTGCCGCTAAGAAGCGCGATGCACACGCCTTTGAATACGCAATTGACGAAATTATCCGGGTGGTGAGCGATGCGCTCCGCCTCGGAGTCACCGAGGTGCACATGGTTGGCGGATTGCATCCGACCTTGAAGAAAGACTGGTATCTCCGGCTTTTGCGCGAGCTGCGGGCGCTGGATCCCGATCTTCACATCAAAGCATTCACTGCTATCGAAGTGCGTCACCTTGCGCAACGGGTCTTTCGCATGCCGATCCGTGACACCCTCGAAACTCTGCGCGATGCCGGTCTCGGTTCGATTACTGGCGGTGGCGCGGAGATTTTCGATCCGACCATTCGCGACACAATTTGCCGTGGGAAAGAAACCGCTGCTGAATGGCTCGATGTCCATCGCACCTGGCACGAAATGGGTGGCCGCAGCACTTGTACCATGCTCTACGGACACATCGAGACGCCGGCTCATCGCGTCGATCATTTGCGCCAGCTCCGCCAATTGCAGGACGAGACAGGTGGCTTTGCCGGCTTTGTGCCTTTTGCCTTCGAGCCGCAGACTACGATTCTCTCCCACATCAAACGCGTCTCCGCGTTTGAGCAGCTTCGCAACCTCGCCGTTAGCCGCATTTACCTGGATAATATCGACCATCTGACGGCTTACTGGGTCAGCCTTGGTTTGCCGTTGGCGCAGGTCTCACTCAGCTACGGTGTCGATGATCTGCACGGCACAATTTTGGAAGAAAAAATTTTCCATATGGCAGGGGCAACAACTCCCCAGCAACAGAGCGTCGCCTCGCTCGAACATACCATCCGCGAAGCTGGCCGCGAGCCGGTCCAGCGCGACAGCTTTTACCGTCATTTGTCCGCGTCAGGCCGAAACGGAGCGAAACCGGAATCGGCAGCGGATTCGGCGGAACTCGCTTGTGCCTGAGGTACCAGGGCGAGACCTGTCGAGCCCACGGATTGTGGGGCGTTTCGATGAAACGCCAAAATGATCAGGCGTCTGACACAGACGCCCTACAAATTCATTCGCTTTGAAACCTCTGCGCATCGGCTGCGTCAAATATCTCAACGCGCAGCCGTTGATTCGAGGGTGGCCAGGCGATGTCGATTTCGACCACCCATCTGCGCTGTGCAATAAACTTGCCAGAGGCGAGCTGGATATCGCGCTTGCTTCCAGTTTCGAATTTTTGCGCAATCCAATCTACCAGGTCGTGGATGATGTTTCGATTTCGTCTGCCGGACCGGTCTACAGCGTTGTCGTCGCACATCGGGGCGAAATCTCTGAGATCGAAGAAATCGAGCTCGATCCCGCATCGGAGACTTCCGTTAATCTGTTGCGTTGCTTACTCGCAAAGCTCGGATTGAATCCTCGTTTGGGGAACGCGCCGAAAGCTTTCGAGGCTGGTGTCGGCAGTCCGCCAAAGAACGGATTCGCCGTGGCGAACTTGCCGGCAACACTTAACGCACGCCTCCTAATCGGCGACCAGGCCATCCGCTTCCGGCAAAGGCATGCTGGGGAATTTCATTTTTGGGACCTCGGCGAGCAATGGAACAAACTCGTCGGTCTTCCGTTCGTTTACGCGCTCTGGTTGATTCGGCCGGAGGTTCGCGATTCCAAGCCCGTAGCGGAACGCTTGCGCAAGCTGCGCGACGAAAATCTCGCCGACATCGATAAGCTGGTGGCCGAAGAGAAAGAATTCGATCACGATTTTTGTGGCCGCTATTACCGGGACTACTTGCGCTTCAGTTTTGGAGAAAAGGAAAAGGCGGGTTTGCGCGAATTTAACAGACGTTGCTGGGAACAGCGCCTTCTCCCGCTGGAACAGTTGGAAGCTGAATCCAGGGTTGTGGATCTTCCGCTCCGCTGTGTATGAAGCGCCGCAACGGAAAATCAAGGAGCGGTGGTCTCCAGTCCGTCGCCTATTAAACGCTTGGATCATCCCAGCGTTTTGCAGCGAGAGTCGCCGTTTGTCGAGCGCAGTGTGATGCCGGGCAGACGCAAGCAATCTGCCGCGTGTTGTCAGGAGATTGTCCGCGAATAAGCTAGTTGGTGCAGAGCGGCGTAGAGGACGAGCTAATCGGTGGACAGCCACGTAGAACGTTTACGCGGCAGAGCCGATGGATCCTTGCTCCCCCTGAGGAGCTGAATGGCGGGCCGATTTCGTGGACCGAAATCTGCGGATCGGAGTGCATCGCGCGGCTGCTAATGCGCAAGGGCTTCGCCAGCGCCGACGAGGTTGAAGATTTTCTGCGACCGCGTCTCAAGTCGTTAAGCGATCCATTTTTGCTTCCGAATATGGAAGCGGCCGTGACGCGAATTCTGGCTGCGTTAGATCGCCAGGAGCGCATCGTAATTTTCGGAGATTACGATGTCGATGGAGTGACTTCGCTCGCGCTGCTTGCCGAAGCATGTCGCGCTTACGGATGCGCCCCAGAGGTGTTTTTGCCGCTGCGGCTGGAGGAAGGCTACGGGTTAAGCCGTGAAAGTGTGGATCGCTGCGTTGAGCAACATCATCCGCAACTTCTGATCGCAGTCGATTGCGGCACGTCGTCCGTTGTCGAGATCGCCGATCTCGCCGGGCGCGGCGTGGATGTGATCGTGCTCGATCACCACCAACCAAAATCGGATCTGCCTGATTGCGTGGCGATCGTGAATCCAAAGATCGATTCAGAGTCGCCGTTCCATTATCTTTGCAGCGCCGGAATCGTTTTCAAATTGTGTCACGCGCTTCTTAAAAGGCGTCCAATCGCGTTCGATTTGAAGTCGAAACTCGATCTCGTCGCGCTCGGCACTGTGGCCGATATCGTCCCGTTGCAAGGTGAGAACCGGACTCTTGTTCAGCGCGGCGCCATCGAAATTGCAAGATCGACAAGGCCGGGCCTGAAAAGGTTGATCGCGGTGAGCGGTGTGCGGCCACCGATTTCACCAGAGCACATCGGCTTCCGCCTCGGTCCTCGCCTTAATGCATCCGGGCGACTCAGTAATGCCCAAAGATCGCTGCAACTTCTGCTAACGCAGGACGAAGCCGAAGCGGCGTCGCTGGCCGATTTTCTCGACAGCCAAAATCGGGAGCGGCAGGAGATCGAAAGGCAAGTGTTCCTCGCAGCGGAGGAGCAAATCGGTCGTCATTTTGATCCGATACGAGACGCGGCAATCGTCGTCGCGGCAAAGGGCTGGCATCCAGGGGTGCTGGGAATTGTCGCCTCGCGAATTTCGCGCAAATATCATCGGCCAACGATTGTGATCGGGTTTGAGGAAAACGGCATCGGAAAGGCGAGCGGGCGCAGCATTGAAGGGCTAAATCTCGTTGAAGCGCTGGAGCGTTGCAGCGGGACTCTGCAGAAATTCGGAGGACACGAAATGGCGGCGGGTCTGACGATACAAGAGAAAGATGTCGATCGTTTCTCGGAGGCTTTCCGCCGGGCGGCGCGCGAGCTTTTGTCGGAGGAATGTTTGCAGCCTTGTTTACGCCTGGATCACGAACTCGCGTTTTCAGAACTTAATGGCGATTTTCTCCGATGGCACGAAATGCTCCAGCCATTCGGCAACGGAAATCCGGCGCCTCTTTTTTTCGCGCGCGAAGTAGAGCCGGTGGCGCCGTCGCGGGTGGTGAACGCAAAACATCGCATTCTGCGGCTGCGTCAGGGCAATTATCATCGACGCGCGGTCTACTTTGATTCGGCCGACGTACCGTTGCCCCCGACCCCTTGGGACATTGCATTTCGGATTCGGGCAGATGAATACGAAGGCGAAACCGTGCTTGGCATACAGATTCAGGCAGTGCGACAAGCCGAATGCTGCGCTTGTGAACAGTGAACAGCATGAAGTCATCTAGCCGATCACCGATCACCGATCACGGATCACCACCTTCTCCTCAACCGCTCCCCAAGAGCGTTGAAATCTCAGAACCCCTCGCTGAACTCGATTGGATCCCGCGCCCGAAACTTCTCGCGCTGCGCCGTCTTGGTATCGAGACTGTGGAAGATTTGCTCACGCATTTTCCGCGCCGTCACGAAGATCGACATCAGTTTCCCCATTTTCCGCGCGAGGAGAGCGACGTTCCGATTTGCCTTTGCGGCGAGGTCGTTAAAACGTCCGTGCGCAGGTTTGGCGGATGGAAGAAAATCTTTGAGGCGACACTGGAGGAGTCGAGCCCGAACGCGTTAAGCGAACCGCTCGTGTGCCGCTGGTTCAACTTGCATTACGTCCAAAAGATGATCGCGACTGGGCAGCGCCTGGTTGTTTTTGGCAAACCGCGCGTACGCGGAAAGAGGATTTGCATGGATCACCCCGAGTTCGAGGTCATCGAGAATGACGAAGAGATCTCAATCCATTTTCGGCGCATCACGCCGATTTATCCTGCGACGGAAGGTCTTTCCCAGCGTGTCTTGCGCAGCATCATCTACCGCTTGTTGAATGAAATCTCGAGCGCGCCTCTTGAAACACTACTGCCAACGGAGCTCGCGACTGGCGAACGAGCTGATGCGATTCGCGCGATCCATTTTCCAGAAAACTGGGAAGCGCGCGATGCCGCTCGCGAGTATTTGGTGCTCTCCGAGTTCTTCGCGATGCAAATGCTGATCGCATCGCGACGCTCGGACTCATCGACTCGTATGGGCGAAGCGCACTGCGGATCTGGCACGCTGCTCGACGAATTTCTTAAGGCGTTACCATTCCAGCTGACCGGCGCGCAGTTGAAGGTAATTGGGGAAATCCGGCGTGATCTCGCGGCGCGTCAACCGATGAACCGTCTCCTCCAGGGGGATGTGGGCTCGGGTAAAACGGTCGTCGCCATAGCGGCGATGTTACTTTCGATCGAAGCGGGGTACCACGCCGCGTTCATGGCGCCAACGCAAATTCTGGCTGAGCAACATTACGCTGTGCTGCGGCGCTGGGTTGAGCCGCTCGGTATTCACATGGCGCTCCGGACGGCAGCGCGCCAGGAGGATAACGCGCCCTTGCCTTTGTTTGAGCGTAGCGAGATTCCGGGTAGCGCACGCGTCTCGCGTGCTGGCGACCGTGTCGCGCCGTCGCGGACTTTCGTTGAAGCAGAATCAGCTGAGGGCAACAAGTATTCCCGCCGTCGGCTACCACATTTCGAAGAACCGTGGGCAATTTACGCCGTGACCATTGGGACAAAGCTGCGGCACTGTTTATCGCCAGATGCGCGCACGATGGTTCTCGACGCGCTGCGACATTTTCACAACAAACGCTACGAACTTTTTGCCGCGTGCGTGATGCCCGACCATGTGCATCTGTTGATTCAGCCGTGGCCAAAGGAAAATGACAGCAAGGGAAACGTGGTCTTCTGGCCGTTGAACGAGTTGTTGCACTCGATCAAATCATTTTCGACCCATCAGATCAATAAACTCGAGGGCAAAACCGGCGTAGTGTGGGAGAAGGAAAGGTTCGATCGGTATGTACGATCAGATCGTGATTTGCAGGAGAAATTTCATTACATCTTGCGAAATCCCTGGGACACGGGCGTAGCTGGACAGAACGAGGATTATTCCTGGGTTTGGACGCAGGAAGATGAATACCGCAAAGAAAGTTCGTTTCGGCGCGACGCCGAAACCAGCACGCGGGACGCGTACGCTACCCAGGCAGACGCGCCACAAGTCATCGTCGGCACGCACGCGCTGCTTTACGAAAATGTTTCGTTTTCGAATCTCGGGCTCGTTGTGATCGACGAGCAGCATAAGTTTGGTGTTGCTCAACGCGCCCGTTTGACGGCGCGCGAACCGGCGCCCGACGTGCTGGTGATGACGGCCACGCCGATCCCGCGCACGCTGACGATGACGGTTTACGGCGACCTCGATGTTTCAATTATTGATGAGATGCCGCGCAACCGGGGAAAAGTAATCACCGCGGTGCGCGACGTATCGAAGCTCGGCGAAGTCCTCAGTTTTTTGCGGACGCAATTGGAAACAGGGCGACAACTCTATGTGATTTATCCTCTGATCGATGAGAGCGAGAAGTTGGAGGTCAAGGCGGCGTCGGTGGAGTACCAGTTGTGGCGTGAACGGTTGCATCCCTATCGCTGTGAATTACTTCATGGTCGTATTCCGGCGGCGGAGAAACAGGACATCATGGAACGATTTCGGCGGGGCGAGACCAATGCATTAATCAGCACAACGGTGATCGAAGTTGGCATCGATGTTCCGAACGCGACCATGATGCTGGTCGAAAACGCGGAGCGCTTCGGACTGGCGCAGCTTCATCAGCTTCGCGGGCGGATCGGCCGTGGCGAGCACAAGTCGTATTGCATCTTGCTAACGTCGGACCAGTCGAAGGAAACGTCAGCCAAGCTCGCTGTTTTGGAACGAACAAACAACGGCTTTGAAGTGGCGGAAGCGGACTGGGATTTGCGCGGTCCGGGCGATTTGCTCGGCACAGCGCAAAGCGGCTTACCCGCGCTCAAGATCGGCAACTTGAAGACAGATGCAGGCTTGATGCGACGCGCACGCGCAGCGGCAATGTCGGTCTTCGAGGCCGATCCGCGCCTGGAATTGCCTGAAAATCAACGTTTCCGGCGTTTGATTGTCGAACAACAAGGACGCACTTTTTCGAACGTTAGCTGATGAAGAATCTCGCGAAATTTCTGCTTTTTGTCCTGCTTATCAGTGCCGGAATTTCTCTGCTTTACGATTACCGCCTCAAACATGGAAAGTTGGGTCTGTCTTCGGCCCGAACACCGGAAAAATATTCGCTGGCTTCAACGCCCAGCGTGGATTCAAAGGAAGTCGCCTCGCTTGAGGCGTTGAACCGGGAGCGGCGCACACTCGTCAACAGCGTGATCCCGTCTGTTGTCGCCGTGAAAACATCGAAGAAAATCGGCATCCGGCGAGAGTCCGGGATGGATCCGTTCGAGTTTTTCTTTCCTAATCAGCGGCGATTTCGGAACCCGAATGACGAAGCGCTGGTGCAAAATGCGCTTGGCTCCGGGGTAATCGTGACGAATGAAGGCCATATCATCACAAACAATCATGTGGTCGATCAAGTGGACGAAATTGAGGTGCAGTTTAGCGATGGCCGGACAAAAAAAGCGCGCTTAGTGGGCGCGGACTCTGAGGTTGATCTGGCGGTGCTCAAGGTCGACGACCCCGGAGTCAAGCCGCTCAAGCTGGCTGATTCGGACACGGTGCAGGCCGGAGACTTTGTCCTGGCCATTGGTAATCCGTTTGGATTCGAGGAAACGGTCACGGATGGAATCATCAGCTCGAAAGGACGGCCGAACCGGAGCGATTTTTTCGGGGAGCTTCTGCAAACTAATGCGGCGATCAATCCGGGAAACAGCGGCGGTCCGCTGATCAATCTGCGAGGTGAAGTTGTCGGCATTAACACGGCAATTATTTCACGCAGTGGCGGCTCGCAGGGAATCGGTTTCGCAATTCCCTCGAATTCAGTTCGCACTGCGCTCGAGAGTTTGTTGAAGCAGGGCCGGATTATCCGCGGTTATCTGGGGATCCAGACGCGTGGATTGCAGCCGGGCCAAAGCAACGCAGACAGCGAAGGCGTGGTCGTCGAGGAAGTAGTGCCGGGATCGCCCGCAGCTCAGGCGCAACTGCAACAAGGCGACGTTATTCGCAAATTCAATGGCCGCGACGTAAAGAATATCTCCGCGCTGAGAAGTCTTTTGGCGCAGGCCGAGTTGAACAAGAACGTTGAGCTCGAAATTGTGCGTGCCGGCAAGCCGTTGAAGGTGACGACTCAGATCAAAGAGCAGCCGGTTGATTACGAAACGTCCGGTGTTGTGCCTCGGCGCAGTCAGCCACAGCCGCAGGCCCCGGGGCAGCCGAATGATCAAGGCGCAATCAGCAGCCCTCTCGCGTCAATTCACGTGGACGAGCTAACTCCAGAGGTGGCGCGTCAGCTCGATCTGCCAAACAATGCGCGCGGCGTTGTGGTCGCGAGTGTCGACCCTGATAGCGGCGTGGCCGAATTGCAGAAAGGCGATGTGATCGAGGAAATTAATCAGCAACCAGTCACGTCAGTCTCGGACTACAACAAAATCGCTGCGTCGCTCGATGCAAGCCAACCGCAGGTCTTATCCGTTTGCCGCCACCGGATGCGTTCGTTTTTCGTCCTGCGTCCGCGCTAAGTTTGGCACCCTGAAGCGGTGGTTGTGTCAAGCACCGGGGCCAGACTTCAAATTCAGCACGCAATCGCGTGGCGGTGACAAACGCCGGAAAGCATTTGCCAGAGCGCGTTGAGAACGCGATTCACCGATTCTTTCACCGACTCAACATTGTTATTGTCGATGTACGCCCCGAGCATGTTGCGCTCGGCGGCGGAGTGTTCGCGATCCGCTTCAATGTGGACGCTGAAGTATTCGTAGTGTTTCGGATCGGTGAAGCCGTAACGGTTCTTCAGTCCGTCGATCTTTGATTCACAGATCGCCGGAATTTGGCTCTCGTACGCGTAGAGAGCGGCGAGACCTTCTGCTGTCGATCCTCCGCCGCAAATCGCTCGAAATGTATCGATCAAGTTTTTCGTTTCCGGTTGTTTCTCCGTTTTCGCAAGATCGACATCGTCAACGCCTAGAGATTTGGCGAATTGCTTCCAAAGCTCCGGGTGATTGGGCGAACCGGCTTCTTCATCGATCAAGTTACCGAGCAATTGCTTTCGGGTCGCCTGATCGTCGCACTTCGCGTGCACTGCCGAGAGGTAAGTGGGAAACGCGGCGACATGGTGATAATACTGTCGCGCATAATCCGTCAGCGCCTCTCTGCTCAGTTCTCCGCGCGTCCACGCGAGATAAAACGGATGTTTCAACAAATGCTTTTCCGCGATGTCATTGTCGAGCTTGTCAAGATATGTGTTCATCAATTTTCTCCGAATATGGTTTGAGCCACAGATTGCCACAGATTTTCACAGATTAAAGAAGCAGAATTCTTATCTGTATTCATCCGCGTTCATCTGTGGCTGAAAATTCAGGCAGATTTCAAAATGGGTCTGATGCCGCGGAAGGGGGATGACGACCCAGTCGGGTGATACGTCTCGGGGATGCGAACGGAATTTCTCAGGGCATGCGTCTCATCCACTAGGTATTCGCGGTGCTGCGGTTAATGGCACCGTTCATGACAATTGTCCGCCTGCTTATTGCATCTGTCCATGCAGGGGCCACGATTGCACTCATCTATGCAGTGGCCGCGATTACATTCGCACTGCTGATGACAGTCCTGCACGTCGGAGCAATCGCGCGGCCAATTGGCTGAGAACACCGCTGCGACGCCAAGCATACCACCTGCGAGCAAAATAATCGCACTCCATGTTGTCATGGTATTTCTCATAGTTTTTGCTTCCTTGTTAACGCACGTCGTCAAATAAGGTCTAGTCGCAAATCCGGGCAAAACGCCGGCTATCCCTTGCGAAACTCAATGCTCCGCAGATATCGGCCGTTCGAAGATTACGGCTCAGCGATGCTTGGCGGCAAGACAAATTGCCGGGGCCAGATATGCGTTAAGCCTATTTCAAAATGTGTTTGATCCCGCGGATGGGAATGACGACCCAGTCGGGACGATTGTTTAGTTCGTAGCCAATTTCGTAGACGGCTTTATCGAGTAGATAGGCTTCGAGCATGATTTGGAGATCGTCACTGTTTTGCGGGATGAAAATCGCGTTGGCGGTTGTTTTCAAATAACTTTGCAGAAAGACGCTGCTGATTTGGCGATACCAAAGATCCGCCCAGCGCTCGAGGAATGGCACGTCTTCGCTACGCATGGCCGGCTGCCAGAGCGCGCTGTAGGCGGCATACTGAAATGAGCGCATCATTCCGGCGACATCACGCAAAGCGGAGCGCTTCAGTTTTCGCTCGCTGAGTGCGCGCGCGGGTTCGCCTTCAAAATCAAGAATGACGAAGTCTTTTCCGGTGTAAAGCAACTGGCCGAGATGATAGTCGCCGTGAATCCGGATTTTCACGGCATTGGTGCGACGATCGAGGAGCCGTTTTTCGCGCCCGAGTATTTCTTGTTCCGCAGCGAGCACTTCTTTGGCTTCGTCTCGAAATGCTTTGGGCAGGTCCGGCAATTTCTTTTCGAGAAACGTGAACGCGCGTCGCAGCGATGCGCGCATGGTTTGGTAAACAGAGCGCTGCGCCATGGCGTTGAACGGCTCGGGCGCAAAGGCGCGATCTTCCATGCTGGAGGCGAGCGCAAGGTGCAGCTCACCTGTTCGTTGTCCCATTTGCATTGCCTTGTCAGGATAAATGCCCCCGATCAGCTCATCGAGGAGGGCACCTGGCGGCGCAGTTTCATTCTGCAGATCGGCTTTCCGCCCCAGCACCCGTTCGTAGTAGCGGCCCATGGCATCCAAAGTGAGCGTCCAAACGTCGCCTTCGTTCGTGGCCGCGCTTTGCAAGAGACAAACAACCGTCGGATCGGCCTTAGGCCGGCGATATTCGATTGCTCCGAGGAACCCTGGCACATTTGGAAAATCGGCGCGTTCGGTCAGAAAGCAGTTTATTTCCACATCGGGATTCACGCCGTCCTCCAGTTTTCGATATAGCTTAAGGAAGAATTTGTTATCGAAGAGCATCGAAGAGTTGCTCTGTTCACCGCCCAAAACGTGCGATTTGTCTGAGACGACGAGATCACCCGGTTGGAGCGTCTTACGAGCGATGCCCACCAGATCGCCTCCCCGTCCCTTGATAATCTGGCCTTGCGCGATCGTCTCGAACAATTGAGAGCGAAACTTCCCGTCCCAGATCGCGTCCATCAAGATCGTTTCCTCAGTGCTCGCAAAACGCGCGATGATCGCTTCCGGCGTGCTCTGGAAAACAGCCCGCGCAGCGTCACCGGATGCAATCTTTACCGGGAGAGCATACGTTTCCGTCGGTCCATCGAGATAGCTCACTTCAACGAACCAAAGTCGTCCAGCATCAGCGTCCGAGGAGATGGCCGGGTGCTCGATCACCCTAAGATGCCGCAAGGTCCGCGCTTTGGAACCAAACCAGCGGCGGGTCTGGATGTAATTGGGAAGGATTTCATTCTCGAGCTGTTCGCGCTGGCCATCGTTAAGCAAGGTATGCAATTCTGCATGCGCATGGATCGTCGGCACCAGGGGCTTCTTTGACGGCCGGCGGACCTCGGTCGGCGCTTGCAGGGCGAACCAGTAGTAGGCATGTGGGCCTAGCGTGATGACGTAGCGCGATTTCTTAATCGGACGAAACAGATTGCGGCTGAAGACTTCCATCGGGACACAGCCGTTGAAGCGCGAAAGATCGAGCTCCGCCGACTGCGCGAAGCGCGAAAGGTTCACTACCACTAGAATTGTTTGATTTTCGTACCGGCGGAGGAAAGCCAGAACTTTCGCATTATCTGGATAGAGAAACTCAAGGGAACCACGCGAAAACGCCTTGAAGTTTTTCCGCATCGCAATGACGCGCCGCATCCACCACAGCAGTGAGGAGAGATTTTTCTGCTGATTCTCAACGTTGACCGCTTCGTAGTGATATTCCGGGTCGATCGTGACGGGCAGATAGAGCTGCTGCGGGTTGGCTCTTGAAAATCCGGCGTTGCGGTCCGGACTCCACTGCATGGGAGTGCGGCAACCGTTGCGATCGCCAAGATAGAAGTTGTCCCCCATGCCTATTTCATCTCCGTAGTAAATGATCGGGGTGCCCGGCATGGAAAACAGAAGCGTGTTAAGCAACTCGATTTTGCGGCGGCTGTTTGCGAGCAGCGGCGCGAGCCGACGACGGATGCCAAGATTGATGCGTGCGTGAGGGTCGCTGGCGTAAACCCGATACATGTAATCGCGCTCTTCATCGGTCACCATCTCGAGCGTTAGCTCATCATGATTCCGCAGGAACATTGCCCACTGGCAAGTGCCGGGAATCGGCGGAGTTTGCTCGAGGATATCAATGATCGGAAAGCGATCCTCCATTTGCAGCGCCATGAACATGCGCGGCATGAGCGGAAAGTGAAAGTTCATATGCGATTCGTCGCCCTTGCCAAAATAAGCGGCGGCGTCCTCCGGCCATTGGTTGGCCTCCGCGAGCAGCATTCGGTTTGGAAATTTTGCCTCCACATGAGCGCGCAGCTTGCGAAGATAGTCATGCGTCTCTGGCAGATTTTCGCAGATAGTGCCCTCGCGTTCGTAAAGGTACGGGACAGCATCGAGACGAAGTCCATCCACGCCCAGGGCCAGCCAAAAATCGCAAACGTTCTCGACCGCTTCGTGCACGGCCGGGTTATCGAAATTCAAGTCCGGCTGATGGGAATAAAAACGATGCCAATAGTAAGCTTTTGCAACGGGATCCCACGCCCAGTTTGAGGTCTCGAAATCCTTAAAGATGATCCGCGCATCCTTGTATTTCTCCGGTGTGTCGCTCCAGACATAGAAGTCGCGTTCCAGTGAACCAGAAGGAGCGCGGCGCGACTTTTGGAACCACGGATTTTGATCGGATGTGTGATTGATCACCAGTTCGGTGATGACCCGCAAATTGCGCTCATGCGCCGCATCAAGAAAGGCGCGGAAATCATCGAGCGTGCCGAAGTTCGGATTGACGTCGAAATAATCGGCGATGTCGTAGCCGTCGTCACGGAGCGGCGATGGATAGAACGGCAGGAGCCAGATGGCGGTAATGCCAAGTTCCTGGAAATAATCCAGCTTTTCGATCAGGCCACGGAAATCACCCATCCCGTCGCCGTCGCTGTCGCAGAACGTCTTGACGTGTAGTTCGTAGATGACCGCGTCCTTGTACCACAGCGGATCGACAATAGTTTCGCGCTCGTCTGCTGCCATGTGGCTAACCTTTGCCGCACAAAGCGCGCCGTGCAATCATCCGATTTCGCCAAGGGGGTCCCGAGCCGCCTTGGGATTCAGTCTGATTAGCCCGCCGCGTCGAACACAAACACGAGCGTCGGCGCCAGGAGTGCGCGCTGGCTGAGCAACAAGCTACGGCGTTGCGGCGATAGCGCCGAACGCAGTCTCAAATTTTGGGCCTGCGGTTGCAGCAGCGAATTGTCATCGCTGGCCGAGCAGCATCCCCTGGCTAGCGATGCATTGCCATTGGCCATTACGCTCCATCCATGTGTCAGTGTAAGCGTAGGTTCTATCGAATGCTTTCCCATCTTTGCCCGTGCCTTTTTCTCGCGCCGTGCCAGTAACGACTGCGACGTTCGGCTTAAATACGCGCACGTTTAGTTTCTCGTTTTTGGTGGACGTATAACTATCCTTGTTGCTCTTAATTTCCGCTGAGATCAAGCCCGACTTATTGATGAATTTGCCCTTCGAAGAAATGCCGACAAAATCGGACGCCACCGCAGATTGCAGAAAAGAAGCATCATGCGTGGCAAGCGAAGCCTCCCACTTGTTCTCCAGCTCTTTCAACGTCGCTTCCACACTCGTTTTTTTTGTGGGCGCCGCAGCTGCGGGCGAAGTGGGTTTTGCAGACGCAGGCACTGCGGGTTTTTCTTTTTTCTGAGCGGCGGGTAGCTCGCCGGGTGTTGTAGTCGCTTTCGCTTCGGGCGTGGGCGCCGGAGTTTCTTCGATGGTCGTGGATGGTGTCTCTTCCGATGCCGGAGTAGGAGTTTCCTCACCTTGCGCAAGCACGAAGGTGACGAAGCTTAGAGCAGCGATGCCAACAAGTGACGTAATTAATTTCATATGATTTTCCTTCCTGAATGTCTTTCGAACGCAGGATCGCGCAGAATCTATTTTTCCATTCTGGCGGCCAGTGACTCCGACAGCTTTCGGGGTCAACCCGCGTTATTTGCCGGAATGTATTAGCGGTGCCGTCACCGGGTCAACAATTTATCCTCGGGTGCGAATGGAATTCACCAATTTGCGTTCTCTGGGCTGCGCCTGGAAACCGGTGGACGAAACCGTCTGCGCAGAGTAAGAGACGAAAGGCGAGTCTGTTCCTGATTCACCCGGTGGCCCTTGCAATTTGACCCCGAAAGCTTTCGGGGTTGACGATCTCCCCTTGGGCGATTCAACCTGATTCTGTTTCATGCATCGCAAAGCCGAGAAACGTGCCCGGGTCGCAAAACCGAAAACCAGGAGACGTATGCGGGCCGCAACACCAACGACAAAGAAACGAGCGCGCGCCGGAAAACCGAAAGCGCGACAGCTCTCGGTTTCACCGCCACTTGAACTGGGAGCACCAAGTGATCTGGATTTAATGCAAGCAATTCAGGCCGAAAACCCAGATGCGCTTGCCCAACTCTACGATCGATACAATGGCATTTTGAAAGCGCTTATTCTGCGCGTGGTCCACAACGAAGCCGAGGCCGACGATCTCTTGCAGGAAATCTTCATGGAGATTTGGAACCAGGCGAAGAATTTTTCTGCCCAAAAAGGCAAACCTCTCGGCTGGATGGTTACCCTGGCGCGGCGGCGGGCGATTGATGGTTTGCGCAAGAAACAGGCTTATGCCCGCGCGGAGGAGCGGCTGCAAAACGAAATTGAGCAGCAACCTGACGCCTGGGTGCATAACGCGACCGAAGAAGCAATCGTATTGAGCGACACGCGGGTTCTTATACGCAAGGTGATCAACGGACTTCCGCCAGCCCAGCAGCAGGCAATCGATCTCGCATTTTTTAACGGCATGAGCCAGCGCGAAATCGCCGCAAAAACGAATACACCATTGGGCACAGTGAAAACACGGCTTGAATTGGGACTAAAAAAAATCTATGACGGCCTCAAGGAGTTGAAAGATGAGCTTTGAGGAGTTCAAGAACCAATCGCGGCTCTATGTCATCGGCGCGCTGGAGCCGGAAGAGCAGGAAGAATTCGAGAGAGCGCGTGCAAAATTCGGTAAGAAAGCCGAAGACTTCATCACGGAATGTTATGGTTTGCATGAAGCGTTTGCCTTGAGCTTGCGGCCGGCGAAGTCTTCAGCCGCAATCAAGGAGCGGCTCATGGCGATGGTGCGGGCACGGAAGGAAACCTAACCGCCCGATCCCGGCCCTTGTTCCCAACCGCCCAATTCGCGCAGGATAAATTCCTGCAGAAAGCCATAGAAGTTTACCTGAAATAAGCTCAAGTCTCGGCGCGATCCGATCGGTGAACGAAACTGATCGCTCAACTCGCCATCGGTGAAGTGATATTTTGCGGCAATGACCAGCCGCGCCTGATTAAGTGCACTCAACCAGGCGTCCGCATGTTTCGAGGGAATGCGCAAGGTCCGATTGGCGAATTTGTTTTCGTTGCCATTTAGCTGTTCCAGGTCCGCTGCCACTGTTTGCGTCGCTGTCTGAAAGAGCCGCCGCAACTCAGGTTCGACATAAAGTTTCCATTCCGCGCAAATCTCCGTTTCTTTCCCATTTGTTGGCGGGCTAAAGATGCGTTCTTCGGCGGCTGGCACACCCTCTGGATTTGCGCTTGCTGGGATTTGCCGGAGAAGTTCGGCGAGAAATGGATCCAGCTCGGAGATCTCGATCTCGTCGTTGCGTCGGCAAATTTCCATATCAACCAGCCTTTTCGAGCGTGGCGAGCAGGAGATAGCCGTGCAACTGCTGCACATAAAGTTCGCCGCGCTCACGCATGCCGCTCCACAAGATTGAGCGCCCTTTATGATGCACCTCGAGCATGTGTCTTTCCGCTTTTTCACGCGGATAGCCGAAGACGCGCTGGAAAACCATGGTCACATAGCTCATCAGATTCACGGGATCGTTGTGCACGACCACTTGCCATGGAAGGTCAAGTTCTTCTTCCGCACGAGCCTCTTTCTCGATGGTGGGCTTATCAATTGTCGAAGGTCCCGCATTTTTCCAAACATGGAACGTGGTGATCGCTGCACGTTTATTCATCGCCACCTCCTCGCCAAAGTGGCTCCGCACTCATATTGAAAAAGGCTAACATACGTCACCTTCAGTTCAAACGTGTGGATGCGATTGAGATCGAGCGTCTCTACCTCTTTGCATTCGCGGCTGTGAGAATTCGCTTTTGCATCCTCTCCATCTCACGGGCGTCAACGCGGTTGCGATCGTCGAAACCGTGCAAATGCAAAAGGCCATGGACGATGTACAATCGAAGTTCGCGTGCGAGCGAATTTCCGAAGACACGAGCGTGACGTCGCGCTGTTTCAACGCTGATAAAGATTTCGCCATGTTGAAACGTCAGCACGTCCGTAGGTCCCGTTTGATTGAGGAATTGCCGATGCAACGACGCCATTCGACGATCCGAGACAAGCCAAACGAAAATCTCGCTCAGCCTGGTTAGGTCCGTCGGTTCCCGCTTGCGCAGTCGCAGACACGCACGCAGCGCTTTCGCCGCGAACTTTTCGAGATCGCCAACGTTAATAGGAACAGTTCGTTGCAGATTGCGAACGGTGATCTGCGGAAGTGCTGCAGGGTTTGGATCGCTCCTCATCGAATTCGCCAACTGTAGGGGAGGCTGACAGCTTCCCCTACAGAACATTCCGTTGTTCGCGTTCATCGGGAGGTTTCCTTCTCTGGCTGCGCCCGCTTTGCATCAAGAGCTTTAAGGAGCGCATAGACCATTTCAAGTTTCGGCGTGTTTGCGCCGGCAGCAGCAGCGCGGCGCAGCGGCTCGCCCCAAATCGCTTCGACCTCGAGTGGCTTGCCCGCCCTCCAGTCAAGCAATGTGGAAGGTTTGTACGCGCTCATGTTTCCTGTGCGTTTGATTTGCTCAAGAGCCGCGGCGCTCTCCAGCGCGTGTCCGCATTTGTTTGCCGCATCAATCACCTCATTCATCAGGCCCAGGGTCACGCGATGTAAAGCTTCATCGGCAAGAATGGCGGCGGTATCGAGTCCGCCGGCGAGGATCGACAATCCGTTAAAGGGAATATTCCAGACAAGCTTGCGCCAGCGCTCGAGCGCAAGGTCCTCGGCGATGCCGCACTTGATTCCGCAGGCGGAAAACTGCGAAGCGATCGCATGTATGCGTTCGCCTGGTTTGCGACCGTACTCGCCGATCACGATATGCCCGTAATCGTAACACTCGATCTCGGTGCGCGAAATGCGACTCAAACAAATGAAGCAAAGACCACCCAGCACGCGTTCCGCTCCAAAATGCGCGGCGAGAAATTCTTCATTGCCCAGGCCGTTCTGCAAGGTGAGGAGCATCGTCCGCTCATGCAGAAGCGGGGGGATAAGATCGACGAGATCGGCGTTGGAAATCGCCTTGACGGCGATCAGAATCAAATCGCACGGGCCGATTTCCTTCGTTGAGTTGTAACAGTTTACTTTTGCGACTCGGAAATTCTCACCTCTGCCGCGGACGTATAAACCCTTCTCTCGCACCTGGGTCAAATCGCCGCGCATCAAGAAATGCACGTCACTCCCGCCGTAGCCGAGTCTTGCTCCATAGTAGCCACCGATTGCTCCCAAACCGACTACCGCGATGCGCAAGCCCATTTAACGAGTTAACGATTTTTGTCATTCCGAGCGGAGCAAAGCGCGGTCGAGGAATCTCTCACCATCAACAGTAAGAGGTGTCTCGACTCCGCTCGACATGACAGGAACGAAATCACTAAACCATTAACCGTTTTCACGCCGGCGGTCTCAGTTCTGCCTGAAAATTCCGCGTGATCAAGCGCGCGCCTTTGTTGAACGTAAAATACGCCCACGCCCATTGGAAAAGCACTGCGAGGCGGCTGCGAAAGCCGACCAGA
>WNGB01000877.1_pt1 | contig 48588 bp, 38 predicted proteins | sample 5400681 | NCBI WGS metagenome assembly WNGB01 (sample SAMN13153367, study PRJNA577476) | soil metagenome | isolation source: 115 cm soil or saprolite under grassland replicate 2 | place: USA:California | collected 2016-06-15
TCGGCGCAAACCGGTCGCCGAGCGCTCGCCGCGGGAAACGAGCGTTACCTGCTGGCGGATTATCACGGTGCGATGCCGTTGCTCGTGAGAGGCCTGGACCCGAAATCCGGACCACTCGATGGACCCTGGGTGGAGGGCGTCGAGCGGCTGGCCGACGTGCTGCTCGTGCTGCGGCATGATTCGCTGGCAGAAACCTGGCTGCGGTGGGCCGCCCGGCTCGACCCCGACTTCCACGTCGACGAGGAGGTGGTGCCTCCGACCGTGGCACGCGCGGCGCGAACTGCTCGGGTTTTCGTCGACTCGACGCCGCATGACCGGTTCGTGGCGCGCGTGACGTTCGACTGGGCGGAGGCGAGCGCCAGCGGATCGGGGACGGTCCGTCTGGAGCGGGCGAACATCCCCATCACGGCCCGCATCGGCACCGACCAGTTCCTGCGCGGCGGCGAGTCGCGACGCCTGCCGCCCAGCAGCTACAACGTGGTCGTCTCGGCGCCGGGGTACCTACCCACTCGACTGACCGTGGAGCTTCTGCCCGGCGTGACCACGGTAGTCGCCGTGTCCTTGCTGCCCGAAACGGCTGGCCTCCTGTATGTCGCGGCGCGCCCGTGGGCGACCGTCTTCGTCGACGGGGATCCGATCGGCTACACCGGCGTCGCCGCGCATCGCCTCGTTCCCGGTCGTCACGTCCTGCGGTTGAAGTATCGGGAGGGCGCGCCGAGAGACACGACGATCGTCGTTGGCGAGCGCCAAGCGGTCCGGCTCTTCTGGGTGGGGCAGCGAAACACGACGGGTGACCCGCAGCTCGACCAGGCTCTCGCCGCGCTCGATGGTGCCGACACGGAACGCGGCGCGGTCCTGCTGCGGCAGTGGCTCAGCGCGCATGCTGGCGGCGCGCCGGAGGGCACGCAATCTCTGGTGCTCGCGCGCCTCGCCGAAGTCGCCTGGTCGCTCGGCCTGGGAGACTCCTCCCGCATCTGCCTGCGCGCTCTTGTCCAGGCGGACCCCTTCTTCTCTATACCACTCGGTCTCTTCAACCCCGAGCTCGCTGCGAACTATGTACGCGTGCGGCGTGAGACGCCGGCGATCGCGATTCGCGCGCCACGCGATACCGTGGTGACGCCGGTTCGCGACTCGTTCCCGATCGGGATCGCGGTCGGCCAGCCTGGAGAGGTGCGTCTGCTCCTGCGGCTCACACGCCCACGCCCCCGCGACTCGTTGCTGATCGCGCTGCACGTGGACAGCGTCGGGATCGCAAGAATTCCGCTCACGGCAGCGGACGGCAACGCCCTGGCTCCTGGTCAGTATGCGATTGAAGCGGAAGTCGCCGCCTCTGGCCCCCGCTCCAGCGCGCTCCTGGAACTTACCGTGGAACGGCTCCCGGCAGACACGGCGCCCCGTCAGGCCCCGATCCCGGTGGCGGTTTTTCGTGCAGAGATAAGGAAGGGGAGCCCGTCCCTCCGAACGGTCGGGGAGAGTGTCGGCCTTGGCGCGTTGGCCCTCCTGGTATCGGCGGCCGTGAACGACGCTGCCGTCAGCGGGCGCACAATCCCGCGCGGAGCCTGGCTCATAGGCGGCTCGGTCACCCTGGCGAACCTCGCACTCAAGCGTCCTAGGGTACCGATTGCCGCGAACGTCGCCTATAACGGGTGGCTGCGCCGTTGGTGGAATGAAGCGGACGGCGCGATCGCCGCTGCCAACGTCACGAGACTCGGGACCGCACCGTTGAGGATCCGCTCCACGAGGGAGCCGTGAGGGCGACCTTCTTGCTCGCCGCCTCGCTCGTGCCCATAGCGGCAGCGAGTGGGCAGATGGTCTCGGCTCATGCGGTCGTGGCCGCGCCGAAACAGAACGCGCATTTCTCCGGGGTGACGGAGCGGATGGACGGGTCGTGGGTGGGTGGCGCAGCGGAGCTTGAGGCGGGACGCTTGCGCCTGTCGGTGAGCGGTATGCGCGGTCGGCTCACCGGCGCCGATGCTGGCAGCGTGCCTAAGAGTGACGTGGGCGAGTTATCGCTCGACGGGCAGTATCGCGTGCGTCCCTGGCTCGGTCTCGAGCTGCGCTACACCGCCCGCGCTTTCAGCTCCGCGGCGGGCTACCAGCGCTGGGACCTGGTCGGCGTAGGCGCAGTCGCGTCGCGCGATCTCGGCACACGGGCGGTGCGTGCCTTCGCGAGCCTGCTGTATTTCCCCCTCGTGCGCGTGAGTCACCAAGAACGACCGAGCCTTGCCCTGGGCAGCGACATGGGGATTGCCGTCGCGCCGAGCAAGCTGCCGCTCGCTGTCCTGCTGAGCTATCGAATCGAACGATTCCGCTTTGCGGCAGCCACGGCACGCTCCGAGCAGTTCGAAGCGCTTACCCTCTCATTGGGGGTGCGGGCGCGACGGCACGCTGGGCGCTGGACGCTTGGCGGGGCAGGGCACTAGCCGTCGGGGGAAAGTAGGTCGCCGCCAGCTTCTTCATTTCTCGGCCGGCGGAGCGAGTAATCGCTCCAGCGTCCCCCGCAATCGCTCGAACTCGACCGGCTTCGGCAAGAACTCGACGGCGCCGAGCGCCAACGCTTGTGCCCCGGGCCCCGCACCGGGCAACCCACTGATCGCGATCACCGGAATGTTCTGCGTCTTGGTCGAGGTGCGCAGTCGCTTGAGCGTGTCGAGACCGGTGCCGCCCGGCATCTGAATATCCAGCAGCACCGCATCGGGTTGGCTCCGCTGGGCGACCATGAAGGCCTGCATCGCGTCCATCGCGGTCACCACCTGAAACCCGGCGCCCCGCAGCTGGGCGCCGAGCGTCTCCAGCGTCACCGCGTCGTCATCGGCAACCAGGATTTTCTTGCCCCGCATGGGGCAGGAATGTACGGCGGTTTTGGCGGCGTGTCAGCGCAGCACGACGGCCGCGACGTACTGCGCCCACAGCGTGCCTTCGGACACCAGCACCGGCGCCAGCCGGTCGATGACCGCGAGCCCGCCGCCATCCCGGGACATCGGTTTGAGCCGGCGCTGGATCTCGACGGCGGTGATCGGCGCGTCGATCGTCAGCAGCACCCAGTACCCCGAAATGTGCGTGCTGTCGTCGCGGTCGGGGGGGGCCGTCAGCAGACTGCCCGGCGTGAATTGCCCCGCGCGCCCCGACACCGGCGCGCCGCTGATCACCGGGGCCTGGATGGGGGAGGGGATCTCCGTGACGCTGATATTGTTATTGCCGGCGCGCCGCAACGTCTTGTCGCGGCTCCGCACCGGGAAAAAGAGATCGACGCGCCCCTCGGGCGTCACCCAGAACAGCACCACGTTTGCCGGCCGCAGCAGCCGAAAGTCCACTCGGCTCTCGCTGATGGCGGTGAAGCCTTCGCCGAAATGGGCGACATCCCCGTGCACGCTCTGTGCGACTTGCGCGCCCGCGAGCTGGGGCGCACCCCACGCGAGCGTCGCGAACAGGAGCGATCGTCCAGTCATGATCATCTCGTATTAAGGCGCCGTCGGTGCACCAAACGGCACGTAATACGCCGCCCAATGCGAGGTGCGCGAGGCGACGAGCGCCTCCGGTAAATGCTGCACGAGCGCCAGCAACGACGAGTCGGGGAACGTCATCGGTGCAAGCCGCTGGTTGAGGTCCGCGGCGGCCGTCGGCACGTCCGAGACGATGAGCACCCAGTAGCCGACGTCCTGGCGCCCTGGCCGCGTGAGGGCGACGGGTCCTTCACGTTGAAAGATCGATTCGCGAGCGCTCTCGCGGCGCACGCAGTCTTCGTAACGTCGTTGCGCCGTAACGGCCGAGCGCGCCAGCCGGCCCGTCGTGTCTCGCGCCGCGCTCGGATCGGGAGCGCGCGTCGGATCCGACTCGAAGGCCGGCGTGCATGCCAGGTAGCCCGCATACGACTCGGCGGCATAGGCAACGGTGCGTCCGCCCGGGGACGCCAGTGCCGTCGCGCTGGGCAGGGTGGCGACATGCTTACCGCTCGGGAGCGCTGAGCGATCGCCGCTGCGGAGCGGTCGCACGGGCTCGATTCCGGTGGAGTTCGTCACGCGCAACACGATGACATGGGCTGGCGCGTTGAGATCGAACGTGATGCCGGTGGATCGCACCGCTGTTATGCCGGGGCCAAGATCCTCCACAGGTCCGAGGCGAGTCTGATTGATGAGCACGATGGGAGGGATCGTGTGCCGCCCGCAACCTGCGAGCGCCAGCGCGACGAGGGGAACGAGGGTCCGTGATGACATGGCCGCCTCCTCGCTAAGGATCCTACTGCGCGCCGAATGCCGCGTAATACGCCGCCCAATGCCTGGTGCGCGAGGCCATGAGGGGTTCCGGGATGCTTTGCACGAGCGCCTCGAGCGACTCGTCCGCGAGATGCAGCGACGCGAGTCGCCGCATGACGTCGGGGCCGGGTGTCGGTGCATCCGAAACAATGAGTAACCAGTATCCGGGCGCCTCGGACGCTGCGCCGCCTTGTTTGGGTTGGCTTATGCGGTACGGCATCGTCACTCCCGTGCACGATTCGCGGGAATCCGCGCGAAAGGTGCACGACTTGCTGCTGACGGTGCGAAGCGAGGTGTCGGCCACCGGCACGGCACCGCCCCGAAAGTAATGCGCGCCGCGTTTAGACCTCGGGCTGCCGGACACCGGCGCGACCACCTGGATCCCGAGTTCTCTCGTCACACGCAGGGCGATGATGTAGGCGGGGACATCGAGCATCAGGTCGACGTCACTGGACGTGACATCGCGAATGCCAGGACCGTAATCTTCGGCGGGACCGATGCGAGTCTGCGGGGTGAGAACGACCGGAGCAATCGTGTGCCGCGCACAACCACCGGCTGCCAGGCACAGCGCGAGCACGGAGACCTGCAGGTTCCGTAGCATCGAGACCTCGCGGTTTGACTCCTGTCCTGATCGTACAGGCAATGCCTTGACTCGCGCAAGAGGCCGCCCTCGCCTACACTTCGCGGATGACGCGATGCGGCACGATCGTGCTCGCCGGCCGGCCGAACGTCGGGAAATCGACGCTGCTCAACGCGCTTGTAGGCGAACACCTCGCGATTGTGTCACCCAAGCCACAGTCGACGCGACTGCCGGTCGTCGGCCTGCTCACCAAGGACGACACCCAGTACATCTTCACCGACTCGCCCGGGTTGCTCGAGCCCGAATACCAGCTGCATGAAGCGATGCGCGCCGCCGCGCTGCGCGCCATCGACGACGCGGAGCTCATCGCGTATCTGCATCCGCTGGCCGAGTACCCGGCACCCGCGCTCGCCACCGTCGCCAGGCTCCCGCGACCCCCGCGCGCACCGATCGTCGCCGTGTACACGAAAGCGGATGCGGTCGACCCGTCCGACCGTCCAACCGTCCAACCGTCCGACGTGGTGCTCTCCGCGGTCACGCGGGAGGGCCTGGACGAGTTTCTCGAGACGTTGGGTGCCCGGCTTCCCGAAAGCCCCTTTCATTATGATCCCGACGAGCTGGCCACCCAGCCGATGCGCTTCTTCGCGGCGGAATTCATCCGCGAGGCGGCGTTCGAGCAGCTGCATGAAGAGCTGCCGTACAGCGTCGCGTCCGAAATCGACGAGTTCCGGGAGGGCGCCGAGCCGGTATATATTCGGGCCGTGCTCTACGTCGAACGCGACAGCCAGAAAGGGATCGTCATCGGCGAGGGCGGCCGCACCATCAAAGCCCTCGGCGCCGCGGCGCGCGCCAAGATCGAAGCGCTCCTCGGCCAGCGCGTCTTCCTCGACCTGCATGTGAAGGTGCTGCCCAAATGGCGCCGCGACGAACCGTCCCTCAAGCGCCTGGGGTACGCCACCTCATGAGCCTCGCCCCCGACTTGCTCGAGATTCTCGTCTGTCCCAAGTGCAAAGGGCCGCTCGAGCATCGGACCAATCCCGAAGCGCTCGCCTGTCACGCCTGCCGGCTGATCTACGCGGTCGAAGATGACATCCCCATCATGCTCATCGATGAGGCGAAGCCTTTTTAGGAGAACGTTGGAATGTTGGAATGTTGGAATGGGGTTCCGATTCTCCATTCTGGCGGTAATCAGTCTTTCCATCATTCCAACAGTCCAACTTTCCAGTCAGGAGCTTCCCCTCAACGCCGGCGCGTTGTTTCTCGTGTTTCCGGTCGGCGCGCAGGCGGTCGGCATGGGGCAGACCGCGACCGCCGCGGCGGGGCGAGGCGAAGCGGCGTTCTGGAATCCGGCGGGCCTCGCCACGCTCAGTGACGATGAATTCGCGCTGCACAGCGCCACGCTGGTCGCCGGCCGCAGTAACGTGCTCGGCGCGTATTTCCCCTCGCGCGGCATCGGCGTGATCGGCGGCGCGGTGTACCTCGTCGACTACGGCGATCTCGATCGCACCGACCCCAACGGCAACACGATCGCGCGCATCGCGCCCCGCAACTTCGAGTTCCTCGCCTCGTACGCGACCAACCTGGCGGGCTCCGTCGTCTTCGGCATCAGCTACAAGCTCGTGCAGTTCCGGGTCGACTGCAGCGGCGACTGCCGTGACTTCCCCGCCGGAACGGGGGCCACGCACGCGCTCGATTTAGGCGGACAGTTCAGCGTCGGCCCGGGCGGCCCGTTGCGCATCGGAGTGGCGCTCCGCAACATCGGCTTCCGGCTGCAGGTCCAGAACCAGGCGCAGGCCGATGCGCTGCCCACGCGGCTTTCCGTCGGCGCGTTGTACGAGGTCCGACTGCGTCCCGCCACGGGACGCACACTCGATCAAGCGTTTGATGTGAAGCTCGCCGCCGATGTCGACAGCCCTTGGGGACAAGTGGGCCAGTCGGAGACGCGCGTCGGGGTCGACGTGGGCTACCAGCGGCTGCTGCGCGTGCGGGCCGGCTACGCGTTCGTGCAGGATGGGCTGAGTGGGCCGAGTGTCGGGCTGGGAATCGAGAGCGGCTCACTCGGCGTCGATCTTGCGCGCGCGTTTCTCACGGGCTCGGATCTGCAGGCGGATAGTCCGACCTTCTTCTCCTTCCGGGTGACGTTCTAATGAAGCGGGCGGCGTCGCTCGCCGGCATCGTGTCGGTCGTCGCCGCGAGCGTCGCCGGCGCCATCCAGCAGCAAGGGCCGTCCCCGAGCATGTTCGTGCGCCCGCTCGCCTCGCTGCTCGTCCCGGGGATCGGGCAGCTGCTCGCGCATCAAGATCGCGGGGCCGTCTATTTGGCGGCGGAGGTGTACCTCGTATCGCGGTTCCTGCAGCTCGATCACGAGGCGATGGCCGAAGCCCGGCGTTTTCAGGGTCTCGCCTTCGATGTCGCCCGGCGGTCATTCGGGCCCGTGCGGCGCGACACCATCTTCGAGTACTACGAGCAGATGGAGCGCTTCGCCGAAAGCGGCAGCTACGACGCCGATCCCGGTGCCACGTTCGTCCCCGAAGCCGATCCCCAGACCTACAACGGGGCGGTGTGGCTGCTCGCGCGGCGCACCTTCTGGGAGGATCCCAACGTCCCGCCCGATCCGACATCGCCGCAGTACTGGCGGGCGCTGGAATTCTATCAGGCGCGCGCCGTCGGGCCCAACTTCCAATGGAGCTGGCGCGATCATTCACTGGAGCATGAGGTGTTCCGCGACTACATCAAGCGAAGCGATACGGCGTTCCGGCGTGCCCAGAACCAGATCGGTTTGCTCCTCGCCAATCACGTGCTGAGCGCGGTCGATGCGCTGATTTCCGCGCGCATGAGCGCGGCCACCGGGCGGTCGGCACAGATGCAGACGAGCGTCGGCCTCGGCGGCCGAACCGAAGTCCGGTTTTCCATCGCGTTTTAATCCTCTGAATGATCAATGTAGAGTGATCAATGATCAATGATCATTGATCATTGAACATTCGAAGTTGAACATTCCACGCAGGAACAGATCATGAGTTTACTAGCGAACCCCGAAGCGTGGTTGGGCCTCCTCACGTTGACGGTGCTGGAAATCGTCCTCGGCATCGACAACATCATTTTCATTTCCATTCTCGCGGGCAAACTGCCCAAGCAGGAGCAGGGGCGCGCCCGCCGCGTCGGCCTGGCCGGCGCCATGCTGACGCGGATCGCCTTGCTCGCCGCGCTTGCCTGGATCATCCGGCTGACCGCGCCGTGGTTCCACCTGCTCGGGCATCCGTTCTCGGGGCGCGATGTGATTCTCATCGCGGGTGGTCTCTTTCTGCTCGCCAAGAGCACCCGCGAGATCCACGAGGGACTCGAGGGCGATCCCGGCCATGCGGGGGAAACGGTGCGCGCCTCGTTCGCCGGCGTCGTTGGCCAGATCGTCCTGCTCGACATCGTCTTTTCGCTCGACTCGGTGATCACCGCCGTCGGCATGGCGCGCCACCTTCCGGTGATGATCGCCGCGGTCGTGCTGGCCGTCGGCGTGATGATGTTCGCGGCTGCGCCCATCAGCGGCTTCGTGCATCGCCATCCGACGGTGAAAATGCTCGCGCTCAGCTTCCTGCTGATGATCGGCGTCTCCCTCATCGCCGACGGCCTGGGGCAGCACATTGCCAAGGGCTACATCTATTTCGCGATGGGCTTCTCGGTGTTCGTGGAGATGCTGAACCTGCGGATGCGCGCGCGCACGCCCCCGGTGCGTTTACGCGAGGCGTACGATGGTTCATTTGACACGGGAGGCGACGAGGCCTAAGTTTAGGCGGTTTCTACCCTTACGAGAGGAGTAAGGTGCGGTCGCGCCAAGCCATTCTCTTCTTCTCGCCGGCTGGACGGTCCGTACCTGGCTTCGTGACCGCATGGGTCAACGGGAAGGGGCTGCCCGTTATCTCCCTTCCGGAGGCCGCAGGGGTGGAAGAGCGCGTGCTGCGCGGGCTGCCGACTCTGGTCGTGATCGACGCCGACAGCGCGGGCGATGCAGGCATGCAGCTCTGCGCCCGTCTCAAGGGCGATGCCTATACGGCGATTGTACCGCTCGCCGTGGTGACGAATCGTCATGCGACGGACGCGGTGCGCAAGTGGTTCGCGGCGGGTGCGGACGAGGTGATCACCCCGCTCTTCGAGCCGGGCGAGCAGGCGGGACGGCTCGACGCCCTGGTGACCCGGGCCGAGCGCGATGTGGCGGTGAATCCCTCGACGCGGCTCCCCGGCACGACGGAGATCGAGCGGGAGATCAAGCGGCGCATGGAGCTCGGCGAATTCTTCGCCGTCTGTTACGCCGACCTCGATCACTTCAAAGAATACAACGATCGCTACAGTTATTACGACGGCGATCGTGTGATCTACCTGCTCTCCCGGATCCTGCACGATGTCGTGCGGGGCATGCTCGGGAAGCAGGGCTTCGTCGGACACATCGGCGGGGACGACTTCATCTTCGTCCTGCCGATCGACAGCATCGCGCCGGTCTGCAGTGAGGTGCTGGACGTGTTCGACACGCTCGTGCCGTACCAGTACAACGAGCAAGACCGGCGGGCAGGCTACTATTTCGGCAAGGACCGGCGCGGCCAGCTGCACCGCGTGCCGCTGATGACGCTGTCGATCGGCGTGGTGACGAATCAACACCGGCGATTCGCGCATCCCGCGCAGGTCAGCGAGCTGGCGACGGAAATGAAGAGCTACGCAAAGACGCAGGCGGGATCGGTCTTTGTCGTCGATCGCCGCCACGACCGGGATCAGGAAGACGAAGGAAGCGGAGAGAACGAAGCGTGAACGTTACGTGTCCGTCGTGCGAAACGGTGTACCGCGTGGACCCCGCGAAGGTCCCGGCCAGAGGCCTGCGCGCGCGTTGCAGCGTTTGCAGCAACGTGTTCGCGGTCAGCCCCGATGGCGCCGGTGCCGCCGCCACGCCCGTTGCGTCCGCGCCTCCGCCAGCACCGCCGCGCGCGCCGGCGCCGCCGCCGCCGCCGCCCGCCGCCCGCGCCGTCCCCGCCGCCCCCCCGCCGCCACGGCCGGCGATGGCTCCCCCTGCGCCCCCCGCGCCCCCCGCGGCGCCCGCGCGCCCGATTGGCCGTCCGGCAATGCCGGTGGCACCACCGCTCGCCCGGCCGCCGGCGACAGCAACGCCGCCGGCACGGCCCGCGCCGCCGCCGCCGCCCCCGGCCCCCGCGCCGCCCCCGCGGCCGCGGCCCGCGCCGCCCGCGCCGCCGGCGGCTGCTCCTGCCGCTGGGGTGAGCACTCCGGTCAAGCGCAGCACCGGGCCGCTGCGTCCGATCAACCCGTTCATGGTGCAGGATCCCAAGCAGAAGGCGCGGCGCCTGGCGCGGGCACTCATCTCGGACATGCTGGTTTATCATCCGGAGAAGCGGCAGCAGGGGATTCGCGACGGCACGCTGCCCCAGCTCTTCAAGGACGAGATCGAGAAGAGTTGGCAGGAGTACGTCGAGCAAGTCGGCGCGGAGATGGCGCAGAGCACGCCGTTCTGGACCGAGGCTCTGAACGAGATTCTAGCGGGAGGACACAAGCTCTTCTAATGGCACTCGCCGACAGATTTGCTGATTTCGATCGCCGGCTCACCGAGCTCAGGAGTTTCCTTTGACGTCGAGGGGAAAACCGCGCGGCTCGCGGAGCTCGAAGGGAAGATGGCGGACGGCGCGCTCTGGGCGGACTCCGAGCGGGCCCGTGCGACCGTTGCCGAAGTCAAATCGCTGAAGGGCTGGTTGGAGCCCTATCACGCGCTGCGCAAGCGTGTCGATGAGGGCCGCGAGCTGAACGAGCTCCTCGAAGCCGAATCCCACGTCGATCTTGCATTGCAGCGCTCGCTCGAAGCCGAGGCGGAGCAGATCGCCGGCCGGCTCGAGGCGCTCGAGATGCAGAACATGCTGCGCGGTCCCGACGACGCGCGCGACGCCCTGCTCACGATCCATCCCGGCGCCGGCGGCACCGAGTCCCAGGACTGGGCCGAGATGCTGGTGCGCATGTATACGCGCTGGGCGGAGCGGCATGGCTTCGTCGTGAACGTGCTCGACCTCCTGGCGGGGGAAGAAGCGGGCATCAAATCCGCCGAGATCGAGATCCGCGGCCGGTACGCCTTCGGGCTCCTGCGGGCGGAGAAGGGCGTGCACCGGCTCGTGCGCATTTCGCCGTTTGACTCGCAGTCGCGCCGCCACACGTCGTTCGCGTCGGTCTTCGTGTATCCGGAAGTCGACGACGAGATCGAAATCGAAATCAAGGACGACGATCTGCGTATCGACGTGTTCCGCGCGTCGGGGAAAGGCGGCCAGCACGTCAACAAGACGTCGTCGGCGGTGCGCATCACGCATCTCCCCACGGGCATCGTGGTATCGTGCCAGCAGGAGCGCAGCCAGGGGAAGAACAAGGCCACCGCGATGAAGATGCTCAAGGCTCGGCTCTATGAGCGGGCGGTTGCCGAGCGCGACGCGAAGAAAGCGGAAGTCGACAAGCAGAAGACGGACATCGCGTGGGGCAATCAGATCCGCTCCTACGTCTTCCAACCCTACACGATGGTGAACGATCATCGCACGGAGCTGAAAGTGAGTGACGTGCACAAGGTCATGGACGGCGACATCGATCCGTTCATCGAGGCGTTCCTGAAGCGTTTCGGGAACAAGGCCGCGTAATGACCGGTTTCGTCGAAGCCGCCCGGCGCGAGAAGCTCAAAGAGCTGCTGGAGCGCGGCGTGGCGCCGTTCGCCTACCGGTTCGAGCGCACCGCGACGGCCCAGCAGGCGCTCGCCGCCTACACCGCGGACGACGATCCGGCCGTGCACCGGGTCGCCGGCCGGCTGGTCGCGCTCCGGCCGCACGGCAAGACGACGTTTGCGCACCTCGAGGATCCGACGGGGAAGATCCAGCTCTACTTCAAGGGCGATGAGCTGGGCGCGGATCGCTACAGTCTCGTCGAGCTGCTCGATCTGGGTGATCATGTGGGCGTCGAGGGACGTCTGATGAAAACCCGCACCGGGGAGATTACCGTGCGCGTAGCCCAGTTTACGCTGCTCGCCAAGGCGCTGCGCCCGCTGCCGCTCGGCAAGGAAGACGCGAGCGGCGTGAAGCACGGCGAGCTGACCGATCCGGAGCTGCGCTACCGGCAGCGGTACGCCGATCTCGCCGTGCATGCCGACGTGCGCGAAGTGTTCCGGCTGCGCACCCGGATCGTGCAAGGAATCCGCGCCTTCCTCGATGGCAAGGGGTATCTGGAAGTAGAGACGCCGGTGCTGCAGCCCCTCTACGGCGGCGCAACCGCCCAGCCGTTCCAGACGCATTACGAGGCGCTCGACACGACGTTCTATCTCCGCATCGCCGACGAGCTGTATCTGAAGCGCTGCTTGGTGGGTGGTCTGGAAAAGGTGTACGAGATCGGCCACGACTTCCGGAACGAGGGGTTGTCGCGGTTCCACAATCCCGAGTTCACGATGGCGGAGTGGTATCAGGCGTACGCGGATTACAACGACATGGCCGCATTGACGGAAGAGATGCTGGCGGGGCTCGTGCTCGAGCTGTTCAAGGGCGGCGTGCTGGAGCGCCACGGCGCCACGGTGTCGTTCGCGCGCCCGTTCGCGCGCCAGGACTACTACGCGCTCGTGCGGGAGCATGCGGGGGTGGATCTCACCAAGAGTGGCGATGCGGAGCTGCGCGGGGTCCTGAAGCGCCACAACGTGCCGCCCGCCGACGTCGCCGCGCTCAGCGGTCCGAAGCTCGTGGATGAAGTCTTCAAGACCTGCGTCGAGCCCAAACTCGTGCAGCCGACGTTCGTGTTCGACTATCCGCTCGCGTTGTCGCCCCTCGCCAAGCCCAAGCGCGGCGATCCGACCAAGGTCGAGCGCTGGGAGCTGTTCGTGCAGCACCGCGAGCTCGCCAACGCGTTCAGCGAGCTCAACGACCCCGACGAGCAGCGCCGCCGCTTCGAGCAGCAGGCCGCGCTGCGCGCCGCCGGCGATGCCGAGGCGCAGCAGTTGGACGAGGACTTTCTGCGGGCCTTGGAGTACGGCATGCCGCCCGCCGGAGGCGTCGGCATGGGCGTGGACCGCTTGACGATGATCCTCGCCGATCAGACGAACATTCGCGACGTCATTCTGTTTCCCATGCTGCGGCCCGAGTGATGGCGATCGCGACTGTCGTCCTGAACGTCCTCCTCGTCGGAGCGGCGGCCGCTGCGCTCTTCGTCCTGGCGACCAACTGGCCGTCGCCGCTCGATCTCCGCGTCGCGATGCGGTACCTGCGCAGCCGCCGCTCGTCGCGCCTCCTGTCGCTGATCACCGTGATCGCCGTCGGCGGCGTGACCATCGGCGTCATGGCGCTGGTGATCGTGCTCGGCGTGATGAACGGCATGCAGAACGACTTGCGCGAGAAGATCCTGGTCGTCAACCCGCATTTGCGGGTGCTGACGTACGGGGAAGGGCTCCGGCTCGACGACTGGGCCGACGTCCTCGCCAAGGTGCGGCGTTCCCCGGGCGTGGACGCGGCGGCGCCGTTCGTGATGTCGCAGGGCTTGATCTCGGCGGGCCACGATTATGCCGAAGGCGTGATGGTGATCGGGGTCGAGGCCGACACCGGCGCGCGCGCCGTGACGAGCTTGCCGCACTACTTCAGCAAGGGCGACCTGTCGTTTCGGACGACGCAGCGGGACGTGGAGGGCGGCGTCGCGATCGGCACCCGGCTCTCGAGCAAGTTGTCGGCCTATCCCGGCGACATCATCACGATGGTCGCGCCCGCCGGGTCGCAGTTCAATCGCAGCCTCGGCGCGTTCGTCCCCAAGTATCGCCGCTACGAGGTCACCGGCCTGTTCGAAACCGGGATGTACGATTACGACAACAGCTACGTCCTCATGCGCCGGCAGGGCGCCCAGGACTTCGCGGGGTTGGGCGGCGCGGTGACGGGGATCGAGGTGCGGCTCGCGCATCCCGAGCAGGCGAGCGAGGCGGGCCAGCGGATCGAGAGCATGCTCGGCTATCCGTACCGCGCGCTCGACTGGCAGCTTCAGAACCGCTCGCTGTTTTCGGCGCTCAAGCTCGAGAAGCTGGCGATGGGCCTGGTCGTCTTTCTGATCTGCGTCGTGGCGGCGTTCAATGTCGTGGGAACGCTGACGATGGTGGTGCGCGACAAGACGCGGGAGATCGGCATCCTGCTCGCCATGGGGATGCAGCGCAGCCGGATCCGGCGGGTCTTCCTTATTCAAGGCGTGTTCATCGGCCTCGTCGGCACGGCGCTCGGCGCGGTGCTCGGATTGGTGGTCGGCGCCAGCGTCAACAACGGCCATCTGATTCCGATCGACCCGTCGATTTACTTCATCGACCACCTGCCGGTGCTGAACAATCCGCTCGACGCGCTCGCCGTCATCGGTGCGAGTCTGGTGATCGCCACGCTGGCGCCGCTCTATCCGAGTACACAGGCCGCCCGGCTCGATCCGGTGACGGCGATCCGCTACGAATGAACGCGCTCCTCGTGGCCAAGACGATCCGGCGCGTCTTCGCGGGCGGCGACGGCCAGCTGCTCGAGATCCTGCGGGGCGTCGATGTCGAGGTGCGGCGCGGCGAATTCGTCGCGATCGTCGGCGCCTCCGGTGCGGGGAAGAGCACGCTCCTGCATCTGCTCGGCGCGCTCGACAGTCCCACGACGGGAGACATCTGGCTCGACGGGTCGCGGTACGCCGATCTCGATGCGCGCGGCGCCGCGGAGCTCAGGAACCGGAAGCTGGGATTTGTGTTCCAGTTCCATCATTTGCTGCGCGAGTTTTCGGCGTTGGAAAACGTCATGATGCCGTTGCTGATCGGGGGCGCCGCGCCGCGCACGGCACGGTCGCGCGCGGAGGAGGTGCTCGCCGAGGTGGGCCTAGCGGGACGCATGAGTCACCGGCCGGCCGAGCTCTCCGGTGGTGAACAGCAACGCTGCGCGGTCGCGCGGGCGCTGGTGCACGATCCGAGCGTGGTGCTCGCGGACGAGCCGTCGGGCAACCTCGACCATGCAAATGCCGAGCGGCTGCATGAGATCTTTTTCCGGCTGGCACGAGAGTACGAAACGGCGGTGGTCGTGGTCACGCACAACCGGCAGCTGGCGGGACGGGCGGACCGGGTGCTGTTACTGGAGGACGGCCGGCTCACTACGGTGGGCTCGGTCGATGCGATACCCTGATGCTGTGCGATAACTGCAAGGAACGCGACGCCATCATCAACCTCACGCAGGTCGAGCACGACTCCAAAGTCACGCTCCACCTGTGCGAGCAGTGCGCCCAGCAGAAAGGCGTCGAGACCGGTGGCGCCGTGCTGAAGACCCCGCTCGGCAACTTCCTGGGCGCGGTCGTGAAGGGCGGCGGGGCGGGAGCCCTCGTCCCGGCCGCCGGCGACGGCGTGCGGTGTCCCGCGTGCGGGAGCACGCTGCGCGATTTCCGGGACACCGGGCGCCTCGGCTGTGACCAGTGCTATGTCGCCTTCGACATGCACCTGCGGGACCTGCTGCGGCGGCTGCACGGGTCGAGCCAGCATGTGGGCGAGCGCTACGAGATCCCGGGGGCCGCCGGCGCGGACGGGGATCCGCGCAGCCGGCTGCTCGAGCTCAAGGCGCAGCTGCGGCGCGCGGTCGAGGGCGAGAACTTCGAGCTGGCGGCCGAGCTCCGCGACCGCATCCGAGTGCTGGAATAATGGACCTCTCGCTCCTTCCCGACGGCGGGATGCGCTGGCTGGACGCTTCCGGCCTCAAGTCCACCATCGTCCTGTCCACCCGGATCCGGCTCGCGCGGAACGTGCGCGGCGTGCCGTTCAGCCAGCGCGCGAAAGACGCCGACCGTACGGGCGTGCTGGAGCGCGTCCGGGAGGCGGCGGCCTCCTCCGAGCACCTGTCCGCTGCCGTCGCCTTCCACCTCGACCAGATGGAGCGGCCAGAACGGCAGTTACTGCACGAACGTCATCTCGTCAGCAAGGAGTTGGCGGGCCTGGAGCGGGAAACGCGGCCCCGGCCCGGCGCCGCGCTGCTCGTGCAGGACCAGGTTGGGGTGATGGTGAATGAAGAGGACCATCTCCGGCTGCACGGCATGTGGTCCGGATTCGATGTGGAAGGCGCGTATGCCGCTGTCGAAACGGTAGATGCGGAATTAGGTCGGCTCGTTCCTTTCGCCTTTCATCCTGAATTTGGCTATCTTACGTCCTGTCCCACGAATGCAGGAACGGGGCTCCGGGCCAGCGTACTTATCCATTTGCCGGGCCTTGTTTTGACCAAGGAAATCACCAAAGTTCTGCAAGGACTGTCGCAGGTTGGATTAACCTTTCGGGGCTTGTACGGGGAAGGCAGCGATGTCGTCGGCAATTTCTTCCAGTTGTCCAACCAAACAACCTTGGGGAAGACTGAAGGCGAGCTGATCGATCACCTCGGGAAAATCGTGCGGCAGGTCGTCGAGTACGAGGAACAGGCACGAGACGTGCTGTTGAGAACGGCACCCGAGGAAGTGGAAGACAAAACCTGGCGTGCGTACGGCCTTCTCAAGCATGCGCGTCGGTTGTCATTTGAAGAGACGATGAACCTGTTGAGCGGAGTGCGGTTGGGTGTCGGTCTGAATCTGCTTCCCGGGCCAGGGGTATATACGCTCAACAAGCTGCTGATTTACACTCAACCTGCGCACCTGGCGGCTATGGACGGCCGGTCTACCGGCGACCGGGAGCTGCCGACGGTGCGCGCTGCATTTGTACGGCGCCTGCTCGAAGCGGAATCCAGCTGAACGGCGAAAGGTGAGTTCGGAACCGCCATGAACGGCTACAATTTCACGGATCGAGTTCGGAAAGTTCTGCAGATGGCCCGCGAGGAAGCGGCGCGTCTGCATCACGAGTACGTCGGCACCGAGCACATCCTGCTCGGCTTGATCCGCGAGGGCGAGGGCGTCGCCGCAGCGGTCCTGACCAATCTCAACGTCGATCTCGAGGAGATTCAGCAGAAGATCGAGGAGACGGTCAAGAAAGGGAAAGCGGCGGCCGCCGCCGGCCCGGACCTCCCCTATACGTCGCGCGCCAAGAAAGTGCTCGAGCTGGCGATGAGCGAGGCGCGCGAGCTGAATCACTCCTACGTCGGCACCGAGCACCTGTTGCTGGGCCTGCTGCGCGAAGAGAAGGGCATCGCCGCGCAGGTGCTGACCGACGCGGGCGTGAACCTCGAGCAGGCCCGCGCGGAAACGCTGCGGCTGCTCGGCAGCGAGATGCCCACGACGCCCGCCGGCGGCGGGACCGGCGCACAGCCGACGCCGCCGAAGAGCGAGAAGAAATCGAAGACGCCGGCGCTCGACCACTTCTGCCGTGACCTCACGCAGCTCGCCGCCGAAGGCTCGCTCGATCCCACGATCGGCCGCCAGAAGGAGATCGAGCGCGTGATGGAGATCCTGTCGCGCCGCAAGAAGAACAACCCGGTCTTGATCGGCGAGCCCGGCGTCGGGAAGACGGCGATCGTCGAGGGACTGGCTCAGCTGATCGCCGGGGGGCAGTGCCCCGACGCGCTCAAGGATCACCGCGTCCTGTCGCTCGACATGGCCGCGGTCATTGCCGGCACCAAATACCGCGGGCAGTTCGAAGAGCGCCTGAAGGCCGTGATCAACGAGATCGCGCAGAACAAGAACATCATTCTCTTCATCGACGAGCTGCACACGCTCGTGGGCGCGGGCGCGGCCGAGGGCGCGGTCGACGCGTCCAACATGCTCAAGCCGGCGCTGGCGCGCGGCGAGCTGCAGTGCGTCGGCGCGTCGACGCTGAACGAGTATCGCAAGTACATCGAGAAAGACGGTGCGCTCGAGCGCCGCTTCCAGACCGTGATCGTCGATCCGCCGACCATCGACGAGACGATCGAGATTCTCAAGGGTCTGCGGAAGCGCTACGAGGATCACCACCGCGTCATCATTCCCGACGAGACGCTCATCGAGGCCGCGAAGCTGTCGGAGCGCTATATCACCGACCGCTTCCTGCCCGACAAGGCGATCGACGTGATCGACGAAGCGGGCGCCCGCGCCCGGCTGGCGGCGCAGGTGCCGCCCCCCGAAGTCGCCGAGCTGAAGGACAAGCTCGAGGGGATCAACGGCGACAAAGAAGCCGCCGTGCGCGATCAGAATTTCGAGAAGGCGGCGTCGCTGCGCGATTCGGAGCGCGAGGTCCAGGCCGAGATCCGGCGCAAGCAGGAAGAGTGGGAGCGCGAGCGCCAGACCCGCCGGCCGACGATCAGCGAGGAGGGCGTCGCCTTCATCGTGTCGCGCTGGACGGGCATTCCGGTCACGCGCCTGCAGGAAGCGGAGACGGCGCGCCTGCTGCGCATGGAAGACGAGCTGCACCAGAGCGTCGTCGGCCAGAACGAAGCGATTCAGGTGATCTCGCGGGCCATCCGCCGCAGCCGGGCGGGCCTCAAGGATCCCAAGCGGCCCATTGGCTCCTTCATCTTCAGCGGCCCGACCGGCGTCGGCAAAACCGAATTGGCGCGCGCGCTGGCGCGGTTCCTGTTCGCCGATGCCCAGGCGCTGATTCGCGTCGATATGTCGGAGTACATGGAGAAGTTCTCGGTGAGCCGGCTGATCGGCGCGCCGCCGGGATACGTGGGCTACGAAGACTCCGGCACGCTCACCAAGGCGGTGCGGCGCAAGCCCTACTCGGTCGTGCTGCTCGACGAGATCGAGAAGGCGCACCCCGACGTGTTCAACATCCTGCTGCAGGTGCTCGACGAGGGTCACCTGACCGACAACTACGGCCGGCTGATCGATTTCAAGAACACGGTCGTGATCATGACCTCGAACGTGGGCGCGCGCGACGTCGTCAAGGGCAAGACGCTCGGATTCGGGCAGCCCGATGCCAAGAACGAGTTCGACCGCATGTCCGAGAAGGTGAAGGAAGAGGTCAATAAGGTCTTCAATCCCGAATTCCTGAACCGGCTGGACGACGTGATCGTCTTCCACTCGCTCAACCGGGACCACATCTCGCTGATCGTCGCCATCCTGGCGCGCGACGTGCAGAAGCGCCTGGGCGAGGAAGAGCTCACGCTGCGGCTCACCCAGGGCGCGACCGACTTCCTGGTCGATCACGGCTACGATGAGCACTATGGCGCCCGCCCCCTCAAGCGGGCCATTCAGAAATACGTCGAGGACCCGCTGTCGGAGAAGATCCTCGTCGGAGATTTCGCCAAGGGCGATGAGATCGAGGTCGACGTCGCCCCCGACAAGGAGCGCCTGGCATTCCGGGCACTCTCCGGCTCGAAGGCGTGATTCGTCGACTCACTCTCCCAATCGTCTTGAGTCTCGCCGCCGTCGCCCCGGGTCTGTGCGCTGCACAGGCCGGCGGGGCGGGGGCGGGGGCGGTCCCAGGTCCCACCGCGCAGACGCCGGTCCCCGACTCGATCGCCGTCGTCGGCTCGAAGCGCAATAGCGCCATCAGCGTCATCCAGGTCAGCGGCCTCGTCCCGGGCCGCGCGATCAACTATCGCGACGTGCAGCGCGCGATCCAGGCGCTCTACAGCAGCGGCCAGTTCGACGACGTGGCGCTGACGCAGACGCAGACGGCCGCCGGCAAGAGCGTGCTCGTGATTCACGTGCGCGAGCGGCCGATGCTCGTGAAGTGGGCGATCCGCGGCGTGCAGCGCCTCGCCGAGCACAGCGTGCGCGACAAGGTGGCGCTCGCGGAAGGGCGCCCGCTCGATCTCGCCAACGTCGAACGGGCCCGCGCCCGGATCGACTCGCTGTACCACGCCCAAGGCTATTACCTCGCGCGCACCAAGCCGCTGTACGTCTACGAGCGGGATTCGTCGGGTGTGCGGGTGATCTTCGATATCGACGAAGGGCGCCGCGTCGCGATCGCGCGCGTCGATTTCCAGGGGAACACGCATTTCAGCGACGAGCAGCTCGCGGCCCAGATGCATTCGCGTCCCGAAGGGTTCTGGTGGTTCCGCTCGGGCGAGTACAACGACGACAAAATCTCAGACGATCTGCACCAGAATCTGCCGTCCTTCTACGGGAAGCAGGGGTACGTCGACTTCCAGGTGCTCGACGATACCCTGATGGTGCACGAGGGGACGGGCAAAGCGACGCTCGTCGTGCACCTCAGCGAGGGCGAGCCGTACCGCATCGGGTCGTTTGAGATCGTCGGCAACCGGCGCTTCTCGACCGATGAGCTGCAGACGTTCTATCCGTTCGCCGGGGAGCAGCGGACCGGACTGCTGGGGCTCGGCGGCAGGCACCACACCGCGTATTTCGACGATCAGCAGTGGCAGGATGCCACGCGCAAGCTGCAGACGCTGTACTACAACAACGGCTACATCTACGTCAACGTGCGGAATGACGTGCTGCGGCGGACGGCGCCGGACGGCAAGCCGGTCGTGGACCTCCGCTGGGTGATCACCGAAGGCCAGCCGGCGATCGTCAGCCACGTGGAGATTCGCGGCAACGACGTCACGCACGACCGCGTGATCCGCGAGGCGATCGTCATGGTGCCGGGCGACGTCTTCCGGCAGGACGCGCTGATCGCGTCGTACCAGCGCGTCTCGAACCTCGGCTTCTTCAATCAGCCGATGCCGTTCCCCGATACGAAGCCGGCGAACGAGCAGGGCGACATCGACGTCGTGTTCCGCGTCTCCGAGAAGCGCACCGGCAACATCAACTTCGGCGCGTCGGTGGGGCAGGGCACGGGCGTCGGTGGCTTCCTCGGTCTCGATGAGCCGAACCTGTTCGGCCAAGGCAAGCGCGGCCGCTTCCAGTGGCAGTTCGGGAAAAACATCAACGACTTCGACGTCTCGTTCACCGATCCCGCCGTGCGCGAATCGCGCATCTCGGCGACGATTGGCGTGCACAACACGCGGGTCCGCTACGTGATCGCCGACGTCGGCCGGCTGCGGCGACGCGGCGCGAGCCTGCAGCTGGGCTTCCCGTTCTTCGGCGACAATTACACGCGGCTGTATCTCTCGTACGGCATCGATCAGCAGAGCTTCACCGGCTCGTCCACCAACACCGCGTTCTCGAGCGCGTTTCGCTGCAACGACTGCGTGCGCTCGACGGTCGGGGCGTCGCTGATGCGCGACACGCGGATCGACATGCCGTTCCCCACCGGCGGCACGATGGTCCAGTTCGGCCTGTCGCAAAGCGGCGGCCTGCTCGGCGGCTCCGGCAACTTCCAGCGCGCCGACATCGAAGGCCACTTCTACGCGCCGATCGGCTCGCTCGGCAATCCGTCGAGCTCCAACGTCAAGTTCGTGCTCGGGTTCTCGACGCGGTCGGGCTTCGTGTTCGGCAACTCCCCCTTCTTCGAGCAGCTGTTCACCCTGGGCGGCACGCAGTTCTTCATTCCGCTGCGCGGCTATGACGAGGCCTCGATCACGCCGTTCGGCTACGATCCCAATGCCAGCGCCAACGGCGCGAGCCCGAACGCGTTCGGCAAGGCGTTCTTCACGATGACGGGCGAGCTGGGCATGCGCGTGTCGCAGATGCTGTACCTCTCGACGTTCTTCGATGCCGGGAACGTCTGGTCGCGGCCCGCGCAGTACGATCCCACGCGGCTGTTCCGCGGCGCCGGGATCGGCGCCGCCGTCATCTCGCCGCTCGGACCGCTGGGCATCGACTACGCGTACGGATTCGATCGGGTCGACGCCTTCGGGCGGCCCAAGCCAGGCTGGAAGCTGCACTTCAAGCTCGGCAATTTCTTCTAAACCACACCCACGTTCTACTCCGGGAGTTCCCGCGTTATGCAGCGTCTCGTGCCCGTTTCGCTCGCCGCCGTCGTCGTTGCCGTGCTGGCAGCGCCTCCAGTCGTGCTCGCTCAGGGTCCATCGCCCGCGCCGGGTCCGCTGAAAATCGCGTTCATCAGCTCCCAGGAAATCCTGCACGCCACCCCCGGGTACGCGGTCGCCGAGTCCACGTACCGGCGGGAGTTCCAAGCCTCGCAGGTGGAAGTGCAGAAGCTGCAGCAGCAGCTCGATTCCGCCGTGCAGGTCTTCGACCAGCAGTCGATCGCGTTGTCGCCCGCGGCGCGCCAGGCGAAGCAGAAGGACCTGCAGGCGATGCAGCAACGCATGGAGCAGCGCTCCAACCAGCTCCAGGATCGGCTGCAGCAACGGGAGCAGGAGCTGCTCGGCCCGCTCCGCGCGCGCATCAATTCCGTGATTCAGGGCATCCGGGCGGAGATGAACTACTCCCTGATTCTGGACGCCGACGCCAGCGGCGGATTTGTGGCCGCGGCGGATCCGGCCCTGAACATCACGCCCCGGGTGCTGCAGCGCCTGTCGCAGGCGCAGTAACCGGGCGCGCGCGCCTCCCCCGATGAATTCGGCGGGAACGCGGCCGCTCTCCGCGAGTGAAATCGCGGCCCTCACCGGCGGGCGGCTGGTGGGGCCGGGCACGGTGACGGTCGCCGGCGTCGCGCCGCTCGAGCGCGCGGGCCCCGGCGACCTCTCTTTTCTTGCCTCACCCCGGTACGTCCCCTACTTTCAGCGCACCAGCGCCTCGGTGGTGCTCGTGGCGCCGGCGTTCGAGGCGGCCGAAGGCGGTCCCGAGACCCGCGTGGTCGTCGCCGAGCCGTACGCTGCGTTGTTGGTCGTCCTTCCCGTGCTGTATCCGCAGGCTGTGTGGGAAGCGGGCGTCCATCCGACGGCGGTCGTGGGCCGTGGCGCCACGTGGCAGGAACCGGTGGCGATCGGCGCGCATGCGTGTCTCGGTCGCGAGGTGCAGCTCGGCCGCAATGTCCGCATCGGCGCGAGGTGCGTGCTCGGCGATGGCGTGGCCGTCGGCGACGACACCCAGCTGTATCCCGGCGTGACGCTGTACGCGGGCACCGCGCTCGGGAAGCGCGTGATCGTGCACGCCGGCGCGGTGCTCGGCAGCGATGGATTCGGCTACATCCCCGGCAAGGGCGGCGAGGCCCACCGCAAGATCCCGCACGTGGGGCGCTGCCTCATCGGGGACGACATCGAGATCGGCGCGAACACGTGCATCGACCGCGGCAGCGTGGACGACACCGTGATCGGCTCGGGCACGAAGATCGACAATCTGGTCCACATCGCCCATAACGTGCGGATCGGTGCGCGCTGTCTCATCATGGCGGAGGCCGGCGTCGCCGGCAGCTGCCAGGTGGAGGACGATGTGATCATCGCGGGACAATGCGGCATCTCGGATCACCTTACGATCGGCCACGGCGCCCGGCTGCTCGTGCAGTCGGGAGTCATCGCGAACATTCCCGCCGAAACCACCGTGTCGGGCTATCCGGCGCGCCCGCACCGGGAAGTGCTCCGCGCCCAGGCCGCCCTGTACCGCCTCGCCAAAATCGTCGACGAGCTGGAAGCGCTCGTCCAACCCAAGCCCCCCCCCGAGGCGCCCGCTGCCCCTCCAGAGCGCTAGGCGCTCGGTCACGCGCCCCGCGGCGCTGCGCGGTACGGGCTTGCATACCGGAGCCGCGACGGAAGCGACGTTCCTGCCGGCCCCGGCCGGGCAGGGGATCGTGTTCCGGCGCACCGATCTCGCGGGCAAGCCGGAAGTCCCGGCACGGCTGAGTGAGGTCGAGGCGGTCGAGCGGCGCACGGCGATCGGGCACGGCGCGGCGACGATTCATACCGTCGAGCACGTGCTGGCAGCGGTCGCCGCACACGTGATCGACGACCTCACGATCGAGCTCACCGGTCCCGAGCCGCCGATCCTGGACGGGAGCGTGCAGCCGTACTTCGACGCGCTCGCGGCAGCCGGGCCCGCGGTCGTGGGCGGCGAGGCGGCCGTGCTGACCGTCGTGGCGCCGTTCACGGTCACCGAGAAGGATGCGACCTACGTCGTCGCGCCCGCCAAGGCATTTCGGTTGACGGTGTCGATCGAATGGGCGCATCCGTTGATCGGACGCCAGGCGGGCACCTACGACGTGACACCGGAGAGCTTCGCGACCGAGCTGGCGCCGGCGCGCACGTTCGGCTTCACGCACGAGGTGGCCGAGCTGCAGGCGCGCGGGCTGATCAAAGGGGCATCGGAGACCAACGCGATCGTGCTCGACGAGCGCGGCGTGGTGCACGGCGGCACCTTGCGCTGGCCGGACGAGTTCGTGCGGCACAAGGCGGCGGACATCGTGGGGGACCTGGCGCTGACCGGCGCCCGGATTCAGGCTCATGTGGTGGCGACGCGGCCCAGCCACGGCGGCAACATCGCTCTGGCCCGGGCGCTCGCTCGCGCAGGGAGGCGCACCGGAATGCCGGCGATGGATATCGCGAAAATCATGGACTATCTGCCCCACCGCTACCCGTTTCTGCTCGTGGACCGGATCATCGAAGTGGAAGGCCAGAAGCGGATCGTGGGGATCAAGAATGTCACGATCAACGAGCCCTTCTTCCAGGGGCATTTCCCAGGTCACCCCATCATGCCGGGCGTGCTCATCATCGAAGCGATGGCGCAGGTCGGCGGGATGCTGCTCATGAGCCACTTCGAGGGGCAGAACATCGAGAACAAGGTTGTCTACTTCATGTCGCTCGATAACGTGAAATTCCGCCGCCCGGTGGTGCCGGGCGATCAGATCCGCTTCGAGCTCGAAATGATCCAGTTCCGCGGCAAGACGTGCCGCATGAAGGGCGCTGGCTACGTGGACGGACAGGTCGTGGCCGAGGCGGAGATGATGGCGATGGTGGTCGATAAGTGATCCATCGAACGGCGCTGATCGACCCGACCGCCGAGCTGGCCGCCGACGTCTCCGTCGGACCGTACTGCGTGATCGGACCGAAGGTCACCGTGGCGGAGCGCTGCAGTATCGCCGCGCACGCAGTGATCGAGCGCAACACGCGCATGGGCGAAGGCGTGAAGGTCGGATACGGCGCCGTCATCGGCAACGACCCGCAGGACCTCAAGTACAAGGGCGAGGAGACGTGGGTGGAGATCGGCAGCGGGACGATCATCCGCGAATACTCCACGATCAACCGCGGCAGCACCGCGACCGGCAAGACGACCGTCGGGGAGCGGTGCTTCCTGATGACCTACGTACACATCGCGCACGATTGCGTGATCGGGAACGACGTCATCATCGCCAACGCCGTGCAGATGGCGGGTCACGTCACCGTCAGTGACCGCGCGATCATCAGCGGCCTCGTGCCGATCCATCAATTCGTCCGTATCGGGATCTATTCCTTCGTCGGCGGCGGCTCACGGGTCAATCAGGATGTGCCGCCGTACACCAAGGCGGCTGGGAATCCAGTCCATCTCTACGGGCTCAACTCGGTCGGGCTGCAGCGCGCGGGCTTCTCGCCGGAAGTGAAGCTGGCGCTGAAGCGTGCCTACCGCCTCGTGTTCAATTCGGACCTCACGGTGAGCCAGGGCATCGCCCGCGCCCGCGTCGAGCTGCCGCAGGTTCCGGAAGTCGAAACGTTCCTGCACTTCATCGAGGGCTCGCAGCGCGGAGTGATGGTGTGAGGGGACCGGGGACGGGGGACGGGGGATCGGTGCGGCAGGTCCGCGTCGGCGTGGTCGGCGCGGGCGCGCTCGGCTTCCACCACATCCGGCTGCTCAAGAAAATCGATGGCGCCGATGTCGTCGGATTCTACGACCACAACCCGACGCGTTCCGCTCAGGTCGCCAAGGAGCTCGAGACTGTCGCGTTTCCCTCACTCGCGGCGCTGCTCGATCGCGTCGAGGCGATCACCGTGGTCGTGCCGACGCCGGCGCACGTGGATGTGGGCCAGGTGGTGCTCGAGCGCGGCCTGCACGCGCTGATCGAGAAGCCGCTGGCGGACACGCTCCCGGGCGCCGAGCAGCTGGTGCAGGGGGCGCGCGAGCGCGGGGTGTGTCTCCAGGTCGGTCACGTCGAGCGATTCAATCGGGCGGTGCGTGCCGCCGCGCCCTATCTCGAAGAGCCGCGGTTTCTCCAGACCGAACGGCTGGCCCCGTTCCAGCCGCGCGGGACCGACGTCGCGGTGATCCTGGACCTGATGATCCACGACCTCGACCTGGTGTTGGAGCTCGTGCGATCGGAGGTCAGCGAGGTGCGCGCGACCGGGGTGCCGATCCTCTCGCCGCACGTGGACATCGCGAACGCCCGCGTCGAGTTCGCCAATGGCGCCGTTGCGATCATCACGGCGAGCCGCGTATCGCGCGAGCGCACCCGCAAGCTGCGCATCTTCCAGCCGACCGGATACTTCTCACTCGATCTCGCGCAGGGCAACGGCCATTTCTATCGCCTGAAATCGGGGTGGCAGGACGTCGGCGCGACCCGCATGGAAGACATCGTCGAGCACGTGCGGCTCGAGGCGCCTGAGGCGGAGCCGTTGAAGCTCGAGCTGGAGAGTTTCCTGCGCGCGGTGCGCGGCGACGGCGACGTCGTGGTCACCGGTGCCGCCGGGCTGCACGCGCTGACCCTCGCCTATCGCGTCGCCGACGCCATCAGCGCCTCGCCGCTCGCCGCGGCGCGGCCGTGACGCGGATCTACATCTCGGCAGGCGAGCCCTCGGCGGACGCGCACGCCGCGGCGGTCGCGGCCGCCTTGCGCCGGCGTCTTCCGGGAGTGGAGCTCGAAGCGCTTGGCGGCCCCCTGCTCGAGCGCGCGGGCGTGCGCGTGTTGGACCGCATGGAAGCATTCTCCGTCGTGGGGTTCGTCGAGGCCCTCGCGAAGATTCCGGCGCATTACCGCCTGCTCGGTCGCATCAAGCAATCCTTTGCCGCAAGGCGCTACGATCTCGTCATTCTGGTCGACTATCCGGGCTATCACCTGCGCGCCGCCGCCGCGGCCGCCCGAGCGGGCATTCCCGTGCTCTACTACATCGCGCCGCAGATGTGGGCGTGGGGACCCAAGCGCGTGCGCAAGCTCGCGCCCGTGAATCAGCTCGCGGTCATCCTGCCGTTCGAGGAGAAGTTTTTTCGCGACCGAGGAGTGGCGGCGACGTTCGTGGGGCATCCGCTCAAGGACCGGCCGGCGCCGCCGGCGCGGGGCGACGCGCGTCGGCTCCTCGGCCTCGATCCGGGCCGGCCAACGCTCGGCTTGTTTCCCGGCAGCCGGAAGCAGGAGGTCAAACGGCACTGGCCCATCTTCCGCGCCGCCGCGGCACGCGTCGCCGCCGCGCGGCCCGGGTTGCAGATCGTCGCCGCCGGGACACGGGATGCCGAGTACCCCGACCCCGGCGAGATCAAAGTGCATCTGGGGGATCCGTTGCTCGTCTTCGCGGCGGCAGACGCGGGGATCTGCAAGTCGGGCACTACGACGCTCGAGGCCGCGATCGCCGATGTGCCGATGGTCATCACGTACCGGGTCCATCCGATCTCGTCGTATATCGCGTTCCGGCTGCTGCAGGTGCCGTGGGTCGGTCTCGTCAATCTCGTCGCGGGGTATGAGGTCGCGCCGGAGTTCCTGCAGCGGCGCGCGACCGCCGCAGCGCTCGCCGACGGAGTGCTGCCGCTGCTCGATGGCGCGAACCCCGTGACGCGCCGGCAGCGGGAAGGACTGCAGCTGGTCCGCGACCGTCTGGGCGCGCCCGGCGCGGCGGATCGGGTCGCCGAGCTGGCCGCCGCCCTGATCCGATGAAACTGCGCTGGGCGGACACGATCGCCGCGCGCGTCGGCCTTGCGCTGCTCCGCGCCCTGGCCGCGACGTGGCGGTATCGGGTCACGGGATTCGAACACATTCGGGCGCTGCGCGAGACGCGGCGCCCGTTCCTGTTCGTCCTGTGGCACAGTCGCATCCTGCCGTTGCTCTACCGCCATCGCGGGGAAGACATCGTCATGCTGATCAGCCGGCACCGCGACGGTGGCTATCTCGCTGACCTGGGTGCGCGCTGGGGATATCGCTCGGTGCGCGGCTCGACGCAGCGCGGCGGTGAGGTTGGGCTGCTGGGGATCGTGCGCGCGCTGCAGGCAGGTGCCGTCGTCGCGATGACCCCCGACGGTCCCCGCGGACCGCGCGAGCGCGTGCAGCCGGGCGCGATTGCGGCGGCGCAGCACGCCGACGTGCCGTTGATTGCGGTCGGTGCGCGCCCGACGTCCGCGTGGTATCTCGAGTCCTGGGATCGCATGTGCATTCCGAAGCCATTCGCGGCGATCGATGTGCGGTACGGCCCGCCCCTGCGGATCGGGCCGGGGAAGGAGGGCCTCCGGCAGGGGATCGACGCCGTGACACGCAGCCTGCACGAGGTCAGCGGAACGTCGTGAGCGCGCAGCGAATCGCGCAATGGCTCTGGTGGAGCGCCGCCGCACCGGCGCGCGCGGCCCGCGGGGTGCTGCTCCCGGTCGCCTTCCTATATCGGACGATCATGAGCGCGCGGGCGACGGCATATGCCCGCGGCTGGCTGCGCCAGCGGCCGTTACCGTTGCCCGCGGTCGCGATCGGCAATCTCGCGGTGGGCGGGGCGGGGAAGACGCCGCTCGCGGCATGGACGGCCGCATTCTTCGCGCGCCGCGGGGTGAAGCCGGGGATCTTGCTGCGCGGCTATCGCGGCGACGAGCAAGCCGTGCATCAACGGCTCGTGCCGGAGGCGATTGTCGTGCCCGATGCCGACCGTCTGGCGGGCGCGACCAAGGCGCGGGCGAACGGCGCGCGGGTCCTCGTGCTCGATGACGCCTATCAGCGCCTCAATGTCGGGCGCGACGTCAACGTGGCCGTCGTGAGCACGGAGAGCTCACCACCGCGCCACGTCGCGTGGCCGCTGCCGGCCGGCCCCTGGCGCGAGGACTGGAGCGCGCTGGGCCGCGCGGACGTCATCGTCGTTACGCGGCGCCGGGCGGCCGTGGCCGAGTCGCGCGCACTCGCGGGCCGCATCGCGGCCCGCTGGCCGGCGGCGGTAGTTGCGAGCGTGCAGCTCGCGCTCGATGGGCTGGCGGGACTGCGGTCCGGCCGGCGCGTCGATCTGTCGGCGCTCGCGAAAAAGCGCGTGATCGTCGCCGCCGGGATCGCCGATCCGGTCAGTTTCGCGGCGCAGGTGCGCGCGTTCGGCGCGAGTGTGCAACTCACGGCGTATCAAGATCATCACGCCTACCCCCCGAGCGACGTCGCCCGGCTCGCGCAGGCCGCAAAAGACGCCGATTATGTTGTAGTTACCGAGAAGGATGCGGTGAAGCTGCGCGGCCGCTGGCCGGCGGAAGCGCCGGAGCCGCTCGTCGCGGAGCTCGCGCTGCGCTGGGAGTTGAACGGTGACGCCGTCACACGAGTCCTGGAAGGGGTCCTGAACAGGGTCGTATGAGCGAACCCGCGATTATTCGTCCCGACAAGCAAACCTTTCTCGCCGAGGAGAATCCCTTCGAGGCGATGATGGAGCGCTTCGACCATGCCGCGAAGCTGCTCAATCTCGATCCCGGCCTGTACAAGGTGCTCCGCAACCCCGAAAAACAGATCATTGTGTCGGTCCCGATCCTGCGAGACAGTGGCGAGGTCGAGGTCTACACCGGCTATCGCGTGCTGTACAACACGTCGCGAGGTCCGGCGAAGGGCGGGATCCGCTTCGACCTCAACGTCACGCTCGAAGAGGTGAAGGCCTTGGCCGCGTGGATGACGTGGAAGTGTGCCCTGGTGAACATCCCGTTCGGGGGTTCCAAGGGCGGCGTCGTCTGCGACCCGAGCACGATGTCCATGGCTGAGCTGGAGCGCGTGACACGCCGCTATACCTCGAGCATCATCGAAGTCCTGGGGCCCGATTCCGACGTTCCGGCGCCGGATGTAAACACGAACGAGCGCGTGATGGCCTGGATCATGGATACCTATTCCATGCACAAGCGCCACACCGTGACGGCGGTGGTCACGGGGAAGCCGGTCGAAATGGGTGGATCGCTCGGGCGGCGCGAGGCAACCGGGCGCGGCTGCATGATCGTGACGCGGGAAGCGCTGGCGAAATTGGGGATGAGCCTCAGGGGTACGCGCGTCGCGGTGCAAGGCTTCGGCAACGTGGGGTCGGTGGCCGCCGACCTCATGGCGAAGGAAGGCGCAATCATCGTCGCCGTCTCGGACAAGTCGACCGCCCTCCACAATCCCAAGGGGTTGGACGTGCAGGACCTGATCAAGTGGGTGAGGGAGCGTCGTGCGCTCGCCGGCTACACCAAGGCCGAAACGATCACGCACGAGCAGGTCTTGACCGTCGACTGCGACGTGTTGATCCCCGCCGCGACCGAGAACGTGATTACCCGCAAGAACGCTCCCCACATCAAGGCCAAAATCATCTGCGAAGGCGCGAACGGTCCCACGAGCGCCGCGGCCGACAAGATTCTCGAGGATAAGGGCGTGTTCGTGATTCCCGACATCCTCGCGAACGCCGGCGGCGTCACGGTGAGCTATTTCGAATGGGTGCAGGATCGGGGCGGCTATTTCTGGGATGAGGACACAGTGAACCGCCGGCTCGAAGCGATTCTGGTCCGCGCCTTCGGTGAGGTGATGGCGATGGCGGCGAAGCACAAAGTGGCCAATCGGATCGCCTCCTACATCGTCGCCGTGGATCGCGTCGCGGGGATGCACCGGTTGCGCGGCATGTATGCCTGATGCGGTATCGCATCGTCGCCCTGGGGGGAAGCCGCATGAAGAGCGCGGCGCTCCGGGCGGCGTGTGACGACTACCTGAGCCGGATCCGCCACTACGCCAACATCGAGGAACGGGAAGTGACCGAGGCGCGTATCCCGCAGGATGCGCGCGTCATCGCACTGTCGGACCGCGGTGAGCCGTGGACCTCCGAGCAGCTCGCCGAGCTGGTGGGGCGCTGGGAGATGGAAGGCCGCGACGTCATGTTCGTGATCGGTGGAGCGGACGGCCTTCCCGCCGACGTGGTGGACGGCGCCGAGCGGACGTGGAGCCTGGGGCCGCTGACGCTGCCGCACGAGCTCGCCCGCGTCGTCGTCTATGAGCAACTCTATCGCGCGCATACGATCCGGCGCGGAGAGAAGTACCATCGAGGATCCTGAGCTTACCGCGACGGATCGCGTCGCGCTGCTCGTGCTCGCGCGGGATGCCATCGACGCGGCGCTGGCCGGCCGCTCGGCTCCGAAGTTGCCCGATGTGCCCGGTGCGGCACTGCGCCGCGGCGCGTTCGTGACGCTGGCGGAACGGGACGGACACGATCTCCGGGGCTGCATCGGCCACATCACGGGCGACCGGCCGCTGGGCGAGGTGATTCGCCAGGTCGCGGTCTCCGCGGCGCGTTCCGACCCGCGCTTCCCGCCCGTGCAGCGCGATGAGCTGGACGCGCTGCGGATCGAGATTTCCGTCCTCAGCGCCCCGGTGCAGGTCGCGACGTCGGAGCTGAGCCGGCTGGTGATCGGACGCGACGGCCTGCTGGTGCGCCGGGGGCGCGCGCAGGGGGTCCTCCTGCCCCAGGTGGCGACCGAGCAGGGATTCGGGCCCGAGGCGTTCCTGAACGCCGTGTGCCAGAAGGCGGGTCTCGCGCCCGGCAGCTGGCGGGAACCCGACACCCGCGTCTTCACGTTCACAGCGGACGTCTTCGTCGAATGACCGACTGGTTCAAGCACTGGTTCGGCGGCGAGGAATATCATGAGCTCTATTCACACCGCGACGACGAGGATGCCCGCCGGGCGGTCGCGCTCATTCGGAGCGTCGTCACGTGGGGAAGCCGAGATCGTATCCTGGATCTCGCCTGCGGGCCGGGCCGCCATGCGGCCGAGCTGACGCGTTGGGGCGGGCAGGTGGTGGGGTTCGATCTGTCCCGCGCGATGCTGCGGCGCGCGCGCAAGCGTACCACGGGCGGCTTGGTGCGCGGCGACATGCGGGCGCTGCCGTTTTGCGACGGCAGCTTCACGCTGGCGGTCAATCTGTTCACCTCATTTGGTTACTTTTTGGACGATGAAGAGCATCGGCGCGTGGTCCAACAAGTGGTTGCCGCACTGTCCCCCGGGGGACATTTCGTGCTCGACTATCTCAACGCCGAGCAGGTCCGGCGCACGCTCAAGCTCACCGAGCGAACCGAAAGCCGCGACGTGCTCGTGACCCGCCGTATCGACACCGCCAACCGCTACGTGATCAAGGAAATCGAGCTCCGCGACGAGGGTCGACGGTTCCAGGAACGCGTGCGTCTTTATAGCGCCGACGAGCTGGCAGCGCTCTTCACCGATGCCGGTCTGCGCGTCGCCGCGCGGTTCGGAGGCTACGACGGTGCCCGTCCTGGTCCCGACACGCCCCGCGTGATTCTCGTGGGCGCCCGCGCGTGATCGGCCGCATCCTCTCCACGCCGATTCCGATGGCGGCCGGACCGATTCCCGCCGGCAAGCCGCGGCGCGTCGCTGCCGACGTTCTCGCGGCCGTCGTCCCCGGTCCCGGCCGGGATCGCCTCGCCGGTGGGGACGTCCTGGCGGTCACCACGGGGCAGCAGCCCGGGCTGTTCACCGGACCGCTCTACACGGTCCACAAGGCGTTGTCGGCGATCGCGCTGGCGCGCCGGCTCGAGCACGAACGGGGGACGCCGGTCGTGCCGATCTTTTGGGTCGCGGGCGACGACCACGATTTCGCGGAGGCGAATCACGCCTGGGTGCTGGGCCGCGACAATGAGCCGGTGAAGATCGTGCTCCGCGAGCGGCCGCATGAAGCGCCGCAGCGGCCGCTGTTCCGCGAGCCGTTGGGCCCGGATATCCGCGCCGCCTTGGACGCCCTGGCCAGCGCCCTCCCCGACGCCGAGTGCAAGCCGGAGGTGCGGCAGTGGCTCGAGTCCACGTACCGGCCGGATACGAATCTCGCGGACGCCGGTGCGGAAGCGCTGCAGCAGCTGCTTGGGAGTCGCGGTCTTGCCGTCTTTCGGGCGCACGACCGCAGCGCCAAGCGCGCGGCCGCGCCGTTGCTGTTGCGCGCGCTCGACGTCACGCTGGACGACGGACTGACCCCCGTACTGGTCGAGGGGGCGCTGGGGCGCGACCGCGTGCGCAAGGACGGCGACCGCTTCGTGACGCGTCGCAGCAGCGAGGGATTCAATCGCGCTCAACTAGAAGCCATCGCTGCCGAGACGCCCGAACGGCTGTCGCCCAACGTGTTGCTGCGACCGGTGATCGAAGCCGCGCTCTTTCCCACGCTCGCGTACGTCGGCGGTCCCGGAGAGATGGAATACCTCCCCGAAGCCGCGCCGTTGTTCAAGAGTCTCGGCGTCGGGCCACAGGCGCATGTGCCGCGCTGGTCGGGAATCATCATCGAAGCGCGCGTGGAGAAAGTCCTGAGCAAGCACGGCCTCACACCGGCCGACTTCGCCGGCCAGCCCGGCACACTCGAGGCGAGAATTGCGAAGGCGGAGCTCCCCTCCGACCTCGCTGAGTCGCTGAAAGCACTCCGCGACGACGTCGAGTCCCGATTCGCCAGAATCAGCGGCGAGGTGCAGCAGCTCGATCCCACGCTGGAGCGCACCGTCCAGTCGGCGCGCAACGCGGCGCTCGCCGGCACCAATGAGATCGAGAAGAAGCTGGTGGCCAGCCTGAAGCGCACGCAGGGCACGCTGGTCAGCCAGCTCGCGCGCGCCCGCGCCGCGCTCGTGCCGGACGGGAAGCCACAGGAGCGCGTCCTGACCGTCGCCTCCTTTCTGGCGCGCTACAGCGGGTCGCTGCTGGACGAAATCGATGCCGAGGTGGCGCGCTGGGCCGCAGGTTTATAGAATCCGATCCATGTGGGTACTCGCCGTAATTCTCATCGTCGCCTTGCTGATTCCCGTCGCCGCGATTCTGGTCGACTCGCCGCTCGGCAAGTCGGTGGCGCGGCGCATGGAGGGGCGCATGGACGGCGGAGACCTTCAGCGTAAAGTCGAGATCCTGGAAGCAGAAATGGAAGAGCTGAACCGCTCCGTCGCCGGTATGCGGGAAGAGCTGCAGTTCATGCAGCGCCTGCTGGAAGATCCACGCCGCAAGAAACCCACGTCTTGAACGAGGGCAGGGGGGGCGGGGGAGGACGTCACGCCGCGCGCGTGGCGGCCGGCATCCTCGTCACCCGCGTGCTCGGCTATGTGCGCGAGCGCGTGTTCGCTCACTACTTCGGGAACGGCGCCGCCGCGGATGCATTCCGGGCGGCGCTGCGCATTCCCAACGCGCTGCGCAATCTGCTCGGTGAAGGCACGCTGTCGGCGTCGTTCATCCCGGTGTACGCGGCGCTCAATGAGCAGAAAAAAGAGGCGGCCCGTGCGCTAGCCGGGGCGGTGCTCGGCCTGCTGCTGCTCGCGAGCGGCGTGCTGGCCGTGATGGGCATCGCGTTCGCTCCCGCAATCACGGCCCTGGTCGCGCAAGGGTTCGATGGACCACGGCGCGAGCTGACCACGGTGTTGGTTCGTATCCTCTTCCCGATGACCGGGCTGATGGTCGTGTCCGCCTGGTGCCTCGGCATCCTCAACACGCATCGCCGCTTCTTTCTCCCGTACGCCGCACCGGCGGTGTGGAACATCGCCGGGATCGCGGCGATGGTGGGGGCGGCAGCGTGGCTCAAAGGCGAGGGTCTGTACGGGTTGTCGCTCGCCCTCGCCTGGGGCACGGTCGCCGGCAGCGTGCTGCAGATCGCGATCCAGCTGCCCACCTGTTGGCGGCTGCTGCAGGGGATTCCGCTGCGCGTGAGCCTCGCCCCCGAGGGCGTACGGCACGTACTCACCGCGTGGCTGCCGCTCCTGGTGGGCGCCGGGGTCGCGCAGCTGTCCGGCCTCGTCGACACCTTCCTCGGCTCGTTCACCGGCGAAGGCGGGCTCGCGAGCCTGGGCTATGCACAGCTGGTGCAGGTGCTGCCGATCAGTTTGTTCGGCGTGGCGGTGACCGCCGTCGCGCTCCCCGATCTAGCGCGCGACGCGATCGGCGAGGCGGCGAACGAGCAGCTGCGCGCCCGCATCGCCGTCGGCTTCCGGCGCATTGCGTTCTTCGTGCTCCCGTCGGCCTTTGCGTTCGCGGCGCTGGGACCGCAGATCGTCGGCGCGCTGTTCCAAACGGGGCGGTTCGATGCGGACGACACCGTGTTGGTCGGGGGCGTCCTGGCGGCGTACGGCATCGGGCTGCTCGGGCAGTCGACGGTCAAGCTGTTCGCATCCGGATTCTACGCGTTGCGCGACACGCGCACGCCCGTGCGGATCGCGATCGTCTCGCTCGTGATCTCGGGACTCCTGTCGTGGCTCTTCATGCGCCGCTTCGGGCCGGCGGGGATCGCACTGGGCTCGTCGATCGGCGGTACGCTGAACACCGCGCTACACCTCTACGACCTCGACAAACGCATCGGGACGATCCTGCAGCGCTCCGATTGGCGCATCATCGGGTTGGTGGTCGCCGCCGCGTTGATCGCCGCCGGGCTCGCCGTCGGCGTGGGGCAGCTGGCCGCGGCCTGGCGACCCATCTCTCGAGGCGTTGCTGTGCTGGGTATCTTTGGTGTGGCATACGGGGCGCTGTCGCTGGCGTTCCGCCACCCTGACGCGATACGCGCATGGCAATCTCTGACCGGCTCGCCCGCCAACTAGCGGCACTTCCCGCTCGCCCCGGCGTCTACCTCTGGAAAGACGCCGCCGGGGAAATTGTGTACGTCGGGAAGGCGAGCAACCTGCGCTCGCGCGTGCCGAGCTACTTCGCCGACGAGCAGGGCAGTCCGGAGCGCGAAGTCCTGCAAGGGCAGATCGCCGACCTCGAGACGATCATCGTCCCGAACGAAGCGCAGGCGCTGCTGCTCGAAAACACGCTCATCAAGGAGCACCAGCCGAAGTTCAACATTCGGCTGCGCGACGATAAGAGCTATCCCCAAATCGCCGTCACGCTGGCCGAGCCGTTCCCGCGCGTGCTGGTGGTCCGGCGCGTCACGATTCCCGGCGCGCGCTACTACGGGCCCTACACCGACGTCGCCACGCTGCGCCAGACGCTGAAGATCATCCGCCGCATCTTCACGGTGCGATCCTGCTCCTGGAACCTCCCCGTGGATGCACCCGATCGGCCCTGTCTCGACTTTCATATCGAGCGCTGCAAGGCGCCGTGTGTGGGCTATCAGAGCGCGGAAGACTACCGGCGCATGATCGACGATGTGTTGCTGTTCCTGTCGGGGAAGACGCTCGAGGTGCGGGGCCGGCTGCGCGAGCGGATGCACGAGGCCAGCAACGCGCAGGACTACGAGCGCGCCGCGCAGCTGCGCGACGCGCTCAAATGGCTGGACCAGCTCGAGCAGCCACAGACGGTGGAGGTCGTCGGCGGGGGCGACGCCGACGCGATCAGCCTCGCCCGCGACGGTGACGATGCCGTGGGTGTCATTCTCCGCATTCGCGACGGCAAGCTCATCGCGCGCGAGCACCGGTTTCTGGAGCACGTCGAGCACGCCCCGGAAGGCGAAGTGCTCCGCACCTTTCTCGTGGGGTACTACCTGCCGCTGGAGCAGCGGGCTCAGCGGGTCGTGCTCCCGTTTGCGCCTGCCGACCTCGATGCGCTGCGTGAGCTGGCGCCAGGCGTGGAGTTTGCGGTCCCACAACGCGGCTCCGCGGCCAAGCTCGTTGAGCTGGCCGATCAGAATGCGCGGCACCTGCTCGATAGTTTTAAGATCGAAGCGTTCGATATCGACGAGCGCGCGGCCGATCCGGTATTCTCGTTGGGCCGCGACCTCGGTCTGCCGGTCGTGCCGCGTGCGATGGTGTGCATCGACATTTCGACCAATCAGGGCCGCGACACGGTGGGCTCCCTGGTATGGTTCGAGGGCGGGCGGCCCCGGAAGGCGGAGTACCGGCGGTACCGCATCAAAGGGGTAGAAGGAATCGACGATTTCGCCGCGATGAAGGAAGTCGTGACCCGGTTTCTCGCTCGGCGGACTGCGGAGAAGAAGCAGATTCCCGATCTGATCGTGATCGACGGAGGGAAGGGCCAATTGGCTGCAGCAGTGGAAGCGGCGCGCGCACAAGGCCAGGAGCGGCTGCCCATCGTGAGCCTCGCGAAACGGGAAGAAGAAGTTTTCCTGGTGAGCTCCGGCGAGCCGCTGCGGCTGTCGCGCCGCAGCCCCTCGCTCAAACTGTTGCAGCGCGCGCGGGACGAGGCGCACCGCTTCGCGGTTACCTACAGCCGCAAACGGCGCGCGCAACGCATCATCACGTCGGAGCTCCTGCGTATCCCGGGGATCGGACCCGCGCGGCGGCGACTGCTGCTGGAGCGGTTCGGCTCCCTCGCCGGCGTGCGCACGGCGACGCCCGCCGAGATCGCCGCGCTGCCGGGCTTCTCCAGCAAACTCGCCGACCGGATCCTCGACCGGTTGCAGCCTCCCACCCCCCGGCGCGCGTGACCAACTGGACGTTGGAGTGCTCGGCGTGCGACCCCGTTCGCACCCGCGACGCCGACGGCTTTCCAGGCGTGTGCGAGGTCTGCGGATCGCCCTATCTCGTGCGCTACGCGACGCTTCCATCGCCCGAGGAGAAGACGCTCTTGCGCGGCCGGCGCTGGACGATGTGGCGCTATGAGGGATGGCTGCCGCTGCGCGACGGCGAGCACCCTGTCACACTCGGCGAGGGCGGCACGCCGCTGCTCAAAGTCGAGCGAGTCGCCGCGCGCCAAGGGTTCGACCAACTCTGGGTCAAGGAAGAAGGCACGAACCCCACGGGATCGTTCAAGGCCCGAGGACTGGCCGCTGCGGTCACCCGGGCGGCGCTGTCGGGCGCCAAAGAATTCGTGGTACCGACCGCGGGCAATGCGGGCATCGCACTCGCGGCCTACGCGACCCGCGCCGGTGCGTCGGCGCGCGTGTACGCGCCCGCTACGACGCCGCGCCCCATCCTGGAGCAGATCCGCGCCTTCGGCGGAGATCTGATGCTCCTCGATGGTCACATCGGCGACTGTGGGATAGCGGCTCGGCTGCACGCCACGAATACCGGCGCCATCGACGTCTCGACACTGCGAGAGCCGTATCGCATCGAGGGCAAGAAGACACTCGGCCTCGAGTTGGCCGAGCAGTTGGGGTGGACGCTTCCCGACGCCATCATCTATCCGACGGGCGGTGGGACAGGCCTGATCGGGATGTGGAAGGCGTTCCAGGAGCTGCGCCGAAGCGGCTGGGTCCGCGGGCCGCTGCCCCGGATGTACACGGTCCAAGCGAGCGGTTGCGCCCCGGTGGTGCAGGCATTCGAGTCGGATGCCGAGCGGTGCACGCCGTGGCCCGATCCCCAAACCGTTGCGGCTGGTTTGCGGGTGCCTGGACCGCTGGGTGACCGGTTGATGCTGCGCGCGCTGCGCGAAAGCGGCGGCGGTGCGGTTGCCGTGAGCGACGAGGCTCTGGCGGCGGCCGCGCGGGAGCTGCAAGTCGCCGAAGGGATCGACGCATCACCAGAAGGTGGAGCAGCCCTATCGGGCGCCGTCGCGCTCAAGAACCGGGGCGTGCTGCGTCCCGAGCAGCGTGTCGTACTGTTCAATACCGGCGCCGGGTGGCTCTATAGAACCTAAGCCGTTTATATTCCAATACTTCGGCCCATGCGCATAGCCATCCTCGATCCAGCCGCCGGCATCAGCGGTGACATGACGTTAGGGGCCCTCCTCGCGCTGGGCCTGCCGGCCTCATGGCTCGAGGAGCTCCCAGGACGGCTCGGCGTTGGCGGCGTGCGCGTTGCCGTCCGCGACGTGCGCCGTGCCGGCATCACGTGCAAGCAGATCGACTTCCAGATCCCCGATCAACCGCACGGGCGCCACGTTGGTGAGCTCGTCACGCTCGTCGAGCGGGCACCGGTCTCCGATTGGGTGAAAGAGCGCGCTGTGCGCGCGTTCCGCCTCGTGGGTGAGGCCGAAGGGCGCGTCCACGGGGTCGCGCCCGAGAAAGTGCACTTACACGAAGTCGGCGCCGTGGACGCGGTGCTCGATATCGTGGGCGCGATCGAAGGATTCGAGCGACTGGGGGTGGAGGCGGTGTACAGTCTCCCCGTTGCAGTAGGGCAGGGGTGGGTGGAGGCAGCGCATGGGCGTCTGCCGGTGCCGGCGCCGGCGACCGCGATCCTGCTCGAGGGGCTCGAGATCGCCGCAGCCGGGGGACCAGTAGAAGGTGAGGCGACGACGCCCACGGGCGCGGCACTTCTGCGCGTGCTGTCGGCAGGCGCGCCACCGGACCGGTGGCGCATCGTCGGCAGCGGTTGGGGGGCGGGGCAGCGCGATCCGAAGCACTATCCCAACGCGCTGCGCGTCCTCGTTGCCGAAGCGGCGAGCGAGGCCGGCCGCGTGGTGTTGCTCGCCACTGATGTGGACGACATGAGTCCCGAGTATGTAGAGCCGTTGCGCCAGGCGCTGGTCCAAGCGGGGGCGCTCGACGTGCAGACCTGGCCTGTGCAGATGAAGAAGGGCCGCCAGGGCTTCCGGGTGGAGGTCATGGCGCCGGAGGCGCTCGCCGAAGCGATCACGGCCGAGTTGTTCCGGCACAGCACGACGGCCGGCGTGCGGCGCTGGGTCGCCGAGCGCGCCACGCTGCCGCGGCACCAGCTCACGGTGCAGCTGGACGGCGTGGCGGTGCGGGTGAAGGTGTTGGATGGCGGGAGTGTGCGGGTGAAGCCAGAATACGATGATGTGCTGGCGGCGGCACTGGCGTTGGGACGCCCGCCGCTCGAGGTGGCGCGCGCCGTCGAGCGCGACGCCGAGGCTCTTATCGCGAAAGCCAAGGAGTGAACGTGCGAACGGTTCGCAATCTTGCGGTAGTCATGGTCACCACGATGACGGTTCCGCTGGCGGCACAGCAGCAGCAGACGCAGGCGCGGTGGGCGGAGCCGAAGTGCGACTTGAAACCGAACAATCCCCTGGTCAACCAGGGCGTGGGGTACTTGAAGAGCGCCACGACCGGGCGTTTTGAGGAACAGAAGAAAAAGGATCTCAACGACGCGCAGCGGGTGCTGACGCAGTCGCTCACGACCGGCGGTCAGGACAAGAACCCGGCGGCGTGGTACTACCTGGCCCGCTACTACATCATGAGCAATGATGCCCAGGGTATCGATTCAGCGTTCAGGCACGCCCAGGCGCTGAAACCGGAGTGCGAGGGCGACATGGATATCTGGCGGCGCTACGTCTGGGTCCCGACGTTCAACGCCGGCATCGCCGCCTGGCAAGCGAACAACCTCGATTCCGCCATCGCGTCGTTCCGGCGGGCCAGCGCCCTGCTGCCCGGTGAGCCGACGAGCCTCAAGTACATCGCCACACTGTTCTACAACACCGGCAAACAGGATTCGGCCGTATTCTACTTCCGCCGCGCAGCCGATGTCGCGGCGGCAGAGCCCAAGTTCGCGCCAGACCGCAGGGACGCGCTCTTCAATCTGGGGCGCATTCAGCAGAGCATGCAGAAGCTGCCGGAGGCGATGGCGACCTATCGTGAGTATCTCGGCCTGTACCCCAACGATCCGGAGATCATGGCGGCGTTGGGCGGCGTCTACATGCAGACGAGCAACAAGGACAGCGCGTTCGCGATCTATCGGCAGATCGTGAGCCGGGGCGACTCGATCGGCTACTTCCAGCTGTATCGCGTGGGTGCAGAGATCTCGCAGAGTGTGCCGGACGATCCCGACACCGCCGTCGCGGGCGCCAGCTGCCGGCGGGAGGCGCGCGCGACCCGGCCCCCGCTGACCGTCGCGAGGATTCGCGCGCGCTGCGATTCTGTGACCTCGGGGATGGCCAAGGCCTATTTCAACAACTCGCGAGAGGCGTTTTCGCTGGCGGCGGCGGCGCTCGATGCGAGCTTGCGGATCAATCCGTACTACCGCGAGACCCTGATCTTCCGGGCCAACACGGCGCTGGGGATGCGCGATTCGATCACGGCGCTGACCATGTCCCGCCGGCTCCTGGCCGTCGATCCGATGAACAAGGTGGGCATCAAGATCATGGCCTACGCGCAGCAGCAGAACGGGAAAGTCGACTCCGCGATCTACTACTACAGAATGAGCGATTCGACATTGGTTGGCGACGTGGCGATCAGCCAATTCGATTCGACCGATACTGGCCGGGACGTCAAGGGGCTGGTGACGAATCCCCGCGCGACTGCCAATGCGCCGTACAAGCTGATCTTCGAGTTCGTCAACCTGCAGGGGGCGGTCGTTGCGACCGACACCGTCCAGGTGGCTGCAATCCAGCCGGGGCAGAGCCAGCAGTTCGCACTGAAACCGGCCGGTCCGACCATCGCCGCATGGCGGTATCGAAAGGAATGACGTGGACAATGGGCGGGATGTTCGAACACATTCCGCCCAGACTGCGGGCGTGCGGCAACAGCCGCCCCCGTGATCCGCATCACGCAATGCGCGTGCATCTGTTCCTAGTCCGGCTATCCAGCTGACCCAACATTAGAGTCGCGCCCCCGGCGTTGCGCCGCCCGGGTGCTTCCCGCACTGACGGTCCGTGATTGCCACGCGATCGGCGGTGCGGGGGTCCGTGCTGATCATACCGGGGGTAGGTGGCGATGGGCCGCAGGGGCTCGAAGGCTCCGCGCTGGTTACACGCGTCAGCGCACCGTAGGCTGCTCGCTACGGCGCTGGCCATGTCGTTGAGTAGGTGCGTCCTCCCCTCTGAGCCTCGAACCCCTCGCATTCGGTTCGTGCTTCCCTCGGATACGGTGCTGGTCACGACCGGCGGGACCGTCACGCCCCAGATCGGCGTGCTGGTTGATGGGAAGCTACAGGCCCAGGCCCGGATCCGCCTCGAAAGCCGCGACTCGTCGCTCGCAGTGATCGTGGGGCCCAAGGGCATCCTCGGCCGCCGGCGGGGCGCCGACTCCATCCGCGTGGCGCTCGTGAGCGGGGCGAGCGGCGCGTCGTCACCCGAGACCAGCTTCGTGGCGCAGGTGATCGTGAGAGCGATGCGGCCGGCCCCGGGCGACACGAGCCGCGGCCGCGTCACGCTGGTTGCGCTTGGCGACAGTCTGTTCTTCCGGCCCGGCTACCTGGCCGCGGACAGTACCCCGCTGAGCCCGAGCGACTCCGCGGCCATCTCGCCGCGCTATGACCTCGCCGCGGGCGGACTCACCGGGCGCGCCGTCCGGCTCGACCCTACGTCCGGAAAGATCGTCGCGGTGGCGAATGGGATCGACACCGTCCGAGCCACGGTGGACACGGCGCACGCCTACGTGGTCGTGACGGTCCGCCAGCGCGCCGCGCGGGTCCAGGTCATCCCCGGTGCGGTGCACTTCAACTCACTGACCGCAACGCAACAGCTCGCCGTGCAAGCGTGGGACAACAGGGATAGCCTCATTGCCCAGCCCGCCGTCTCGTGGAGCTCGACCAACTCCGCGGTGGTGTCGATAGGAGCTACCCCCGGTGTGGCAGCCGCCGTCGCGAACGGTGCGGCCGCCATTACGGCAACCGTGGACTCGGCCTCCGATACCACTGGCGTGACGGTGCAGCAGGTCCCCACCCAGCTCGCGTTCACCGTGCAGCCGAACCGGACGGTGGCGGGCGGCGTCATCTCGCCGCCGATACAGGTCACCGTCCAGGATTCGCTCGGTATGCCGATCGCGAATGCCACGACGCTCGTCACGCTGGCGATCGGGACGAGCCCCGGCGGCGGGACGCTCGCAGGCAGCGTAGGCCGGAGCGCCGTCAACGGGGTCGCGACGTTCTCGGACCTGAGCATCGCGCGGGCCGGCACAGCCTACACCCTGGTCGCCACGGCGAGTGGCCTCGCTAGCGCCACGAGCGGCGCCTTCGACATCGACCCGGGAGCCGCGGCGAAGGTCGCCTTCATCGTGCAGCCGACGACGATCGTGGCGGGCAACACGATCGGTCCCGCCGTGCAGGTGGCGATCCAGGATGCCTTGGGCAACACGGTGCCAAGCGCCACCGCCCCGATCACCCTCGCCCTCGGGACCAACCCCGGGGCGGGCACGCTCCAAGGGACGCTGGTAGAGACGCCGGTGAGTGCCGTCGCGAGCTTCGCGGACCTGAGCGTCAACAAAGTGGGGAGCGGCTACACGCTGGTTGCAACAGCGAGCGGCCTGGCGTCGGGGACGAGCGCCGGGTTCGACGTCACGGCGGCGGCCCCGACGAAGCTCGGGTTCACCGTGCAGCCGACCAACGCCGTGGCGGGCAGCACACTCGCGCCGGCGGTCGAGGTCGCGATCGAGGATGCGTTCGGGAACACGGTTTCCGGCGCGTCCGGGAACATTACGCTGGCTCTGGGCACGAACCCCGGCGCCGCTACGCTCGCGGGAACGCTCACTCAGACGACGGCGAGCGGCATCGCGACCTTCCCCGGTCTCAGCCTCAACAAGGCTGGGATCGGTTACACCTTGACCGCGACGGCCAGCAGCCTGACCACCGGCACAAGCGCAGGATTCAACATCGCAGCGGGTGCCCCCTCGCAGCTCGCCTTCACCCAGCAGCCGACCACGGCGGTCTCTGGGACCGCACTGACGCCGGCAGTGCAGGTGGCGATCCAGGACGGGTTCGGGAATACGGTGCCGGGTGCCACCGGGACCATCACGCTGGCGATCGGGACGAACCCGAGCGGCGGCACGCTCGTGGGAACCCTGAGCCGGAGCGTCGTGAATGGCGTGGCGAGCTTCGCGGATCTGAGCATCGACAAGGTGGGGACGGGCTATACCCTGACTGCGGCGTTGAGCGCCTTGCCGGGCGCGACGAGCGGCGGTTTCGATATCACGGCAGGCCCCACCAAGCTCGCGTTCATCGTGCAGCCCGCCACCACCGTCGCAGGCGCCGCGGTCCAGCCGACCGTCCAGGTCTCCGTCCAGGACGAATTCGGGAACACGGTGACCACCGCGACGACCCTGATCACTGTGGCGATCGGCGCCAACCCGGGGGGCGGGACCCTCGCAGGGACGGCGAGTCGGAGCGCGGTGAACGGCGTGGCCGCGTTCTCGGACCTGGCGATCAACCGGGCCGGCAGCGGGTACACGCTCGTCGCTGTCGCCGGCACCCTGACGAGCGCCATGAGCACAGGATTCGACATCACACCTGGACCCGCGGCGAAGCTCGCGTTCACGGTGCAACCGACCGGCACCGTTGCGGGCACGGTCCTGACGCCGAGCGTCAACGTGACCGTTCAGGACGTTCTGGGCAACACGGTCACGAGCTATGCCGGGAGTGTCACGGTCGCGATCGGGGCCGGGAGCGGGAGCCCGGGCGCCACGCTCTCGGGCACCACGACCAAGCCGGCGGTCGCAGGTGTCGCCACCTTCACCGATCTCCGCATCGACCGGTCAGGCGCGGACTACGTGCTGAGCGCGTCCACGTCCGGGCTTCCCGTGATCGCGAGCACCACGTTCAACGTCAGCGCCGGGCCGCCCGCGAAGCTCGCCCTGACAGTCCAGCCCAGCGCCACGATCGCCGGTGCGACGATGAGTCCCGCGGTGCAGGTCGCCGTGCAGGACGCGCTGGGCAACACGGTCGGATCGGCCAATCCGAGCGTCACGCTCGCGATCACGCCCGGCGCGGGTAACTCGAGCGGTACGCTGAGTGGTACGACCACGGTGGCGGCCGTGGCGGGAATCGCGACGTTTTCGAACTTGCGTGTGGACAAGACGGGGACGGCGTACACGCTGACTGCGTTGGCGAGCGGTGTAGCGGGCGTGGTGAGTACGGGCTTCGACGTAAGCGCCGGCGCCGCGGTGCAGCTCGTATTCACGGGGCAGCCGGGGTTGGTAGAGGCGGGGAGCGTGCTGAGCCCGGTGGGGGTCGCGGCGGTGGACGGCCTCGGGAACACGAGCACCACGTTCGCGGGGAATGTGACCGTGGCCCTCACCGTTGGGACGGGAACCAGCGGGGCGACGCTCGCAGGGACCACGACGGTGACGGCAGCGGGCGGCATGGCGAGTTTCGCTACGTTGAGCGTCGACAAAGCGGGGACGGGTTACACCTTCACGGCCATGGCGACCGGGCTGGGGAGCGCGACGAGTGCGGCGTTCACGGTTGCACCCGGGCCGCCGGCGAGGCTGGCCTTCACCGGGCAGCCCAGCGCGACTCAGGCGGGACATCCGGTCAGCCCGTCGGTTCGCGTGGCAGTGCAGGATGCGCTTGGGAACACAGTGACGAGCGCGACGACGCTGGTGACGGTGGCGCTCGGGACGAACCCGGGCGGGTCGAGCCTGACGGGAACGCTGAGCGAGAATGCGGTGGGCGGAGTAGCGAGCTTTGCCGACCTGAGCCTCGACCGGGCGGGGACGGGCTACACCTTCACCGCCACGGCGGCGGGCGTGGCGGGCGCGACGAGCGCGACGTTCGGGGTGACGTTGGGGGCGCCCAGCCGGCTGGTGTTCGTGGTGCAGCCGAGCGCGGCCACTGCGGGGAGCATCATGGCACCGACGCTGCAGGTGGCGGCCCAGGACAGCCTGGGGAATACCGTCACCGCGTTCAACGGGGCGGTCACGGTGGCGATTACGAGCGGCACGGGGAGCGCCGACGCCACCCTCAGCGGGACGCGCACCGTGGTGGCGGCAGGCGGGGTGGCGAGCTTCGCCGATCTGAGTCTCGACAAGATAGGCACGGACTACACGCTGACGGCCGTGGCGCCCGGCCTCACCTCCGCCGTGAGCGCGAGCTTTGCCGTTGCCTCGGGCCCGGCGGCCCGGCTCGCGTTCACCGTGGAGCCGCCCAGTACGACCGCTTCCGGCGCGACGCTGACGCCGGCGGTGCGGGTGACGGTGCAGGATGGGCTGGGGAACACGGTGAGTGGGGCCGCGAGCGTCACTCTGGCGCTGACTCCGGGCACCGGGACGAGTGGGGCGACGCTCGCCGGCACGACGACGGTCGCGGCGGTCGCGGGCGTGGCGCTGTTCTCCGACCTGAGCGTCGACAAGGCCGGCACCGGCTACACGCTGAGCGCCAGCGCGAGCGGGCTGACGGGGGCTGCGAGTACGGCGTTCGCGATCGTCCCGGCTTCCGCCAACCGCCTCGCGTTCAGCGTTCAGCCGACCAGCCTGGCGGCGGACGCCGCCATGGTCCCCGCGGTTCAGGTCACTATCCTGGACGCCCAGGGCAACCCGGTCCCGAGCGCCTCGAACGCCGTCACGCTGTCGGTCGCGACCAACCCCAACGACGGAACATTAGCCGGGACGCTGACCCGGACTGCGGTGAACGGCGTGGCGACCTTCTCGGACTTGAGCCTCGACAAGGCCGGAGCCGGCTACACCCTCGCCGCGACGGCTGGCGGTCTTGCCACCGCGACGAGCGCCGCGTTCACCGTTACTCCGGGCTCCGCCGCCCAGCTCGCGTTCACCGTTCAGCCGAGTGCGACCGTGGCGGGGAGTGTGATCACACCGTTGGTGCAGGTCGCCGTCCGGGACGCTCACGGCAACACGGTCACGAGCGCTTCGAGCCTCATCATCCTTGCGCTCGGCACGAATCCAGGCGGGGGCACGCTCGCCGGTACCGTGACGCGGAGCGCGGTGAGTGGCGTGGCGACCTTCTCCGACCTGACCCTCAACAAGGCCGGGACGGGCTACACGCTCGTTGCCACAACGAGCGGCCTGGCCGGCGCGACGAGCGCGGCGTTTGCGGTGACCGCTGGAATGCCGAGCCGGCTCGCCGTCACCAGCCAGCCCAGCACGACCGCGGCGGGAAGCATCATCGCGCCGGCGGTCCAGGTCAGCGTCTTGGACAGTCTGGGCAACGTGGATACGAGCTTCGCGGGCAACGTCGCGGTGGCCATCGGCACCAACCCGGGCGGGGGCACGCTGTCCGGGACGTTGAGCCGGAGCGCGCTGCGCGGCGTCGCGAGCTTCTCCGACCTGAGCATCGACAGGGCTGCGACCGGTTACACACTCGTGGCGACCGGGAGCGGCCTGACCGGGACCACGAGCACGACCTTCAGCATCACGCCCGGGACCGCGAGCAAGGTGGCGTTCACCGTGCAGCCGAGCAACGCGGCAGCGGGGGCGACGCTCACGCCCGCCGTGCGGGTGACGGTGCAGGACGCGTTCGACAACGTGGTCACGTCCGCGACACCGAGCGTCACCCTCGCCATCACGAGCGGCACCGGTGCGAGCGGTGCGACGCTGTCCGGGACGCCCACGGTGGTCGCGGTCGGCGGCGTGGCCTTGTTCTCAGACTTGAACATCGACAAGGCGGGCACGGGCTACGCGCTCACCGCGACGGCGGCCGGCCTCACCGCAGCCACGAGCTCGGGGTTCGATATCGCCGCGGGCGCGCCCGCCAAGCTCGGCTTCTCGGTCCAGCCGAGTGTGGCCGCGGTCGGCGGCGTGATCGCACCGGCCGTACGCGTGGCCGTGCAAGACGCCCTGGGCAACACGGTCATAAGCGCCACGGCGCTCATCACCATAGCAATCGGGACGAACCCAAGCGCCGGGACGCTCTCCGGAACGCTGACGCAGAGCGCCGTGAACGGGGTTGCGACCTTCGGGGACTTGAGCATCAGCGCGGCCGGAAGCGGCTACACGCTGACCACCACGGCGAGCGGCGTTGCCGGGACCACCAGCGCGCCCTTCACCATCTCGTCCGGGACGCCCACGCGTCTCTTCTTCACCGTGCAGCCGACGACAGCCACCGCGGGAAGCTTGATAACCCCCGACGTGCAGGTCACCGTGCGGGACTCGCTCGGCAACACGGTCACGAGCGCCACGACCCTCATCACCCTGGCGATCGGGACGAACCCGAGCGGTGCAACGCTCTCCGGCACCGTGAGCCGGAGCGCGGCGAACGGCGTCGCGACGTTCTCCGACTTGGCCATCGCTCTAGCGAGCAGCGGCTACACCCTGGTCGCCACGGCGAGCGGGTTGGCAGGGGGCACGAGCGCGGCGTTCGACGTCACCCCCGGCGCCGCCACAAACCTCGCCTTGGCGGTCCAGCCGACGGGCACGCAAGCAGGAAGCAGCTTTACTCCGGCGCTGCAGGTCCTGGCCCGGGACGCGTTCGGCAACACGGCCACGAGCTTCACCGGGAACGTCACTGTCGCGATCACCCTTGGGACCGGTGCCCCCGGAGCCGTGCTCTCCGGAACCACAACCCGTCCGGCGCTGGCCGGGGTGGCGCTGTTCTCCGACTTGAGTGTCGACAAGGCCGGCACCGGCTACACCCTGAGCACCACGGCGAGCGGGTTGGCCGGGGCCACCAGCACGGCCTTCGCGATCGTCCCCGCCCCCGCCAGCCGCCTCGCCTTCGGCGTCCAGCCGAGCAGCACGGTGGCCGGCAGGGCGATCGCGCCGGCGGTGAAGGTCACGGCGCGGGACGCGTTCGGGAATACCGATACCGTATTCACAGGCAGCATCACGGTCGCGATCACGAGCGGCACCGGTGCGAGCGGCGCCGTCCTGTCAGGGACCACGACGGTAAGCGCCGTCAAGGGTGTCGCCACGTTCGGCACCTTGAGCATCGACAAGGTGGGCAGCGGCTACACGCTGACCACCACCGCAGCCGGCTTGGCTGCCGCGACGAGCAGCGGCTTCAACATCACGGCGTCGACCCTCGCATTCACCGTGCAGCCCACGACGGCGACTGCGGGGAGTGCGATCGCTCCGGCGATCCGGGTCACCGCGTCCGACACCACCTTTACCGGCCAGATCACGGTGGCGATCACGTCGGGCACGGGCGCGCCGGGCGCCCAGCTCTCGGGGACCAAGACTGTGACCGCGGTGCTCGGCGTGGCCACGTTCAGCAATCTCAGCATCAACAAGGCGGGCAGCAACTATACGCTCACCGCCTCGAGCGCCGGCTACAACGCCGCGGTCAGCGCGGCGTTCAACATCACACCCGGCGCCGCCGCCCGCCTGGTGTTCAGCGGCCAACCGACGACCGCAGCGGCCGGGAGCGTGATCGCACCGGCGGTCCAGGTCACGGCCGCCGATGCGCTCGGGAACGCCGTGCCGAGCTTTACGGGCTCCGTCACCGTTGCGATCGCCAGTGGAACGGGTGCGGTCGGAGCGCAGCTGGGCGGAACCAGGACGGTGGCGGCCGTGAACGGGGTGGCGACGTT
>WNGB01002528.1_pt1 | contig 48534 bp, 55 predicted proteins | sample 5400681 | NCBI WGS metagenome assembly WNGB01 (sample SAMN13153367, study PRJNA577476) | soil metagenome | isolation source: 115 cm soil or saprolite under grassland replicate 2 | place: USA:California | collected 2016-06-15
TAGGCAGCAGCACCATGCGCGACGCGCTGGAAAACCTCGGGGTGTGTCAGGACACGCTCACGCAGCAGCAGAAGGACCAGCTCGACCACGACGGGTTCCTGCCGCTCAGCGGCATCTTGACGCCTGACCACCTGGGCAGTTTGCGCGATCGGGTTTACGCGTTGATGCAGGCCGAGGGCAACCAGGCGGGCATCGAGGTCCACCAGGAAGCCGGCACCGAGCGGCTGTCGGACCTGGTGAACAAGGGCGCGGTGTTCGACATCTGCTTTACGCATCCGCGCGTTCTGGCTGGCATAGCCCACGTGCTGGCAGCGGATTTCAAGCTGTCCTCGCTCAATTACCGGGCGGCGTTGCCCGGACAGGGCCATCAGGTACTCCACACCGACTGGCGTGAGCCCGTTACCGCTGGTGAGTTTCGGGTGTGCAACTCGATCTGGCTGCTCGACGACTTCACCGCGGAGAACGGCCCAACGCGCGTGGTGCCGGGCTCGCATCTGCGCGGCACGTTGCCGAAGGACGAGATGCCAGACCCGGCCGCACCGCATCCGAACGAGAGAGTGCTGTTGGCACCGGCCGGCACGGTGGTCATCTTCAACAGTCATCTCTGGCATGGCGGTACCTTGAACCGGACTACGGCTCAGCGGCGTGCGCTGCATTCATATTTCTGTCGGCGGACCGAACGACAACAGCTCGACCAGCAACGGTACGCCCGCGCAGAGACGCGCGCGCGGTTGTCTCCTGCCGCACGTTACGTGCTGGGCATAGACGGAGCCTGAGTATCAATACCCCCAACTGGTGTTGCATCCACCTTATGCTTGGTTGACGAGGAGCACCGCAGCCTCTTTGAATCTCCAGCCGTCTGTGGCCCGTTGCACACACACCAGTCTGACGTTGCCGGTAACAGGCGCCACGTCGCGTCCGCGACCGTCCTCCTGCCGCGGTAGGCCGCTGACCACCCAATGGCGCACCCCGTCCGCCGCGGCAGACGGGCCGAAGCCCGCGGCCACGAAGACGTCCACGGCCTCCTGCGGGTCATTGTCTACGTCTGGGAATGCCCACCACGGCTGGATTTGGGCCCGGAACTCCGGCGTGTCCGGCGGCTCACCGCACTCGGCCAGCACCAGCCGGTCGACCCGGTCGGGGTGCCGCGCGGCGTAGGCGTACGCCACATGGCCGCCGACGGAGAACCCGTATGACGCCCGACCTGTACATCCAGTACTTCCGCGACATCGGCCAACTCCCACTTGGACCCGCGGGCGTGGCTCACGCAGCGAACATCGCCCGCACAATGGCGCGTTACGCGACTGACGTCGTCCAGGGCTGAGCACAGATCGCGAGCCAACCTCCTTTGATCGCACGTGCATCGCCAAAATGACGGCGCGGCTCCTGAGTGTGGGGGCGAATAGACCTCGGCTCCGCGTGGCGGCCATGTCAAGCGCACACTGACGGTTTGACAGCACGACTTCCGAGCTCAGCCTCGCCCCGAGAGAGCGTACGCCTTAACTGGAAGTTCGCCGCCGGAAGAGCCACGCCGCCAACGGCACCGCCACCACCAGTATGCCGACGCTCCACCCCACCGAAAGCCAGCCATAGTTGCCGACCGGCTCGCGCAGCATCAATGCCCGAACCGCCTCCACGACCTGTGTGATGGGCTGATTCTCGGCGAAGAGCTTCAGAATCGGGTTCATGCCTTCAGCCGGCACGAACACCGTACTGGCGAACGTGAGCGGGAACACCAGCACGAACGTGAGCCACTGCACGGCCTCAACACTTCTGGCGGTCAGGCCGACGATGGCCGACAGCCAGGAGAAGGCAAACGTGAAGAGCAGGATGAGGCCGACGATCGCTAGCCAGTCAGTGAAGCTGGCACTACTACGAAAGCCGAGCACCAACCCGACGACTAGCATCACGACCGTCGAGATCGTGTTGCGCAGCAAGTCCGCGGCAACATGCCCGTTGAGCACCGCCAGACTGGACATCGGCAGCGAACGGAAGCGGTCAACAATGCCCTTCTGGAGATCGTTGCAGATAGCGACGGCGGTGGTCGTGGAGCCGAACGCGAGCGTCTGCACAATAATGCCCGGCATCAGAAAGTCGAGGTAGTTGGTGCCTGGCGGCAGCGCTTTTGAGATGGCGCCGCCGAAAACAGCAGCGAATAGCACCAGGAACATGATCGGCTGAAAGAACGCGCCAAGGAGCTGGTCGGTATTGCGGATGATGTGCGTGCAGCTGCGCCTGATCATGATCAGCGAGTCATTCACCGCCATCACCGCCCGTGGCCGGCGATCGAACTCCAGTTGGGCCGCCATCTATTTGACCTCCGCTAATTCCATCGGCTTCTGTTTACCCGTCAGCGACAGGAACACATCGTCGAGAGTAGGTTTGTGGACGGCCAGTGACTGGACTACGATGCCTGCCTTTGCGAGTATGTCCAGGGCACGCCTTACGTCTGAACTCGGGTCCGTGATCACGACAGTGGCCGACCGCTCTTTCGCATTGGAGTCGATGACGACTTCGCCCAATTCGGCCACAGCACGACCGACGGACACGTCGTCATGGAACGTAAGCTCGAGCCGGTCGTTACCGACTCTGCTCTTCAGCGCGCTGGGGGTGCCCTCCGCAATCACCTTGCCGCCGTCGATGACCACGATCCGATCGGCCAACTGGTCAGCCTCCTCGAGGTACTGGGTGGTGAGCAGGATGGTGGTGCCGCCCGCGAGCAGGTTCGTGATGATCTCCCACATGCCGAGGCGTGAGCGGGGATCGAGGCCGGTGGTCGGCTCGTCCAAGAACAGGACTGGCGGCGTGGCGATGAGGCTCACCGCCAGATCGAGCCGACGCCGCATACCGCCCGAATAGGTCTTGGCCGGCCGGCCAGCGGCCTCGACCAGATCGAACTCCTCGAGCAGCTCCTGGGCCCTGCACTTGGCACTCGCGGCGGTGAGGCGATACAGCTGGCCCATCATGACCAGGTTTTCGCGCCCGGTCAGTAGCTCGTCCACCGCCGCCGCCTGGCCGGTCAGGCCAATGACGGCGCGGACCTTGTCAGGCTCGGTGGTCACGTCGTGGCCGTCGACCAGGACAGTTCCGCCGTCGAAACCAAGCAGCGTACTCAGAATCCGGATGATGGTGGTCTTGCCCGCGCCATTCGGCCCGAGCAGGGCCACCATAGCGCCCCGCTCGACCTGCAGGTCGATGCCGTTCAGGACCTGGGTCTTGCCGTAGGCTTTGGTGAGGTTCCGCGCTTCGATCACGTAGTTGCGGCTCGTCATTGATTCCTTGGCTCAATAATGGCTGATTGGCTAGTCATAGTAACTACTTACCTTAAATTCTATTAAGTCCGGTTGAATATCTGTCGCCCTGGCGCAGGCCGGGACCAGTGGTTAACGAGGGGCCGATGGATCAACCAACGGATCGACGAGCGGCGACCTGGGAGATGGTTTGTGAGATCGTCGCCCGCGCTGCCGGGCACGAGTCACTGGCTGCCCTGCCCGAACGCCCGACACTCGAGCATGCCACCACTCTAACGCTCGATCAGGTCAAGATCTGGCCTGAAGATGGGCGGCGCCGTCGACGCGACCCTCGGCTAGGCCGACACTATGCTCATTGGTCGCAAGAGGTCCGACAGTTTTGCTGGCGCGTGGCCTGGCCGCGTTAGCCAGTCTCGCCCGCGTCACGCCGGCGTGAGATGATCGCGGCAACGGATACAACAATTGCACTGCTTACCCACGCCACCGGCGGCACGATAATGAAGAAGAAAGCGCCCTGCGCGCCGCGCGGCCACAACGCATCCGCCACATAGATGGCCAGACTGCCCAGCGCAACAACCAGCATCAGGCCGTTGAGCGCCGCCCGGGTGAGCATCGACCATCGCTTCGCAGGGATGCTTGCCAAAAGCAGGAGCACGAACGGCGAGGCCACCCAGATCGCTAGCAACACCACCAGGAGTAGGGAAGGATTACGACTGGTTGCGCGCAGCAACAACCCGACGGAGCCGACTGCCCCCACCAGAAGTCCGATCAACGCTGCCGTGCGCAGGCCAACGAACCCGCGGTCGGCTCGGGTCACGTGAAGTTCATCGCACTCTCACGCATCAGATATCCCGTGCTTGCAACTATCGTCGGGGTCCCGCGCCGACATCAATTACACCCCAACATACGACCGACCCGCGCTTCTTCAGGTGATCGATGAACGACGACCCGCGTCCGGCGGTGGCTGATTTGTTGCGCCGCCTGGCAGACGACGATGAGTCGCGGCTCGTCGCGGCGATCACCGACAGCGGGCTCGTCCTCGAGCAGTACACGACACGGCGCCGCGACCAGGCGGCGCTGTTGCCACCACAGCTTGCCGATATAGCGCTTGCGGCGCACGAGGTGGACGCACTCGTCCGCGGTCTCGTCGCGCTATTTACGCATCGCAGCCCAGTGATAGCTGCTAGCGCGGCCAGCAGCGTGGGCTATGGCGGACTGATGCCGGTGGTTGCCGAGCTGATCGCGACGCCGATCGTCGTCATGCGGTGACCAGCACCCAGAGCATGCCCGCCACGGCGCCAACAGGAACCAGCCAGTACGTCGGCGGAGCGAAACGGCGCAGCACCATGAAGCTGGTGGCGGCGACGACGGCGGCGAAGACGTCAAATCCGCCTTGCTCGGGCAGCAGAATGTGCACCGCAAAGAACACGGCAAGGTTGGCGATGACGCCGACGACGGCCGCGGTGATGCCGGTTAGAGCTGCCTGAAGACGCCGGTTGCCACTGAGCCATTCGATGTATGGCGCCCCAACAAAGATGTAGAGAAAGGTAGGCAGGAAGGTCGCGTAGACCGTGACCAGCCCGCCGAGCGTCGCGTACAGGACGCGCGGCATGTCGCCGGGTGTGTTCTTCCAGGCTGCGACGAAGCCGACGTACTCCGTGACCATGATCAACGGTCCTGGCGTGGACTCGGCCAGCCCTAAACCGCGGACCATCTCGGCACCAGTGAGCCAGCCATACCCGTTGACCGCGACGTCGGAGATGTAGCTGAGCACCGCGTAGGCGCCACCGAACGTGACGAAAGCCGCCTGCGTGAAGAACCACATCTGCTGCGTCAGCACGTCCGACCAACCGCGCCACGCCAGGAGCATGCCCACGGGCACCAGCCACAGGACGAGGAAAACGGTCGCGACCTTGAGTGCGTGCGCAAGTGATCGGTGGCCGGACGTATCAGCTTGCGTGTCTGAAGCAGCATCGGCGTGATGCTCGCCGCCGGCGCGGAACACAGCCGGTTGCCACCGCTGCAGCAACAGACCAGCCAACGCCGCGCAGGCGATCGTGACGGGAAACGAAGTGTGAAAGAAGTACAGCCCGACGAACGCCGCGGCGGCGAACAGGTACAGCACCCGATGCTTGAGGGTGCGTTTGCCGACCCGAAGCACTGCGTCGAGCACGATGGCCATGACGACCGGTTGCACTCCGTACAGCAGGCCCCGAATGACGGGTACATCCGTGTACGCGACGGACAACCAGCTCAGCAGCAGCAACACGAATACCGACGGCAGGACGAACAACGTGCCGGCCACGATGCCGCCCGGTATGCCGTGCATGCGCCAGGCGACGTAGATAGCGAGCTCCGTCGCCTCCGGCCCTGGCAGCAGCATCGAGAAGTTCAGGGCACGCAAGAACACAGCCTCTGGGACCCAGCGCTTCTGCTCGACGAGCTCGCGGTGCATGATCGCAATCTGACCGGCTGGGCCACCGAAATTGATGAAGCCGAGCTTCAGCCAGAATTGAAAGGCTTCGCCGAAGCTCACCTTTGGAGTTGGTGGTGCAGCGGCTGGCGGGGCGTCGGCGACGACCATCAGACCTCCTCGTACACCGCCGTGCGCGAGGTGCCTGGCAAGAAGACGTACAGGCGCTGGTGAACCGCGTCGAAGGCCGTCGTGTGTGCGCCTTCTTCTGTCGTGACCCGCTCGGCGACGTCGTTGCGTCGGCAGTCAACGACGTCGATCATCCCTGGCTTGCCGATGGCGACGTACACCAGGTTGCGTTGTGCGTTGAACCAGATGGCATCGGGCTCACCACCGATCGGTACGCGTGCGAGCTCCTGATTGCGGCTGAGATCGAGCACGATGAGTGAAGCGGCGTCGCAGGCGACGAATGCACGATCTGCACCCGCATCCAGGTCTAACCCATGCGGCCCAGCCGCGGAGACATCGATCCTGGCGACGGACTCGGCAGGGCCGCCCGCGAGACTAACCACGCACGCGGGCTCGCGAATGTTCACCAGGAACCGATCACGGGCGCGGTCGAAGACGCACCATCGCGGGCGGCCTGGCAGGAGCGTCTTCGCCAGGGTTTCACCTGTAGTCGGATCCAACAACCGCGCGCGGTTGTCTTCGACGTCCGCGACCAGCAACTGGCGCCGGTCGGGATCCCAGGCGAGCCCGTTCGGCTTCGGCCCCACGCCGATCTCGCTCCGCACGACCAACGACTGTGGATCGAGTAGGAGAACTTTGGCGGCGCCGCGGGCAGCGGCAAACACCGTGTCGTCAGTGCAGAGCACGCCGCTGCCTTCGGGACAGCCCGGCACGGTGTCAACCGATTGGAGGCGGTCGGCGTCGATCACATCGACCGTCCCGAAGGCGGTGTGGGCGACGAACACGCGTCCGCTGTCGTGGTGGACGTCGCCGTGGTCGAAGCCTCCAGCGCGGTGTGGCGGAAGGGCGACGTAACCGCGCAGCTGTAGGGCCATGATCAGGCTGCCGCCGCCCTCGACTCGCCTGGTCGGCTCCGAGCGCCACCCATGCCGAGCCACGCCGAGAGTCCACCACGCAAGAAACGCGCCTCGAAGCCACGTTCGCGCAGCACTCCGGCGACCGCGCAACCAACGTTGAAGCCGTACGCGCAATAGACGACGACTGGCTTGTCCGGAGCCAGCTCCGCGGCCCATTCGAAGACGCGGTCGGGGTCCCGATAGACCGCGCCTTCAATCATGTCCGCCGACCTGGAGAAGTGGAAACGCGGGCGCGCGTCGACGACCTGGATCAGCTCGCCGGCGGCGCGAGGGCTGCTACAGGCTGCCGAAGTGCTGCTCGATTGCCGTTGTGATTGCTTTTGGAATTCCAATCCCGTCACCCGAGCCGGTGAAGCGCACCGATCCATCGCCACCGAGGCTGCCGAAGTACAGCTCGTGGAGCGTGACGCAGCCCATCGCCGCGAGCTCCTCGCGCTTCAGCGCACGTATGTCGTGCGCCGGTGCACTCGCGAGATCGTGCTCGGCGAGTCGGTCGCGAATGGCGTTGAGGTCACCGACCGCTGACCCGTAGTTGTTCTCGTAGTGGCTGACAATCAACCGATCCGATAGACCGTTGAGCGTCCACGGTTTGCAGCCAATCTGGGCGATCTGCTGTTTCATGACCGGTCACCGTCCGTCCTGCTGCTTGCACCAGGCGAACAGGGCGTCATAGACCGCCAGCTCCGCGGCGAGCTGCTGCTGGTCGTTGTCGAACGCCAGGCTGAAGCCCTGGGCGATCGCGACCAGTCCGCGCGACTCCGGTGTGAGCTCGCGCTGGTCGGTGTCGGCGCCGCGCACGATGAGCGCCAGTCGCCTCAGCGCCGGCTCTTTTTCGGCAAGTCCGTAGCGGTGGATGATCGCGTCGAACGAGCATTCGTCACCGTGGTGCCCGAGCTCGGCGCCCGGGATGTCATACGCTGTGGCGCCTTCGCGCTCGGCAACGGTGGTGACCTGGTCTCCAGGTACGTACAGGAACTCGGCCTCGGGATCGACGAACCGTTTGATGAGCCACGGACATGCGATTCGATCGACCTTCGGCCGTTCACGAGTTACCCATTTCATGTGGCGGCTCCCTTCGGTACAGGTGTGATCGGTGCGTAACATGGGTTACAGTTCACGATGACTGTAACATGGGATACACTTCCCGTCAATGAGTGGGGCGCCGGCGTGGCTTGCGTTGGCCTGGCGGCTGCCGTCTGGCTCGAGCACCCCGCGCGTCACCACCTGGCGCAACCTGCAACGCCTGGGTGCCGCGCGCCTGACGCCCGGGGCGGCCGTGCTGCCGTATCGCGAGGATCTCCAGGAGCAGCTCGACTGGATCGCTCAAGAAATCGAGAACCTCGGCGGCGACGCCTGGGTGCTGCCTGTTACGAGCCTCTCGGAGCCCGAGGAACGGCTGATTCGCGAACGGATGGCCGCTGACCGCGACGAGGAGTACCGCACCCTCGCGCAGGACGCCACGGCGTTCCGCAGCCGTCGCTCAGGTCGATTGATCCCCGCGGACGACCATGCAGTGCGTCTTCAGGTGGACAAAGAGCTGCTCGCGCTGCAGCGGCGCTTCAGGAAAGTTGTCGCGCGCGACTACGTGGGCGCACCAGGCCGCGCGGCAGCCGCTCGGGCGATCGATCGCTGCCTCGAGTTCCGCCAGGGGATCAGCCCCAAGCTGCAGCCCGTTACCGACCCGGAGCACACCGCATGAACTACATCACCCGCGAGCGCGTGCACGTTGACCGCATCGCCACCGCGTGGGCCATCCGCAAGTTCATCGATGCCGATGCAACCTTTCAGTTCGTTCCGCGCACGCGCGACGTGCGCGGCATGGATGGCATCCCATTCGACATCCGAGGCGCCGCACTCACCCACCGCGGCGGACGGTGCACGTTCGAGGTCCTCCTCGAAACATACGAGATCGACGATCCAGCACTGCGGCACATGGCCCGCGTGATTCACGCCGCGGACCTGCCACAGGATGAGCCCTCGAACGCTCTGGCGCCCGGCGTTCTGGCGATCTTCGACGGGATCCGGGACGGGTGCACAACTGATGACGAGCGGCTCGTACGCGGATTCGTGGTGTGCGACGCGCTCTATCAGTACTGCAAGCAGGACGCGCGCGACGTACAGGACGAATGATCGGCACCGAATCCGCAGCGCGAGCCGTGCGCGCCTTCGACCATCGTCTCTGTCGCAGGCACCATTGTGACGATCTGACGGACCCTGGTGATCTCAGCGAGTCGCGAGCTGGATGTCGTCGAAACAGGTCACCGAATCAGCCTTCGTCCACAGGCCGATGCCGCCGGTCTTGTAGGAATCGTCACTGGAGTCGGTGACTTGCTGTCCATTGAGGAAACCTCGGAAGTTGTTGCCCTGGACCTCGACGCGCAGCTCCTGCCACGAGCCGGATGCAATGGGGGTGTTCGCACCGCGAAGGCTGCTCCGTCGACCGCCGCGGTAGATGTAGAAGTTGACGTTGTTCTCGAGCGCGTTCGCGCGGAGGATGTAGTAGTTGTCCTTGTCCTGGACGCGGAAGATCAGTCCCGCCGCCTGGTCCTCGCGACCCGAGATGGGCTTGAATCGGGTTGTCAACGTGAGGTCTGTGTATGGGCCGGCATCGAGCTGCAAGGCGGGAAACTCTGACTGACCTGTCTGGCACAGCGCGTTTGGCTGGCTCGGCGCGTCAGGTTCGTTGCGCACGGCCCATTGTCCCGTGAAGCTCTGAGACCCATTCGGCAGCCCACCGGCGGGGTCGCTGTCGAACGTCCATCGACCCGGCGCTGCGGTGGGGGCGCTCGGCGAAGGTGCAGCCGCGGCGGGCGTAGGTTTGGCGGCGGACGGCGTCGGAGCATTCGGCTGCCCAGCGCCGCTGCACGCACTCGCCAGCGAGAGCAACACCACAGCCAGGCTCGCGTGGCGGCAGTCCGCGCAGTTGTTCCAGTAAGTCGACGCTGCGGACGCTCTTCACGATGTAGCCCTGGGCGCCAGCTTTGATTGCGTCCATCAGCTTGGCCGTGGCGTCGTGCACGGTCAGCATGACCACGATCAGGTCGGGGAACTCGATCTTCAGCTGGCGCGTCACCGCGATTCCGTCCACGCCCGGAAGGTCAATATCCATCAAGACGATGTCCGGCCCGAGTTGCGCCACCTGCGCGAGTGCGCTGGCGCCATCCTCAGCTTCGCCGATGACGACAAAATCGTCCTGGTACGCGAACAGTCCCGCTAGACCCTCGCGGAAGAGCGCGTGATCGTCAACGAGCAGCAGTCGCGAGCGCGACTCGGCTGGTTCCATCAAGTGTGCCCTCGATCGGCAATTCGACGAGAATGCGGGTGCCTCGGCCGCGCTGACTCTCAATGGCGAGCTGCCCACCGAGCCCTTCGGCGCGCTCGCGCATGCTGGCCAGGCCGAAGGTCCTGGGCTTTTGCTCAGTCACAGACGGATCGAACCCGAGACCGTCGTCGCCGATCACCACGTGCAGTTGTCGATCGGTGCGCGCGTCGAACTCGATCCAGGCATGGTGGGCGCTGGCATGCTTGCGCACGTTCGCCAGGCCCTCCTGCACGATTCTGAGCAGCTGATACGCGGCCACTGACGACAGCGCCCTGGTGGCATCTTCGCCGTGCAAGGAGACGGTGATCCCGTGCCGCTCTTCGTACTCCTCGGCGTATCGCGCAGGGTGGCCGCGAGCCCTCGCTGAGCCAGCTCGATGCGCAGCTCGGTGATCGCTTCCCGGACGTCTTGGTACAAGTCGTCGGTGGACGAGCGCATCCGCTCCAGCTCGCCCAAAGCCTCGACCTTGCGGTTCGTCGAGACGAGGTCCGTCACCGTGTCGATGCGCACGAGGAGAAAAGCAACGAGCTGCGCGAAGCCGTCGTGCAGTTCACGGCTCAAGCGCGCTCGCTCCTCGAGCACCGCACGCATGGTCGCGACATCGCGTCCACGAGCGAGTGCCTGTCCCTGAAGCCTGTCGACGACGCGAAAGACGAAGGTGGAGAACAGGTACGTGATGAGCAGCACCAGTCCCCACACCACCAGGTTGCCGAACTGGCTGGGTAGCGCTGGCAGCAGATGCTCGAGCGCTTCCTGCCGTACGAGCTCGTAGATCAGGATGATCGTGCCAGGGACCAGCAGCGCCGTTAGCCACTTGAGCACCCGCAGTTCACGTCGACTGACGTTCGCATCTTCCACGGATGAAGTCTGTTGATTCGCCATGCGGGTGCGTCCAGAAGAGGTGGCCCGAGTGTAGGGGATTGGCTCCGCCGCGCTGCCGAGGCGTATCTCGAGCATAGGGTGCGGTCGGGTCAACGGGGATAGCCCTTTCGGCCTCGATCGGGTCAGAAAAGGGCTATGCGTGATGGAAGTGGACCACAAGGTTCCCCGCGCACGCGGTGGATCCAACATGCCCCACAACCCAGTTGCTCCATGGCCATTGCCACGATGCAACGACAGCCAGGGATGGGTCCCTGGGGTAACGGTGACCTAAGGTTGCATCCCCTTTGAGGGGTATGCTTGCTGCCTGAAGAGGTGGCAGGTGACACCAAGCGCGGAGCTGACCGCTTCCACCACTGTGTCGGGATCACGGTCCGTGCGATCCACACGCAGAATGAAGCGGCAGGGGGGCTTGTCGTCATAGAATCGCTCCCCATCTAAGACGTCGCGGTTCTCGAAGAGATACAGCTCCTCGTTGCCGACTTGGCCGCAAAACCAGTAGTCGCCACCGAAGTACAAGCTTTCGTGCGGCTCCATCCTGACAGAGCAGCGCTGACACGCCCCACAAGGTCATCAACTCTGCCCTTGACGGGTATGCCAATCACGAGGTGCAAGGGTCGTGCGCTCACGAGGGTTGCCGATCTAGAGCATCATCTACACAGGTAAGCTTGGACCGAACTACTGAGAGGGCACAACGTCAAGCTGCGAGCCCATCACATCCTCGAGTGACCCGTATTTTCGCTCCTCAAAGGCTTGAGCCACCGAAGGAAGTGCCCATGACAAGGGCCATCCGCCGTCGCGAGCACCGAAAGTGTGCTAGAGCCACGTTGATATGGCCATGGAGACGACCTCTTCTAGTGACCGCGATTCAGGTAACGTAGTGCACCGCAGACGATTGCGGGGAGGCGGGTCGTCCAGCGGCTGTCGGATCTCGTGTCAGGCCAGCAGTCGGACACGACGGTCATCCTTGCCGCGGTCATCGCAGGAATTGCGTTTGATCAACTCGTCCTCGCCGCGACGTGACGCTCCTCGCGTACCGAGGGATGGCGGACAAAGACCTGATCGAGGCTGGGCTGCGCGGGACCGCCAAGGTACGGACCGACGAATGCGGCGATGACGTCACCCGTAAACCAGGTGACGTCGTCGACCGCCTCGGGACGGGCACCGTCGCCCATCAGGCCACGTCCAGTCGCGGAGAAGTAGGACTGAGTGTCGGTGAAGCTCTGGTGGACGCTGCCGCCGACGACGATTATGTCGCCGCCCTCGCGCAACCCGCCCATTAGCTCATCGCGGACCTGCACGTAGTGATCGTCTGCCTTGCTGTCGCTCTGCAGCCACAAGAAGGGCCGATCAAGGCTGGCACTGGCAAAGGAGGCGGGAATGACGCCGTCGATGTTGACGCCGACCTGGAAGCGCGCATCGGTGCTCATCACCTGCACCGCGGTGGCGCCGCCGAGAGAGTGGCCGATCATGCCGACGTGCTGCAGATCGAGGTGCCCGGCCAACGGCGACGTCGGTTCAATGCGAGCAAACTGGGTGAGCTGGTCGAGGACGAAGCTGCTGTCTGCCGCTCGGATGTCACTCATGTCGACCATGTTGGCGCCGAATATGCTGGCATCGCCGCTCTGACCGACGACCTGCCCGCTGGCGAGCACAGTAACTGCTGATTCAAAAGGATGACTCATGGCCACGACCACGAAGCCACGGCTGGCCAGGTCGGCGCACAGGCCGGTGTAATCCTCGCGCGACATGCCCCAGCCCGGCGAGAACAGCACGACCGGCCAGGTTGCGCGCTCGTCGCTGAGCGCAGGCGACATGGTGGCGTGCGTCTCCACCTGCCGGAAGTCGTTGAAGAACCACGATGGGTAGACGTCGATCCTGGTGGGTAGGTGATCCTGGGCCTCGAAGTAGGGCACACGCTGACCCTGGGTTACGTCGGTGGGGTACCACGCCTGGGCTACGACCTCGCGTCGGTCCCCCGGATCCGCGGTAAAGGTTTCCGGCCGCCGCGCGTCGGTCCAGCGAAAGACCTGACTGCCAACCAGGTGCTGCCCAGTGGGCCTCGGCAGCGATGGGACGCTCACGAACAGCAGGCCCAGGCCGCCGATCGTCACACCTGCGAGTAGGCCGACTCGACCGAGTACTCGGTTCCAGCGCCGAGAAATGCCAGGACGCCACCACCTCAGGCTGGTGGCCGCCGCGCACGCGGTAGCGAGCACCTGCCACGGCACGAGTTGCCAGTGCAGGCCTTCGGCGAGCAGCGTGACTACCGTGAGCCCGAGCGCGCCGAGCGACAACACCCCGAGTGCGATCGGCTGTCGGCCCCTGGCGAAAGCCCACCAGGCCGCCGCTACGAACACCGTGACCATCAGGACTGAGTCAATGACCCTCACGGCCACCCACCTTTCGCTGCCGTGAGCTAGACGTACAAGCGCAGACCAGTCTGCAGCTTCAACAACGCGAAGTCATGAACTTCCATCACTTCCGCCGCGGGCTGCTGGTTCCGGGCACAACGCCACGAGGAAACAGAGCAAACCGGGACAAGAGCAGTGGCGCATCGAGGGGATCGTTCCATTTGCTGGACGACGAGGTTCGCCAGGGCGGTCTACTGTTCGCGGACGCTTCGCACGAGGACCATCATGCTTGGCCCCACCGTTACTCAACAGAACTCTGGGCGGCCGTTCAGCAGCAGGCACCTAACGCAGATGCGTTGGTTGGCGACCCAGCGACCCGCGCTTGCACCGAGGCTAGCCTCGACTAACGTCTGCGACCAGCGCATCACCGTAGACGACGATTTGGACAGCAACTCAGGCGCGGCCGACGACAGTAATCCGACTTGCCGAGAGTCTGCGATTGAGTTGCCCTGTTGAGCTTCCAGCTAAGGCCCTGCAGCTCGTGCTAGCTGCTCCGGCGGTTGACACCCGCCCGAAGTCGAACTAGTGTGGCCCTGCCGAAGGGAGTGCCACGTGCCGTTTCGTGTAGCGGGCGATTACTTCGAATCATGCAGCTGCGATGTCAGCTGCAACTGCATCTTTCTGGGCTTGGCGACTCAAGATCACTGTGATGTGGTGATCGGCTGGCACATTACCGACGGCCAGCAGGACGACGTCGATCTCCGCGGGCTGAACGCGGCGATGGTCATCCGTTCTCCCAAACGGATGCTCGACGGCAATTGGCAGGTGGCGCTCTACCTGGACGAGCGGGCGAACGAGGCGCAGTCCCAGGCTCTCGGGGCGATCTTCTCAGGTCAAGCGGGTGGGCACCTCGCGGCGCTCGGGCCACTGATTGGTAAGGTGGCGGGTGTGACGCCTGCGCCGATCACGTTTGAGAGCCAGAACGGCAAGCGCCGGCTCGTGGTAGGCAACGCAATCGAGGGCGAGATCTCAGAGTTACAAGGTGGCGACGGGAAAACAGCGCCCGTGATCAGCAACGCTCCATTCGGCGCGCTGCCGCAGCCTGTCCGCCAGGGCCATGCCGACCACGTGCGGTATGACGGCCACTGGCAGACGAACCTCAGTGGCACGAACGCTTTCCTCGCCGAGTTCGCCTACCAGAGCTAGAAGTCAGGAGAAGCTGACGAGCGGCGTGTACGTTGCATCGCCAAGCGCTCTTGGCGCCGATCGAGACACACCTGGCGCGGTTCTCGGTTTGCTCGAGCGGCGAGTCACGATCGGCACGATCGTCGCATTGGTCGCTCTTGCGGTCGTCGCCTGGGCCCTGACTGCTCAGCAGGCCATCGGGATGAGCGACATGGTCACCGGCTTGGCCCTGGTCGGCAGTCGTATGCCCAACCCGATGACCCCGCCAGTGTTCATGCTGATGTGGCTGACCATGATGGTTGCCATGATGTTCCCGACCATAGCGCCGATGGTCCTCGCCCATCGTCTGGTCGCCCTGCACCACGGCGACGGCGCTTTGCCCTCAGTTGGATTCGTGCTCGGATACATCGTGGTGTGGACGGCGATCGGACTCGTGCCACTTGCAGTCTTTCTTGGCTTCCGCGATCTGCCAGGGGATCAACCAATCGTGGCCTGGCTGCCGCGCATCTCGGGCGTCGCCCTGCTCGTCGCTGGGCTGTACCAGTTCACGCCATGGAAGCGGGTCTGCCTGCGGGCGTGCCGCACGCCGCTCAGCTTCATGATGACGCACAATTTTGGCAGCGGTGCACCTGGCGCGCTCCGAGCCGGCCTTTCGCACGGTGCGTACTGCCTCGGCTGCTGCTGGGCGCTGATGACCGTGCTCGTCGTCGTGGGTCTTATGAATCTCGTCTGGATGGCGTTGTTAGCGCTGATCTTCCTGGTCGAGAAGAACTGGCGCTATGGCGTGGTGTTCAACCGCGTCGTCGGCACCGCAATCGCCGTGCTTGGTTGCGCAGTGCTGATCAATCCCGACTTGCTCGGCATCGTGAGTGGCGCAACAGGCGCTCCAGATCCTTCGTCGGGAATGTAGAGCGGGAAAGCCATTCCCACGTAGTGCGCCGCGGCGTCAAGTCTCGCGAGCTGGATCTCCTGCTGCCGGCGTCCACGTGATCGCCCGATCCGGACGCTGCAGCACCGCGGCCAGGTGGTCGCGCATGCGCTCGTACGACGCGTTGTACTCGGATACTCCTTCGGTGAAAACTGCGCCGGCGACTGTGCGAAGGGGGCGCTGGCAAGGCGGCAGATCGACCAGGATTTTGATCGCGTCGGCGACCTCGTGCGGATCGGGCAGCGTGCGCGCCGGCTGCTGGAGCAAAAAGGCCTCCAGCGGTCCGGACGCAGCCACACCCGCGTTGTTGATCAGCATGTCAATCCGGCCTGCCCGGCGGAGCGCTTCATCAACTGCCGACTGCACGGAAGCGTCGGACGTCACGTCGAGCTCGAGCACGTCGATCCGCGCACCGTACTCGGCGGCCCACTCGCGCAGCGCCGCGGCCGGTTCGGCGTTGCGCGAGTCAATGTCGCGCATGGTGGCAAACACATGGTGCCCGTCGCGCGCGAGCGTTCTGGCAATCAGCCCGCCAAAGCCACTGCCGCAGCCGGTGACCAGAACGGTCGAGCCCAATCAGTCCTCCAGCGGACGCAGGATCATGGCTCGAATCTCGCCAAACTGCCGCTTCAGCTGGCGCCAGGTTTCGCCGCCGTCTTCGCTCTTGTAAACCAACCCGAGATTCGTACACGTGTACACCAGGTCCGGCGCTGCCGGGTGCACCGCGATGCACCAGGGCGTGCTGTTCGGCTCACCGGGCAAGCCCGCGTCGACCCAGGTCTCGCCATAGTCCTGGCTCTTGAGCAGTCGACCCGTCGAACCCGGCGGTCCGTTGCCATTCGTCATGAACACCACGCCGTATGGTCCGCCCGCTCGGTGATCGCGCGCGAATACGGGGTCGGCGCGTCGAATGGTCGTGGCGTCCAAGTCTGGCCCGCGTCCAGGCTCGCGAACAGCCCACGATTGGTCACTGCGAATACCCAGCGCTGCCCGTCCTGGTAGATCACGTCCAGGCCGTGAATGTCCTCCGTGTCAAGTCCCTTGACGTGCTTCTGGAAAGTCCGACCACCGTCCTCCGACCGCCAGACGCCATCGATTTCTACCCCCACCCACACGAGACTGGGATCACGCGGATCGAACACGATCTGCGTTACTCGCGGCACCTCGACAGCCGGGCACGAGGTCGCAAACGGAATATCCAGGGCAGTCCACGTCCGCCCAGCGTCTTCTGATCGAAGCAGACGCGGCTCACGCGTGCCTGCCAGCAGCACGTTTTCATCGTGCGGCGACTGCACGAGCGACCAGGTCTGTGTGCGGTCCATCGGCGAAGGAAGGTGCTCCCAGCGCTGCTCGCCACCATGCCACCGGTAAACGCCCTGGTCCGTACCCGCCAGCACGCTACCCCCGTTGGCAGGCTGGCTCGTGAGCGAGAACACGCGACTCTCCCCGTACAGACCCCTGCCGTAGGGTCGAGCCCAGGTCTCGCCGCCATCCGCGCTGGCCCACATTGACATGCCGACCGTGCCGACATAGACGCCCATTGCTGTCATTTCGTAAGAACTCCTCCGCCTGTTGTTGCTGATGTCGAAATCGTGGTCGTGAACACGAATCCTTGGCCGCCGAGGTAGACGCCGTGGTCGACGTTCACGCATCGGCCACCAGCGTAGATATGCGCGCGCGAGATCGAGTCGGGCGGCTGTCCCAGTACGTGACAGATCGGCGAGTGGCCGTGGATGAGACGCCGACCGCCGAAGCGGGCAAGCATGCCGCCAAGAAACTGCGCACCGGAGTCGCCCTCGAACGCGTGCTTCTCGAGCATGTCGCGCAGCATGGCGTCCCAGCGAGCAACGTCGACGGACGCGAGCACGTCGGCGACGGTCGCGTTCACCTCATCAACGCTGCGCCCATAGCGTGGGTAGAACGTCGCATCGGCGTGGACAAGGAGGTCGTCGCCAATCCGCACCACAGTCGGCAATTGCTCTAGCCAGTGCACATGCCTCGGCTGCAGCCGAGCGAGGTCTTCGAGGACGCCGCCCCAGCGGTGCCAGTCGCCGAAGAATGTGTGCGTCGACTCGGGCGCACGGGCAGTGTCCCCGAACTGGCGGGCGGCGAGAAGCTGCACCTCGTGGTTGCCCAGCACCGCGTGCACCTGCCCACCGTGCGCACGCGCGTCTTCCTGTATCTGCGTCAGCAGATCGATTACACCGACGCCATCCGGCCCGCGGTCGACCATGTCGCCCAGCAGGACGAGCGTGTCTTGGCTGGCTAGCCAGTTGTCGTCGGCGTCGATGATTTGGACAGCGCGCAGAAGCCGCCGCAACTCGTTCAAGTGCCCGTGGGTGTCGCCGACGACATGCAGCTCCGGCATCGCCGTCTTCTTGTAGCACAATCCGCAGACATCCGGCTGATTGTTGTGCACAATTGGGCTGGACGGGTGCGGCACGCACTTGACTGCACCTGCTATGATCCGCCAACGAACGTTTATGGCCTGGACAATCGATCGCGCCTCAGTGTTCAAGTCGACAGGGCGTATGCCGCGCTATGAGCGCATCGCGGCGGCGATCGAGACTGCCCTCGAGCGCGGCGACCTGCGCCCGGGCGATCGGCTGCCGACTGTCCGCGCCATGGCGCGCCAGCTGCAGGTCAGCAGCGCCTCTGTCGCCGTCGCGTACAGCCTGCTCGAACGCCGCGGTCGACTCCACGCGCAGGTTGGACGAGGTACCTTCGTCCGAGATGCCGGCGGCCGCGCGCGAATAGCGCCAGTCGCTGAAGAACCCTTACCGAGCCTCGATGGCCACGTCGCGAGTCCTCCGCAAACCTATGTCCAGCAGGCGCCCCGCGCCTGGCGCCGCAGGGTGCTGCGCTTCGGCGATCGACTCCGCACGATCAATCCAGACGCAATTCCGTGCAGCTCGAGCTGGCCCGACGTCTCACTGCTGCCGATTGAGGTGCTGCGCCGGGCGTACGCGCGAGCGGTCGATCAGCTGCGGCCAGCCGATTTGCAGTACGGCGGGCCTGAGATCGACCCAGCACTGGGCGAGGCAATCGTGCCGCGTATGGCGGCCGACGGCATCCTGGCGCAACCCGACGAGCTGCTGGTCCTGAGCTCAGTTGGCCAGCTGCTGACGATCCTGCTGCAGCTTGGACCAGTCATCGCCGGTAGCGGGTCGCTCAATGTGGCGGTCGAGGAGCCGGGCTACCACGCCGCCTTCAACATCATCGAAAGTTTTGGCCATCGCCTGATCGGCATCGAGACCGACAACGCGGGCGCCGCTCCCGAGTCGCTGCGCGAGTCGCTGCGAGCCGGCGCCCACCTGGTGTTGCTCACGCCGCGCGCCATCAACCCGACCGGCGCATCATGGACTGCCGAGCGTCGCGCGGCCCTCGCCGAAGTGCTGGCCGAGTTCCCGCACGTGCTCGTGGTGGAAGACGACCACTTCTCAGGCGCGGCGTCGGTTCAGCCTGGCTCGCTCACGAGCGATCCACGGCTAGTCGAACGAACGCTGTACGCACGTTCACACTCCAAGGCGATCGCGCCCGACCTGCGCATTACGGCCGTTCTGGCGCGTGGACGACTGCTGGGGCTGCTGCGCGACGCTCGACTGAGCGACGGCGGCTGGTCGCCGCGCGTGAGTCAACGCGCGCTCGCGTTCGCGTTGCAGGATCCCGAAATCGACGACGTGTTTGCCGCCGCGCGGGCAGCCTACGTGGAGCGCCGGACAGCCGCCATTGAGGCCCTGCAGACGGCGCTGCCGCACGCCATCGCGATCCAGCCCACCGATGGAGTGAACGTCTGGGTACAGCTGCCTGCGGGCTACGACGCCGAGGCAGTGACCGAACAGGCTGTCCACCTGGGCGTGCTGGTCGCGGCGGGCGAGCCGTTCCACGTGCATCCGGGCCGCCGCGACGCTGTGCGGCTGAGCGTCGGCCGAATCGACGCCGACGGCGCGCGGCGTGCCGGTGAGCTGCTGGCACGGGCGATCGTCACGGCCGACGACGTGCCGCTCTCACTCCACCTGTAGCACTCAAGCGATTGTCTAGCATCGACTGGACAACTTAGGCTGGACATTGACAATCAGGACCGGCATATGTGTTTGACAATGTTTGCCGTGCTGGCGTAGTATTGGCTCCCTTGGCCCGCCCGCGGGGATACGCACGACCGCGGGCAAGTGAGAGGGAGGGAGCAGATTCAATGGCTCACAGCACGACGCGGCGCGGTTTTCTGGCGACGCTCGCCGGCGTAAGTGGCACGATCTTCTTGGCCGCGTGTTCGAGTGCCGCACCGAGCACTCAAGCGCCCGCTGGCGGGGCGACGCAACCGGCCAGTGGTGGACAGCAGGCGCCTGCCGCGGGTGGTCAGAAGGTCACGCTGCGCGTCATGGAACGCGCCAACAACATCGTCGAGGGCGGCCCGCAATTCGAGCTCTATCGGACGCACGCCAAGGCGTGGCAGGATGCCCACCCGAACGTCGATTTGAAGGTTGAGTCGCTGCCCACCGGCTCCGAGTACGCAACCAAAGTCCTGTCCCTGCACATGGGCGGCGGCATTGGCGACGTCGCGTACTCAGCTGTCGGCTCGGGCTCATTCCAGGCGTTCGCCTCGGCGGGCGTGTTGGCTCCCCTCGACGACCTCGTCAAGAACGACAAGGTCGATCTCAACCAGTACCTGCCGAACATGATCTCGGCCGTGCGGCTCGGCGACAACGGCATCGGCTCGGGTCCCCTATATGGGCTGCCGCTGCTCGTCCACGCGCGCGATACCGTGCTCTTCTACAACAAGGCCTATCTCGCTCGGGCGGGCGTGGACGCGCCAGACGGCGACAAGATGACGTGGGACGACTACCTGAACCTGGCCAAGAAGCTCACCTTCAAGGCATCCGATGGTCGAACAGAGGTCTATGGTGTGCGCGAGTCGAACGACTACCAGTTCCTGGAGTGGCAGTGCGGCGCCCGCGCTTTTGGCACGAACCTGATTTCCGAGGATGGTCGCAAGGCGCAATTCAACACCCCCGAGTCGAAGAAGTTCTGGGAGTGGCTGTATGACATCCACAACACCCAGGGCGTCGCGATCCCGCCGTCGGCGGGCACCGTCAACGAGACGTTCCTGAGCGGCAACGCGGCGATGGTCGTCAGCGGTGGCTACCTCCAGTATGCCTTCCAGCAGAAGAAGGACCTGGACTTCGGCGCCACCGCGATACCCAAGGGGCCATCCGGCCAGCGCGGTAGTGTGACGATGGGCGACGCCTACACGGTGACTGCCGCGTCAAAGGTGAAGGACGTCGCCTGGGACTTCGTCAAGTGGATGACGAACAAGGACGCCGGCATCATCATGTGCGGCATCGGCCTGTGCGGCGCGCGGCCGGACGTGATCGACGATCCCAAGGTCAAGAACCAGGGCATGCAGCCGCTGTTCAACCGACTGGTCTCCGAGGGTATGCCGTATCTGGGGCCAGCCAACTTGCGGGTTGCCGAGCTGAATGACGTCAGCCGCCAGGTCATGGGCCCGGTCCTGACCGGGACCAAGCCGGACGACGCGTTCCTCTCCGCCGCCAACTCGCAGGTGCAGCAGGTCCTCGACAAGCCACGAGCCTGAGCGGCACTGGAAGCTGGAGAACTGGCACTCCGATGAACGGCATAGCATTGCGCCGCCGGCAGCGCGAAGCGCTCACCGGCCTGCTGTGGATTTCGCCCTGGCTGGTTGGGTTCGCCGTGTTTACCGCTGGGCCAATGCTGTTCTCACTCGGAACCTCGTTCACTCGATTCACCCTGGGCAAGACGGCGCAGTTCGCGGGTCTGGAGAACTACATCCGCGCGTTCACCGCCGATCCGTTGTTCTGGCCGTCGCTCGGGCGAACCCTTACGTTCACTGCTATCACCGTGCCGCTGCTGATCTGCGGCGCGCTCGGCGTCGCGCTGCTTATGAACCAGTCATTGAAGTTGACAGCGGTGTTCCGCACGCTGATGTTCCTGCCATTCCTCACTCCGGTCATCGCCGCGGCTTTGCTGTGGCGGTGGGTATTCCAACCGGAGTGGGGACCGATCAACGACCTGATCTTTCGCGTGTTTCGGACACCAGGCCCGCAGTGGATCTATAGCGAGCAACTGGTCATTCCGTCGCTCGCATTGGTCGTGGCCTGGTCGGGCATCGGCGGCAGTCGTATGATCATCTTCCTCGCCGGGCTGCAGAACATTCCGAGCGAGCTGTACGAGGCGGCGGAGATCGATGGCGCCGGCCCACTCAGGCGCTTCTGGAACGTGACGGTGCCGATGCTCTCACCGACCATCTTCCTCAATGTGATCCTCGCCATCATCGGCAGCTTCACCGTCTTCGAGCTGGCATTCATCGCCACCGACGGTGGCCCCAATTACGCGAGCTGGTTCTTCGCATTGCATATCTTCGCCAACGCATTCCGCTTTTTCGACATGGGCTACAGCAGCGCTCTGGCGTGGATTCTCTTCGCGCTCATGGCCGGCCTCACCTACTTCCAGTTCCGTCTGGCACGCAGGTGGGTGTATTACGCGGCGGAGCAGAATTGATGGCTGCAATTACTGGCGAAATCGCCGTCCCGCGTACCGCAAGCAGGCGCCGCTCCTCAGGGCTGCATATTGACCGCCTGTTGATGTACGGCCTGGCGATCTTGCTGGTGCTGCTGCTGGTATGGCCGTTCTTCTGGGCGGTCTCGAGCTCGCTCAAGGACGTCAGCGAGATCACAACGCGTCCGCCAAAGTGGCTGCCCGCCGTCCCGCAGTGGTCGAACTACATCGATATCTGGCGACAGGTGCCGCTCGGCCGCTTCGTCTCCAACAGCCTCATCGTCACAGTACTGGCGATGATCGGCCAGGTCGCTTCGTGCACTGCAGTGGCGTACGGGTTCGCGCGCTTCCGCTTTCCCGGACGGGATGTGTTGTTCGGGCTCGCCCTGGCGACGCTCCTATTGCCGCGCGAGGTGACCATCATTCCGCAGTACCTGATGTTCCGCCAGGTCGGCTGGTTGGACACGCTGTTGCCCCTGATCGTTCCATACTGGTTCGCGGGCGGTGGCGGTGCGTTCACCATCTTCTTGATGCGCCAGTTCTTCATGACAATTCCGCACGAATATGACGAAGCGGCGCAGATGGATGGCGCCTCGAGCTGGTGGATCTTCTGGCGTGTCCTCCTGCCATTGGCGATGCCCGCCCTGGCCACCGCGCTCATCTTCGCCTTCCTGGCGCACTGGAACGACTTCTGGGGGCCACTAATCTTCCTCAACAGCACCGATAACTACACGCTGCCGCTTGGGTTGCGCTGGTTCCAAACGTCGCCGGCCGATCTTGGTCGACCAAAGGACAACCTGCTGCTCGCGGCGGCAGTGGTGGCGACGCTACCGATCATCGTCCTGTACTTCGCCGCGCAGAAGTACTTCGTGCGCGGCATCGTGATGACAGGAATCAAAGGATGAGCCGAATCGCGCTGCTGGCAACGCTCGATACGAAGTCGGACGAGGCACGGTTTGTGGCCGACACCATCCGTGCTCGTGGTCACACGCCGTGGGTTGTCGACCTGAGCCTGCGGCCCGGCGGCACGCTCGCGGCGGACGTGTCTCGCGTCGCGATCGCCAGCGCGGCTGCAACCACTACCAGCGCGGTCGAGCAGTTGCCGCGCGCGCGGGCGATGGAGGTGATCGTGTCTGGTGCGGCGGTCCTGGTAAGGAGTGCCGTGGAACGCGCAGAGATGCAGGCAGTGATCGCGATCGGCGGCGGCACGGGCACCTGGATGGGAACAGCAATCATGCGCCAGCTGTCCATCGGTTTCCCGAAACTGATGGTCTCGACGCTGACCGGCCGCGACGCCACCACGGACATCATGGTCATGCCCAGCGTCGCCGACATCGCCGGCTTGAACAAACTGCTGGTGCCCATCCTGGCCAACGCCGCCAATGCGGTGTGCGGCATGGTTGAGGCATCAGCACCCACTTTCGAGCAGAACAAGCCGCTCATTGCGATGACGATGTTCGGGGTGACTACGGCTGGTGGCACGCACGTGCGAAGGTTCCTGGAGGACGCAGGCTGCGAAGTCGTCGTCTTCCACGCCAATGGCAGCGGCGGAGCGACGATGGAGGACCTGATTCGCCGCGGTGTCTTCGCTGGAGTTCTCGATTGGACGACCAGCGAGGTCACGGACGAACTCACCGGCGGCATCTGCACCGCCGGTCCGACGCGACTCGAGGCCGCGGGAGCAGTGGGCATTCCGCAGCTCGTGATACCCGGCGCCGTTGACGTCATCAACGTGCGCGGCGAGATTCCCAAGCGGTTTGCCAAACGCATCTACCACATGCACCTGCCAACGGTGCCCTTGATTCGCACCTCCGTGCAGGAGAGCCGCCAGATCGGCACATGGATTGGTGACAAGTTGAATCGCGCCACCGGGCCGGTTCGAGTGCTTATCCCGGGTGGTGGCTATTCGGCGCTCGATGTGGCAGGGGGGCCGTTCTGGGACCCCGACGCCAATGACGCATTCGTCTCAGCGCTGCAGCGCAAGTTGCGAAAAGACATTCCCGTGCACATCGATCCGCATCACATCAACGACAAAGCATTCGCTCGGGTAGCTGCCGAGATGCTGCTCGACATGACAATCGGAACATCGGCCACTTCACGCGTTCTCGTTGAGGCATAAGGAGACCCATTCGCACGTGACAGCTTCTCGACCGTTCACTCGCACACAGATCGTCGAGCGCTTGCGCCAGCAAATCGCGCTCGGCAAGCCGATCATCGGCGCCGGCTGCAGCTCCGGACTGATTGCCCGCTCGGCGGAGCATGGCGGAGCCGACCTCATCATCGTCTACAACACCGGCACGTCGCGGCTGATGGGGCTACCAACGACCCACACGATGAATCACGCGAATCCCTCGACGCTGGCGATGTACGACGAGATCTCGAACGTTGTGACGCACACCCCGATCATCGGCGGTGGCGAAGCGCAGGATCCGACGTATATGGACTTGCATCGCCTGGTCGGAGACTTCCGCCAGACGGGCTTCGACGGAATGATCAATTTCCCGACCACGGGCCCGAGCGGCAGCCGGAATCGCGACCGCAGCAGTGTCGGCCTGGGGCTCGACCGCGATTTCGAGATGATCAAGATCGCGCGCGACCAGGACTACTTCACGATCTGCTACGGCTACACGGAGGAGCAGACGCTCGGCCTCGCCGCCGTCGGCGCCGACGTGATTGTCGGGCATGCGGGTTGGACGACCGGTGGCCTGGCTGGTGCGGGCGCATCGGCGATGTCACTGGACAAGGCGTGCGAGCACGTGCAGAAGATGGTCGAGCTCGCCCGCCGCGAGAATCCGCACGTGATCGTCCTGGCGCATGGTGGCCCGATTTCGAGCGCGGACGATACGCGCTACCTGTACGAAAACACCGATGCCCAGGGCTTCCTGGGCGCGTCGAGCATGGAGCGCATCCCCGTCGAGGCGGCGCTTGTTGACGCGGTGCGCGCATTCAAGTCAAAGCGGCCGCGCGCTTCGCGGACCGATCACGTTGAAGCACTGGCGGGGACACGCTGATGGCTTTCGCAATAGCCAGCATTCCGGTCCGCTCGTTCACGCGGACCAGCATTCTCGAGCGGCTGCGGCAGACCATCAGTCGCGGTGAGCCGATCATCGCCGCGTCCGCGGGCGCGGGCATCGTCGCCAAGTGCGCCGAGATTGGCGGCGCCGACCTCCTGCTGGTGCTCTGCACTGGTCGCTCGCGCCACCTCGGCGTGCCGACCACCGTGACGCTGGGCAACGCCAACTCGATGACGCTCGCGACGTACCCGCAGATCGACAACGTGGTGGATCGTACCCCCATCATCGGCGGCATCGAAGCAACGGATCCCACGCGGCGACGGCTGCCGGCGGTGATTCAGACATACCGCGAGACCGGTTTCGACGGGATCGCCAACTTCCCATCGGTGGGCGCAATCCCCAGCTGGGGCAAGGCCCGGAACGACGTCGGCCAGGGCGTCGAGCGCGAGTATCAGCTGATCGAGCTCGCGCGGGCCCAGGATCTGTTCACGGTTGCCATGGCGTTTTCCGAAGAGCACGTGCGCAATCTGGTGGCGGCGGGTGCTGACCTGGTCGTCGCCCGCTGCGGTCTGACCGCCGGCGGCCTTTCTGGCCCTAGAGAGCCGCTGCTGGACCGGTCGAGTGCCGTCCAGTACGTGCACTCGATCCTCAACGCGGCGCGGGCGGAGAATCCAGATGTCATCGTCCTCGCCCACGGCGGTCCCTTCGCAACACCTGAAGACACCGAGTTCCTGTACGAGAACACAGACGTCCAGGGATTCCTCGGCGAATCCGCGATCGAACGTATGCCCATCGAACTGGGTGTTGCTCAGGCAGCCCGCGATTACAAGGCGCAGCCCCTGCGACCTTCAGCCATCAGGAACTAACAATGCCCATCTACACCCGCGAAACACTCCAGGCAAACAAGCTCCCGTGGGTCGAGATCGAAGACTTCGAGTTCTTCGTCCTCGGCCGAACCCCCGGCCACGCACGGCCCGCGCAGGCGCCGGCCCAGACCAATGGCCACACCCCCTACTGGGGCACGTACCAGATCACACCCGACCCGACCTCCCGTGAGCTCAAGCCAACGACGCCCCGTGAGCGCATCGTCGTCCTGCACGGTGAAGTCCAGGTGGAATCCGAGCTCGGCCGCTTCACGCTCAAGCGACGTGATTTCGTCGAGATCCCGCAGAGCGGCGCCAAAGTCACCAACATCGGCACCTCCAGCGCCGAGCTTGCCCGCATCGCCGGTCACTGGACCCAGGTCATCCGCAGCGAGATCTGCCTGTTCCGACCAGACAGGCCGTGCGATTACCACTACCACGACGGTGACGAGTACTGGATGGTGTTCCGCGGCCACTTCACGCTCAACTACGACGGCCGCGAGTACAACCTCCGCCCGGGCTTGTTGATGGCGGCCGGCATGGGCTACGAACATGGCGCCACCGATCCAGAGGAGCACTTCGAGGCGGTCGTCATGGCCATGGGCCTAGAAGGTGAGAAGCGCGACGGTCACTTGAACCGTGAGATGCACCGTGTACCGGTCAAGAACCGCGAGGTTCCGCAGTCTGCCGAGCAGGCGTTCCTCAAAACCGAGCGACAGACGGTGGGCGCCAGCGCATGACCGAAGCGACCACGCTGCCGAAGGTTCCGTGGACCACCGTCGGCCGCACCGCAATCCATACCACCAAGCTTGGGATAGGCACCTGGGGCTTCGGCCCCATCGGTGCACCCGAGTCGCAAGCCGGCGACGACGAGAATGTCGTTGCCGTCCTGAAAGCTGCGTTCGAGGCAGGCCTGCGCTACCTCGACACGGCGGAGTCGTACGAGAACGAGGAGCGCCTGGGGCGGCTGCTGCAGCTGGCCGGCGCGCCACCGGACCTGGTGATCGGCACCAAGACCGGTCGCTCCGGCAACGTGAAAGAGAGCTACACCGCCGACCATATCCGTCGCAGCGCCGAAACCAGCCTGCGCGCCCTCCGGTTACAGAAGCTGCCGCTGCTGCTGCTGCACGATCCGCGTGACGAGCAGGACATGGCCGAAGTACTCGGGCCCGGGGGAGCGCTCGAAGGTCTGCACAAGCTGCAAGCGGAGGGTCTGGTCGCGCACATCGGCATCGCCACCGGCACCATCGGCCCGCTGTGGAAGGCGGTCGAAACGGGTGAGTTCGACGTCATCCAGATGCCGCGGCTGTATACGTTGCTGAACACGGCTGCCAAGGACACGGGGCTGCTCGCGGCGGCCAAGGCGAAGAACATCGGCACGATGGTGCCGGCGCCGTTCGGCGGCAACATCCTGGCCACCGGGGTCCGCCCGGACCGTCAGTCACTGTATATGTACCGGCCAGCGATCCCCGAAGTGGTCGAGGCGGTCATGCGCATGGAACAACGCTGCCGCGAGCTCGGCATCTCCTTACCCGTGGCAGCCCTTGCGTTCGTGCTCACCGAACAACTGGTCGATCTGACGATCGTCGGCCTAGCCAGACGAGACGAGGTGTACTGGAACGTCCCAGCCTGCGAGCCTGGGGTCACCAGAGAAGACCTGGAGTCCATCCGTGAAGCCGGCCGCATCGACGTCAACCTGATCGGTGGCCCGGACTTCAAGCCGGTCTTCCCAGCGTCGCAACGCGCGGTCTAGCCACCAGTGCGCGCAAACGACGTCAAAATCAAACTCCGCGGCGGCGGCACGGCCATCGGCACGATGGTCTTCGAGTTCTTCGTGCCTGGACTGCCCCGCCTCATGGCCGAGGCGAGTGCGGAGTTCGTCATCTACGACATGGAGCATGGCGGCGTGTCAGTCGAGACACTCCGCACACTCGTGGCAGCCTCGCGAGGTCCGTCCCCGTTGCCTTTTGCTCGCGTGCCCGCGACGGAGTACCACCTGATCGCGGGTCCACTGGATGCGGGGCTGCTCGGCGTCATGATTCCGATGGTCCAGGACGCCGAACAGGCCCGCAAGGTAGTGGAGTCGGCGTACTATCCCCCGCTCGGCTGTCGCGGCGCGGGTTTCGGCATGGCCCAGGACGACTATGAGCGCGGCAGCTCGGTCGACAAGATCGCGGCGCTCAACGAGCGCACCATGGTGATCGCGCAGATCGAATCTCCCACCGGCGTGGAGAACCTGGAGCAGATCGCCGCGGTCAAGGGCATCGATTGTCTGTGGGTCGGCCACAACGATCTGTCCATCCAGATGGGCATCCCTGGCCAGTTCTCGTCCACCCGCTTCGTCGACGCCGTCAAACGCGTTGCCGACGTTGCCGAGCGACACGGGTTGGCGGCGGGTGTGATGGTCGGTGATCCGGCGGGCGCCGAGGAATGGCTAGGCTGGGGGTATCGCGCCATCGCATACGGCGCCGACTTCCGCTTGTTCGCGGATGGTTTGTCACAGGGCATCAAGGCAGTGCGTGACCTCGCGTCCCGCAACACAAGGAGCTGAAGCAACATATGGCTGACGTGCTGGTCACCGTTCCGCGGGCGATCGAACATGGCGTCGGTGGACCGCTTGGTGCGCTCTATCGGGACGGCCACACGGTGCGCCACGTGCGCGCCAATGCGCAGACCACCGCGAGCGAGCTGATCGCGGCACTGGCTGGGGCGTCGGCGGTGGTCGCGATCATCGAGCCGTACACGAAAGAAGTTTTTGCTGGCGCGCCGCTGTTGAGGCACATTGCGCGCGCAGGGGTTGGCTACGACGCGGTCGATGTCGCGGAGGCGACGAAGCACGGCGTGCTGGTCACCAACACGCCGGGCGCAAACTCCACCGCTGTCGCGGACTTCGCCATGGGCATGTTGCTCGCAGTCGCGCGCTGGATCCCGACGTTCGATCGCGACATCCGTCAGGGTGTGTGGCAGTCGAAGCTGGGCGCCGATGCGTGGCAACAGACGCTGGGTATCGTCGGCCTCGGCAACATTGGGCGCGGCGTCGCCCGACGTGCGCGTGGCTTCGACATGCGTGTCCTGGCGTACGAGCCGTATCCGAATATGGACTTCGTTCGAGACCACGGGATCGAGCTCGTGTCACTCGAGCAGTTGTTCTCCGAAAGCGATTTCGTGACACTCCACTTCCCCGCCTCCGCCGAGACCGCGCAGATGGTCAATGCGCGCCTGCTCGGTCTGATGAAGCCAACGGCCTACCTCATTAACACTGCGCGTGGCGCCATCGTGGACGAAGGCGCCCTGTACGAGGTGCTGATCACGAACAAGATCGCCGGCGCCGCGCTGGATGTGCGCGAGATCGAGCCGCCGCGCGACACGCGCTTCAACGAGCTGCCTAACGTCGTCCTCGCGCCGCATGCCGCGGGCAGCACGCCGCGCCCGGTGCACGCCGCCATTCGCGACGCGGCCAATGCCGCCGCCGCGTATTTGCGCGGCGAGCGCCCCGAAGGCGTCATTAACCCCGAGGTGCTGGCGAGGGAGCCGCAGCGTGCCTGAGTCCGTGATTCCTTCCGTCACGCAGTGCGCGTCGAGGGCGAGACTCGCATCGTGGAGCTGCTTCGCGCTGCGTTCGCCGCTGGCATCCGCTTCCTCAACACCGCCGAGGCCTACGACAACGAAGCGCTGCTGGGCCGCCTGATTCCTGAAGCGGAGCCGCCTGCTGACCTGCTGATCGCCACCAAATTCGGCCACGGCAAGGGCTTTGCCGCGGACCAGTTCCGCGCGAGTGCAGAGCGTAGCTTGCGTGAGCTGAACCTGCAACAGCTGCCACTCATGTTCGTGCACGACCCACGCACCGAAGATGACATGCGGGTGGTGCTCGGGCCGGGCGGTGCGCTAGAAGGCATGCGCAAGCTGCAGTCCGAGGGCCTGCTCGGGTCTGTTGGCGTGGCCACGGGCACGCTCAAGCCGCTCCTGCTCGCCGTCGAGTGCAACGAATTCGACGTCATCCAGTTCCCACGTCTGTACACTCTGCTGAACTCGGTTGCCAAGGCGAGTGGTCTGCTTGCGGCAGCCAAAGCGAAGAACATCGCCACGCTCTCGGCAGCACCGTTCGGCGGCGCCATCCTGGCCACCGGTACCAGGCACGATCCGCTGTACACGTTCGCGCCAGCCCTCCCAGAGGTGGTGGACGCTGTCAGGCGCATGGAACAGCGATGTGAGCAACTCGGTGTGACGATCGCGCAGGCAGCGTTGGCCTTCAATTACACGGAGCCGCTCGTCGACGTGACGATCCCCGGTCTGGTCAGCGAGCGCGAGATCGCCGAAGCCGTCTCCGCCTTCGCCTGCGGTCTCACCCGCGAGCAGGTGGAATCGATTGCCGACGCAGGACGCATCGATCCCGTGTTGATCGGCGGTCCGGAGTTCCTCGCGTCGTGGCCCCCCGACCGGCGACCCAGCTTGCAGGATCTGCAAGCGCGCTGGAATGCCCCACGTGAACCCACCCGCGCTGGTCGCTGAGCAACAACGAACGCTGCGCGTCAGCGCCGACGATGAGCGGGCGTTGATCGAGCGCGTGCTGCTGGGCGTCCGCGCCACCGACGAGGAGGCATGCACGGTGGCCACGATCCTCGTAGAGGCGGACCTGCGCGGCCAGAGCTCGCACGGCATTCTCCGACTGCCGATCATCGTCGAGCGCGTGCGCGCTGGCCTGATTCGTCCGCGCGCGACCCCGCACCTTGTGTGGACCTCCGCCGCACTGGGTCATGTCGACGCCGGCGCGGGCTTCGGGCACGTCATGGCGTTGTTCGCAATGCGGGAGGCGGTGCGGCGCGCCGCCGACACCGGCATCGCCGCGATCGCTGTGCACAACAACAACCACATTGGCATGCTGGCCTACTACGTCGAGTCTGCCGCGGCGGCGGGTGCGGTAGGCATCGTGCTGACAACGTCGGAGGCACTCGTCACTCCGTACGGCGGCGCTGAGGCGTTGATCGGAACCAACCCGATTGCAATTGGCTTCCCCGCCGAGCCTGAGCCGTTCGTGCTCGATATGGCTACCTCCGCCACGGCGATGGGCAAGGTCATCGATCGCCATCAGCGTGGCGAGGCGTTGCCCGGTGGATGGGCCGTCGCGGCCGATGGTCAGCCCACCACGAGTGCCGCGGCCGCCCTGCGCGGCGCCCTCCTACCGTTTGGCGGAGCCAAGGGTTACGGCCTGGGACTGGCGGTGGAGCTTCTCGCGGGTGCGCTCGTTGGCGCCGCCCTGGGCCAGGACGTCCACGGCACGCTCGACGCCGAGCATCCGAGCAACAAAGGCGACCTGTTCATCGCCATTAATCCTGGCTCGCTGCCTGGAGCGTCCGACCTGCCGACCCGCAGCGGCGCGTACCTCGATGGCATCCGCTCGTCTCGCACAGCACCCGGCACCGCCAGCGTGCACATCCCGGGCGATCAGGCTCGCCAGCGGCGCCACAAACGCCTGCAAACTGGCATTCCGTTGTCCCAGGCGGCATGGCAGGCTGCCCAGGAGCTAGTTCCGTGACCTACGCTCTGTGGGGCTTCGCCACAGCCGGGCGTATCATCTTCGGCCGCGGAGCCATCGATTCGCTCGGTGAAATCGCCGCGACGTTCGGCCGCCGCATCGCAGCATGGGCGGCAGAGGTGGAACCCGATTGCATCATCGGCCTCGGCGGCGGGAGCAACATGGACCTCGCCAAAGCCACGGCATTGCTCCTCAGCCACGGTGGTCCGATTGACCAGTACTACGGCGAAGCGCACGTCCCCGGAGCCGTCTTGCCCGTGATTGCAGTGCCCACGACCGCCGGCACCGGCTCCGAAGTAACGCCAGTATCGGTGCTTGCCGACGAGAACGCGGTGCTTAAGGTGGGCGTCAGCTCCCACCATCTCCTCCCCCGCTGGGCCGTGCTCGACCCGCACCTCACGCTGTCCTGCCCGCGTCGAGTTACCGCGTACTCAGGCATGGATGCCCTTTCGCATGCCATCGAAGCCCTCGTCGCCGTCTCGTACTCCGATCGGCCGTCCGCCGATCTGGGGCGAGTCTTCGTCGGCAGCAATCCCGTCTCCGAGCCGCTGGCCATGCGCGCCGTCGAGCTCATCGGCGCGAACCTCCGCCGCGCGTACGACGACGGTTCAGACCTGGACGCCCGCGAGGGCATGCTCCTCGGCAGCCTCCTGGCGGGTTTGGCATTCGCGAACGCCGGCACAGGAATCGTCCACGCGCTGCAATACCCGCTCGGCGCCCGCACACACACTGCGCACGGACTCGGCAATGCGCTACTCCTGCCCGCCGCAATGCGCTTCAACGCTGAGGTCCGCGCGCGCGAGTTTTCCCGGATCGCTGTCGCGCTCGACTGCGAGCCATCCGCCGAGGCCGCGATCGCTGCAGTGCGCGCGCTCGCCGACGATCTGGACCTACCGCCTGACCTCAAGGCCATCGGCGTGGATGAAGCCGACGTGCCCGCGATGGCCGCGCAAGCCATCGGCATCGAACGCTTGATTCGTTTGAACCCGAGGCCGGTCACAGTCAGCGACCTGGAGGCGATCCTCCACGACGCGTGGCGCGATACTTCTATCAGCCCCGCCGCGCCGCCTGGTCGATAACCTGCCGCGCGTAGCACAACGCTTGCTTTGTCAACGAGCGAGTGATGAGACGGATAGTGCGACACCTAGGCGCGGTTCATACGCTGTGCGATCTCGGCGAGCGGCGGACACCCGTACCAGCGTCGCGCGTGTTGGTCGCTCAACCGAGCAAGAGGAAGTCGGCGCCCAATCGCTGGTAGGTTTGGGCTGCCCGGCGATCGCAGCTTACGAGCGTCTCGCCCGCGCGATGAGCAGTCGCGGCGACCAGCGCATCGTACGCGGCGCCGCCACCGATTCCGAGCTCAACGAGGCGGGGAATGAGGGCTCGGTAGTCGTCCGGGTCCAGTGTCACGTACGCGTCTGGGAAGCGATCGGCAAGAAAGTCCCGCACCAGGGGCGCGGTAGCGCGGGAGGGTGGTGGCAGTCTGGTCAGCACCGAGAACGTCTCTACCGCGCAATGCGCGACCAGGCGCGCGCCGCCGTCGATGACGCTATCAGCGGCGTCGTGCAGCACGTGCCACGAGGCGAATGCCGCAACGACAACGCTGGTATCGACCACCGTCACCGTCGGATGCGGTCGAGCGTATCTCTGACGATTTCGGCCGTCAGCGTGGGCAAGGTCGCGGAAGGCACCGCAACCAGGCCGTGCCGGCGGCGCTCGAGGCGCATTTCCACGGGCGCTATCTCGATTTCCAGGCGGCCGTCCCGCACCTCGAGTTCGAGCACCTGCCCGGGCTGCACGCCCAACTCGTCACGCAGCGCTTTGGGAACCACGATGCGGCCAGCAGCATCGATGGTAGTCCGCATGGCACGATCCTACCATGCCGTCTGCCACAATGCCTTCGGCCAGGCGGACCCGGGTCTGCCTGGCCGAAACACCATAGGCTGGTCAGCGGGCCGTTGCCATCTGCCTTCCACAGCCACGTGACACTCAGCGGCGTTCCCCACAGTGTTTCAAACAACGGCGACTGCGTTGCATTCACCTCCGTGTGGACCTGGATGTTTGTCTTCACATTGACGCATCGAGGGTTCACGTCGGCTGCCCATGGATCGATAAGACAGCGCCAGGTTGCGGAAACGATCCACGCATCGGAGTGGGCCTTGAGTTCGCAAGTGTCAGCTCCGCTGCGCCAGCGGAGCGGAATCAGGCTGGGTGCGGACAAGCGGATTGAAGGCGTTCTCCCATTCACGAACCTCCGTGCGGTGGATGTGGTGGGATGAGCATGACGTGCCCGGAGCACAAAAGGGGCGTAGATCCACGTATTCCCGGTACCTGTCTTCGGCGCCGCTATGAAGAATCAGCCATTTCGCCCAGCAAGGGTCAGGCTGCGCAGCCGCACCGCACTGAGGTGGAATATGCGTAGAAATACGCGTTGAGCCGATTAGCTCCTGCGCGCTTTCTCGGCTTGACGAGACACCTATCCTCGGTGCAGAGGGGGACCTATGGCCACATCGGAACGACTCGGGCTCGGAGTCATCCCCGCGGCGGGATGGTCCGCACGAGACATACAGGACGTTGCGCGCGAAGCCGAATCAGCGGGGTTCGACGCCATCTTCAGCGTAGAAGTGAATAACGACGCCATGGCCACGGCGCAGCTCATGGGCGCCGCGACGCAGCGCATTCAGGTTGGAACCTGGGTTGCCAACATTTACCTGCGTCATTCGTATGTGTGCGCTCAGGGCGCATCGCTGATCGCCGAAGCAACGGGCGGCCGTTTCATTCTGGGTCTGGGCGTCAGCCACCAGCCAGTGAACAACGCGCTGCACATTGAAATGTCAAACCCGACCGAAGATGTCCGGCGGTATACGGCCGAAGTCACGGCCTGGCTACGTGGTGAGGGACCGGCGACCCACCTTCAACAGCACGCAGCGCCAGTGACCGTGCCGGTGTACGTCGCGGCGATCACGTCGCGCACGGTTGAGCATGCGGCCGAGATTGCCGACGGGATCATGCCCATCTTCTGGTCTCCCGAACGCCTGCGCAAGAGCAAGGCGTGGGTGGATCGTGGTTGCGCGAGGGCGCCCGGAAGAGGTCCGCTCGAGATCACGCTTGGCCTCCCGACGTTCATCGGCGACGACGTCGAGGCACTTCGCGACGCAGCTCGACAAAACCTCGTGCTGTACACGTTCTTCCCCTTCTTCCAGCATCTGTTCCGGGCAAGTGGCTTCACGGCGGAAGCCGACGCGATGGAGCATGGGCAAGGGGCGGCCGCACTCAGCAGCGAGCTGCTCGATTCCATATGCCTGATTGGTCCACTCGAACGGTGTCAACAACGGCTGGCTGAATACCGCTCCGCGGGCCTGGACATGCCGATTCTTATGGCGCCTCTTGGCGTTGATGGCGCACGCCAGGTGATCGCTGCGTTCCGCCGCCCGCTCGAAACAGGGTCAGGCAGACAGCCAGAGGGAGCCTTACAGCCGGTCTGACGCTGGTCCGGTTGCAAGTCAGGGTGGGAGCTCGCGTAACAGCGCCGCCCGTCGTGTGGAGGTGGTAAAGGCGGCGGCGACCGCGTTCCGAGTGAATGTCAGCAGGTCGTCGGGCGAGAAGCTCAGCGTCGAAGCGATCGCGTACTCCTGCCCAATGGTCGTGCAGACATGCATAGGTAGATCGGTGGCGAGCGTGACGGGGATGCCGCGCTGCACGAAGCGCCTGATGGGGTGATCCTGATACCCCGTCGCACTGCCCAGCACGACATTGCAAGTGAGCGAGCACTCTACGGTCACCCCGCTGCGGGCGAGATCGTCCAAGAGTTGCGGGTCGTCGGCGACGTGGGTGCCATGACCAATCCGCCGCAAACCGGGCACGCGAAGCGCCGCGGCGATACTGGTCGTGGCGAACTCACCCACGTGGACGGTGAGGCCTAGTCCGGCTGACGCGGCGCGCTCTGCCCAGCGGTAAGCGGTCGCCCACAGTTCCGGATCGTCAGTGGCGTCGTACGGCCGCACCAGGAGATCGATCCCGCCAAGTCCGTCGCGCGCGGCGCCCAGGCAGGCATTTAGGCCCCTCACCCATCTACGTGATCCGGCCCGCCCGCGTGAAAAAGGGCACTCTCACGGGTCAACTCGCGCTGGTGCGCGGTGCGACTTCAACTCATGCCGCGGTCGGCTGAATCTCGTTGATGCGTGCGCGGACCTCGTTTTTGGCCGCCTCGTCCCCCGTGCACCACTTTTTGTCCAGGTCAATGAACTCGGTCCACTCGGGCGGGACCGCATCCTGGGTAAAGATCGCGCTGACCGGACATTCCGGCTCGCAAGCGCCACAGTCGATGCACTCGTCAGGGTGGATGTACAGCTTGCGATCGAGATCATCACTATCGATGTAAATACACGACACGGGGCAGACATCCACGCAGGATTTGTCTTTGACGTCGATGCAGGGCTGTGTGATCACGTAGGTCATGACGACTCCTACCGTTGGGCACGAGGCACGAGCAACGAAGCTCGATCGGGAGGGCTACTTGAAGGTCGTGGCGCCTCAGAGTCCGCTCAGCTCGCGGTTTTTCTGAGTGTAGCTCTGCCACTCCTCGGGGACGGCGCTCTCGTGAAAGATGGCGTTTACTGGGCACTCGGGCTCGCACGCGCCGCACTCGATGCATTCGTCAGGGTTGATGTAGTACATCTCCTCGGCCTCGTAGATGCACGAGACAGGGCAGACATCCACGCAGCTCGAGTTCTTCTCGCCGATACACGGCTCGACGATGACGTAAGTCATGGATGGACTCCTTCTGCACAGATAGTGCCTCTCGCGAGGGCGATCCGACCGTGACCTGGGTCACACTCGGCATCTCGCTTAGAAGAAGCCCACCTCACGTGCCGGCCATGGCGCTACCGATCGGCCCACGAGCCCCACCGCGAGCAACCGGCCGTGGTCAATGCTGCGCTGCGCGACCTGTGGGACCAGGCGGATGGCGGTATCCGGTAGGCGCTGCGCTCCTGGCTCGTTGGTGCGATCGCGGAGGCTAGTGCCCGTCCCGAGACTGCGCGCTGGGCGCGTGCTCCGGGCCCATCGTTAGCGGCAAGTGGTACAGGCCGCGTTCAACCGCCCACGCTGCGATCTGCGTGCGATTGCGCAATCCGAGACGTGTGAGGATCGCCTGAACGTGATTGGCTACCGTGCCATTCACAAGCACCAGACGCTCGGCGATCTCGTCGTTCGTGAGACCCTCGGCGATGCACGCGACAATTTCAAGCTGCCGCGGCGTAAGCCGGGCCACCTCTTCGGCTGCCTTCCGTTGGCCCTGCTGGAACGCTTGCTCGGCCATCGCTTCGGACAACTGCGCCCGATCGGCGACCATGCCGATCCAGCCCGCAACCGCTTGCAGGAACTCGAAGTCTTCCTGCGTGAACTTGTCGGGCTGTGTGGAGATCACGGACAGCACACCCCGACGCTCGCCATTGACGTCGACAGCGACGTTGATTTCACTTCGAACCCCGAGGCCCTCACGTGTGCCGCGCAGCTCCTCCTGATCCTGGTCAACGTGCCCGCTCACGTAAGCGTCCCCCGTCTCATAGACCTGCGCCACGCGACCGCCGTTTGCGAGTGGCTGTCGATCCAGGCCCAGTTGCTTCTGCCGATGAGCCATCGGCGTGTCACTGGTGCCGATAGCGACGAGGGTCGCTGTGGGAGCGTGGAACAGGAAGACATCGACCTTCTCCGCGCCCACCGCCTCGAGCAACGGCATGGCGGCCTGGTCGAGCGCAGGCCCCAGCTCCGGCGATCGGATCCCGAGCAATTGCACGAGCGTATGCAGTAGTTGATCGCTCGTCCCGCGAGCGGCACGTGCGGCCGGTTCCATGGGTGAGCCCACCTTCTTCGGCAGGTCTCGTCAGCAACGACGAAAGACAAAGAGATGTGGGCGCTGGGCCCACCGGACCTCACCCAACGAAAGGGCGGGCGAAACGTGCCTGAACCCAGCAGTATGCCTGCTAGACAGAAACAAAGCTTGTCACAGAATGCCGCGGGCTGATTTGGCCGGCCGATCACCAACGCCTCGTCGGGCGAAACGATCGACGTCGCCGCCGGGACTTACGCGGAGCACCTGCTTATCAACAAACAGCTCACCGTCACCGGCGCCTTACTGGCACACCGCAGTGCGTGCCGAGAACTCTCTGCTGACGCCGCCTGAAGAGTTGCCGCCACGCATCATCAGCATCGGGGCGCGTTGGGTAATCCAGGCGTCTATCCGACTAGATCCCGACGAAACACCTGTCTGTTCGCTCGCCAGGTATGCCCGACGCGGTCGTAGGTCTAGCGCTGGAGTGCGTCAGCGCTCGCGGCATAGCCTGGTCGGTGTATGAAGTGGGTAACGCGCGAGCGGCCGCGAATCTGTTACGTGCGCCTGGCTCATCAGGCGCTTCATCGACCCTGACCCAGAATTCCTGTTCGTGCCCAACGACCAGGTCTTTGTAGCCGCCGAGCGCGATGGCGCATTGCCTTTCCACGTGCGCGGCGGGAAGTTCGAACGCACGGCGGACGAGACCGGATTTGAGGCGCTCATGCGCCACCACGAGCTTGGAAAGGATGATGCAGCCCTTCAGCAGGTGGCGCGCATTGTCCATGGAGCTGACGTGCGGAGCGCAGACGCGCCGCCGGAGTCCGCGGGTCTACGCGCCATCCTAATGGGCTACGTCGACGTCTACGCTGACGATCACGAGCTTCTCAACGTGGCGGTCACCGTGTACGAATCCCTGTACCAGTGGTGCCGCCGCGCTCGCGCCGGATGACGGCGAGGTCAGCGTGACCGTCGGTGGATGAGCGCTGATCGGGATTTTGCGAGCACCACGCGCGGTGATACCTTGACCGCCGGATCCCGATGGCTCGTTTGGCCCAGGTAGGGGATGAGCACCACAACCTGCCGCCCGACAGCACACAACTCGTCGGACGCGATAAGGATGTAGCCAACCTGTGCCACGTGGTGCTCGAGAGCGAGGGGCGGCTGGTGACGCTCACCGGCGTCGGTGGCTGCGGCAAGACTCGGCTCGCACTCCGCGTCGCGTCCAGCATGATCGGTTCGTTCAAGGACGGCGTCTGGCTGGTGTCGCTTGCGCCGCTGGTGGACCCGCAGCTGGTGCCGCATGCCGTCGCGTCCGTGCTCGGGGTTCGGGGCCGACCTGATCGAGCGGTGCTCGATGCAGTCGTGGCGCACCTGGCCCGCCGTCAGGCGCTTCTGGTGCTGGACAACTGCGAGCACGTGGTCAAGGTATGCGCTGAGGTGGCGTACACGCTCCTGCAAGGGTGCCCAGGCTTGCGACTACTGGCGACCAGTCGCGAGCCGTTGCACATATCAGGCGAGCGGGCCTGGCGCGTACCCTCGCTGACTTTGCCTGATCCAGCCTCACACGTGTCTGTGGAACAGCTGGTGCGCTACCCGGCGGTGGAACTGTTCGTCAAACGCGCGGTCGAGGTGCAGGCGGACTTTGTCGTGTCGCCTGCCAATGCACCGGTGGTGGCGGCCGTAAGTGCGCGACTCGAGGGCCTGCCGCTGGCAATCGAATTGGCCGCCGCCTGGGTGCGTGCGCTCGGGGTTGAGCAGATCCTCGAGCGGCTGGACAACGAGTTTGGGTTGCTCGTAGCGGCAGCCGGTCGGCGCCCAACCGCCAGCAGACCATGCGCGCGACGCTCGACTGGAGCTATGGCCTGCTGGGGGAGCCCGAGCGCCTCCTATTTCAGCGGTTGGCGGTGTTTGTCGGGGGCTGGAGCCTGGAGGCTGCTGAGGCCATCTGCTGTGGCAGCGGAGTCGCGCTGGAAGAGGTGCTCAGTCTCTTGACCCGACTGGTGGATGCGTCCCTGGTACAGGTCGAGGAGCACGATCGCCGCGCCCGTTACAGGCTGCTGGAGCCGGTCCGCCAGTACGCGCGCGAGTACCTGATCGCTGCCCATGAGCTCGATGCCATGTGCCGCCAGCACACTGACTTCTTCCTGTCCTTCGCTCAGCGGTGGGGGACCGACGCGAATCTAGGCGGCCCAGACCGCCAGGCTGCACTTGCCGCGCTCGAGTCCGAGCAGGACAACCTGCGCGCTGCTCTGCGGTGGTGCTTGGAGCGCGGCGAGGCGGAGATGGGACTGAGCCTCGGCCGAGCGCACTGGATCTTTTGAAGAGTCGTTGGCATCCGCACGCGCCAGCGGTCACCGGGTCATGGAAGCGCTCCTACTGCACCACCTGTCGCAACTTGCGCTCCGGCAAGAGGCCTACTCCACGGCCCGAACGCGGGCCGCGGAGGGCCTGGCCGTCGCGCGCGCGGCGGGCGACCTTGGGGCCTTGTGCATCTCGCTCGGCGGTGTGGGCTTTGTCGCGCTGCGGGTGGGCGAGCTTGCGACCGCCAGGCGAGTCCTGGAGGAGGGCGTGGTCTTGCAGCGGCAAATTGGCGAGCGGAACGTGCTGGCCTTCTGCCTGGACAGCCTGGGCGAGCTGGCGACAGTAGAACGGCACTTCGGTGAAGCGGCCGTCCTCCTTCACGAGAGCCTTGGCCTCCATCGAGATCTGGGCGATCGGGCGGGCATCGCCTGGGCCCTGGCCCGCATCGCCGCGCTTGCGGCGGCCAAGGCGCAGCCCAAGCGCGCCGTTCAGTTAGCCGGAGCCGCTGCTAACCTCCGCGAGGCTTTGGGAATAACCCTGAACCCGATGGGACGCGCCACGCTCGCCCAATGGTTGGTCTCGCTTCGCAAGTCATTCGGCGTGGAGGCGACCAGGGTGGCTTTGCGGGAAGGACGAGTGATGCCTGAAGCGCAAGTGATTGACCTGGCGCTTTCCGTCACAGAGGCTCCGCACGAGAGCTTGTACCGGCGGACAGATGGCTCGGAACAACAACGTACGGTGCTGAGTCCGCGTGAGCAGGAAGTGGCTGCTTTGTTGGCGGACGGGCTGAGCAATCGTCAGATCGCGCAACGATTTGGCGCACGTCGAGCATAGTCTGAACAAGCTGGGTCTCGCGTCGCGTACGCAGATCGCCCTGTGGGCGGCCGAGCATGGCTTGCCTGCGCGAAACCCTGGCTGAGTCCAGCTCGGCACCAATCGGCAATCCTGGTCAGAATCTGGCCGTTCAGCGGTCAGGAAATGCGCAGTACGCGCCGATCCACGTGCATGATGGACCAGGATCAGGAGTCACCGCCAGCGTTACGAGGCTGGTTTGCCGTGCTGCCAGGGTGGCCGAGGAGCCAACCAATGCGCTGTTCACGATGTACGCGAGAGCGATCGAGGCCGCGAGCAGGAGTATCCAGGGTGCGACCCACTCGACTGGGCGGCGAGGTGCTAATGGCGATGGCCGCATGGTGCGTCCCCTCCCTTATGGGACGCAGCCACACTCGGCCACCGGGCGTTATCCGGTCATCGGCCAATCGATCAATCGGACACAAGATTGCCACATTGGCCAATGTTGGTGAGCCCCCAGTTCAGGCGTCAAAATCGCGCAGCGCGCGCAGCGCCGCGTCGATTGTCCGGGCTCGCAACAGGTCGGGGCCATGCCGCAGCAGGTGATCGATTACCTGCGCCGGTGCTATGTGGAGCGCGACCTCGTCGGCGGCGCTGACCACGTGCCTCGGCTTGAGCGGAGGACCTGTCGCGGCCAGCGCGCGGGCCATCTCATAACTGAGCCAGGCTGCAGAGCGCCTCGGCTTCGCCATCCGACCGCAGCGTATGCGTCAACTCTCGGATCGTCATGAACTCTTGTCATGACCAGACTCATGACTCCCCCGAGGCGTCTGGGGGGCGGGAAGTCGCCTACACCGGCGCTGCTATGTTGCCTCCACCGACGTGGGTACGAAGCGATAGCCCCGTCCGGGGACGGTCGCGATGAAGCGTGGCTTGCGGTAGTCGTTCTGAAGTCGCGCCCGCAAGTTGCGAATCTGGCGATCGACGACATTGCTTTCGGCTACGTAGTCGGACCCCCACAAGGTGTCCAGGATCTCTTCGCGGGTCACCACTCGACCCGCATTGGCGGCCAGCAGGTAGAGCAGGCTCTGTTCCAGTGACGTCAGGTGCAGCTCTGAACTGCCTGTGTGTACGGTGCGGTTGAGTATGTCGATCTCGAGCTCGCCAACCTTGATGGTTGGCGTGAACGTGACTGCGTCGCTGTAGGACCTGCGCACCAGGGCGATGACGCGTGCGAGCATCTCCTCGGGGGCAAATGGCACGGTCAGTATGTCGTCAACACCGGCATCGAATGCAGCGAGCTTGGTCTTCAGGTCGCCTCGACGCGTGAGCCCAATAACCGGTACCCGCACGCCCGTTCGGGCGCCGACGAGCTCCATGATGCGTAGACCGTCCAAATCCATGTCGACCAGCATCAGGTGTGGCTGCCAATCGGGTCGCAGAGCTTCGACGTCGCCCAGGCTGGCGACGGCACGCACTGCATACACCCCGTGATTGAGGGTCATCTTGATGACCTCGACGATCGCGGGCTGGTCGAGCACGATCAACACCCGAGCAGGGCCGCGCGGCGGCCAATGCGCTGGCTGTTGCCTGGCTTCAACGGACGACGTCACACTCGCAGGTCATTGAACTATCGCATCAGCCGTGCCTACGCAGCGGGCTGCTGGCCGGTCACGGTGGGCCGAAGGTGCGCGATGTGACGTCGAAGGCCAGCCGGGTGCCGGTGCTGGAGACCAGCGACAACCTCCTGCCTACTGCTCCAACGATGTGGACCGCGCCCGAGCGCTGCGGGGTGCGATACACGGTGGCCGGCCCGACCGCGGCGCCGATCGTGCGCACGGCTACCAGGCCCTGCGGCGGATCGTCTCGCGCCGCGCCGGCGTAGACCACCAGATCGCCCGCGGCAGTCGACTCGAACCAGCGGTTCTCGAACGCGTACGTGGAAGCGGGGAAGGGCGCCTGTCCGCTGTCCACAATCGTTCCCGCACCGGCTGACCGATGCGGCGGCGGCGAGTTCGCGGCCTGCGCCCCGCCCCGGTCCGCGGATGGGAGAGGCTTGGAATTCAGCGCGCCGTTCAGTTGTGCCAACCGTCGCTCGGGCGATTGTTGGCACCGGGGCACCCGCCGCCGAGGCACGCCTGGAACTGCGTCAGGGTGCCCAGAAAATAGATCGGGCTGCCATGATTCGCGTGCGCATACACGCTCAGCTGCTGCCACTGCCAGGCATTGACGCCGTTGGTCAGATAGATCTCTGGGAGGGTGTACGCCGGCGGTACACCATAGGACACGTACCAGACGTCCTCCTGGGTCCAGCCGCTGTTGATGGTCCTGCTCCACCGCGAACTCGATCTGCGCGGTCGAAGCGAACGTGCCGGGGCATCGAACAGAATCGACCCGTAGCCGCCGTTCTGGGCCCACGGCTGTCCAAAGTCCAGGACGGCGATGCCTTTGTCGGCGGCTTGGCCCTGCGCACAGCCCTCGTTGGCGAACGCGACCTCGAGCGACAGGTTCTCGCCGTCTACGGACGCCAGGCGGAGCCGTCGCGCGGCAAGCGGGAGCTACGGCGAGCTGCTCGAGATGGTCCGACTCGCCTTTGCGTCAGAACGGGTGGGCTCGCTGGCAGTTGCTCGCGCGTGAGATGTCGGAGCGCCCGTACCGGTCGCGGCGTGACAGGTAAGGGCGCTCCGCACTTCCACTGTGCGGCCAACCCGTGCTGTGGCGCAGTGCACGCGGTCACAGCCGCGTTGTGAATATCGTCACACGCTTCGCGCGCTGGGGACCGACGGCGGGCGATGATATGCTGCCGCTTCGCACGGATGCGAGCATGTCCAAGGTAGCGGTGCCGCCAGGCATCGTCGTGGTGACGTCGGCGCTGGTCTCGGCGGGGCTGGTCCTGGCTACGCCGCGGACGTGGCCACTGTGGGTTAGCACCCTAATAGCGCTGGTGCCGTGGATCCCCGCGTTCGTGGTTGGCGCGCGGTGGAACTACCAGCGCAACCACTGGCTGGTGCTGTTCTACGTCCTGGTCGTGACCCAGACGGGGCACTTCTTCGAGCACGTCGCCCAGATGGTCCAGCTGCATACGTTGAATCTGACGGGAATCGCGGCTCGAGGCGTGTTCGGCGCGCTGGACATCGAATGGGTGCACTTCCTGTGGAACCTGTGGGTGCTGGCGGCGGCAGCCGTCCTGCTCATCCGTTTTCGCGACAATCCGTGGCTGTGGTTCACGGCGCTCTTCGCCGGCTGGCACGGGCTGGAGCACACGTACATCCTGTGGATCTACCTCACGACTGGTGTGATCGGCGCGCCAGGCTGGCTGTCTTTGGGCGGCCAGATCCATGGCGGCCTGCCACTGCAGCGGCCAGACCTGCACTTCATCTACAACCTGATCGAGACGGCGCCGCTGCTCCTCGCCTTTGTCTGGCAGCTGCGACGACCGGCGCCGCGCCTGGTAGTGCAGCCATACCGCCCGAAAGCCTGGCTCCCTGCCGCGGTCGGTCCGGCGTGCGTGGTAGCACTGCTCGGCGCTGGAGTCGCCGCGAGCTTCACCGACCCGATCAGACGATTGGTGACGCCAGAGGGAGAGGTGGTGTGTGGCAAGTTCTACGGCCTGGTCCAGGACGTCCGCGCGCAGGCCATCCCGGTGCCCGAGATTCGGCTGACACTCGACGACATGCAGGCCCGTAGCGGTCGAGCCGATCTCAACTTGCGGCCGCCGCTCACCTCGTTTATTCGTGCCGCCCGCGAAGCGGCTGCCTCGTACTACAGGTATCCGACGTTCGATGCGCTGGCCTACAGCGACACGTACGCGCACATGGAGGCGCACGTGCACACGCACGAAACGATCAACGCGCTGTCAAAGGCGTGCACGCTGGCTGGCTACCCCGCCAAGGCGCGCGCGGCTCCGCAGAATGGCGCGGTCGCGCTGCCGACCTTGCCGAAGGACCAGGCACCAACAGTCTCCAACCTCGTGGTGCAGGAGCCCACGCAGGCAGTCAACGTGGTGCAGGACTACCTGTCGACCAAGCCGTGGGGGTTCTTTGGCGCGACCTGCCGGGCGTGGGTCTCGATGCACTACAAACCCGAGCGCGCGGACGTGGGTTTTTCGGCAAGCGCGAACGAGTGGATCGTCGACATCCCTCGTAATCCCGAGGCGCTCGGCCCCACGGTGATCCGCTATCACGTGAACCCGCTGAGCGGACTCACCTATGGCGACCCAGCGCACAACCTGAACAGCGACTTCGCCGAAGGCTGCGACAAGTACTAGCAGGCTGATAACAATCCTTCGACAAGCTCAGGACGGCCCTTCGACAAGCTCAGGACGGCCCTTCGACAGGCTCAGGGTGAGCGGAGCCGTTCGCAGCCGCTCATGGTGAGCTTGTCGAACCATCATGGTGAGTTTCAGCAGTCGAATCCAGAGCGGGGACCGCTCGTTATCAGCCTGCTAAACGGTCGTGCGCAACCTCGGGTTGGCGATGCGATCCAGGCCGGCGGTGGTCATGAAGAGCCCCACGAACAGCAGGACCGTGATGACAATCGGTGGCACGAACCACCACCACAACTGCCGGATCAGCGCCCCGTAGAAGATCGCCCAGTAAATCGTGAGCCCGAGCGAGGCCTCGTTCTGCGGCCCGAGGCCCAGCGCCGACAGGCCGATCGAGGCCAGGATGGCTGCCGCGACCGTGCCAACAAAGCTCGCCGCTACGAACGGCAACAGGTTCGGCAGCAGCTCGCGCACGACGATCCAGAAGGGACTGACGCCGTTGAGTCGCGCCACCTGCACGTACATGCGCTCGCGTATTGTCAGCACCTGCGAGCGCACAGTGCGCGCGGGGTACATCCAAGCCAGAGCGGCAATGATCAACCCCATTCCTTCAACGGACACACCGCTCAACATGGACGTGATGACGACGAGCACCATCAGATTGGGGATCGTCAACAAAACGTCGATCACCAGGCGGATCGAAGAATCACTGACTCCACCGGCATAGCCCGCGAGCAAGCCCAACAGCGTGCCGACACTGACGCCGATCACACCGGCGATGATGCCGATCTTCAACGTGGCGGGTGTACCAAGCACGACATTGGCGAGCACATCTCGGCCCTGCTGGTCCGTGCCAAGCAAGAACTCGAAGCTGGGCGGTCTGGACGGCCTGCCTGCGCCAACGTCGGCGCGTGCCTTGGGCACGAACATGCTGCCAACGATCCCGAACAACAACACGCACGCGACCAGCGCGATGCCCGCGGCGAGCATCCTGTTGTCGCCAAGCATGTGCCAGAACAGCCGCAACGTCCTGCCTCAGGTCTTCCGGAATTGAATGCGTGGATCCAGCAGCGGGTACACAAGATCGAGTATCAGCAGCGCCAGACCCACGCTCAAGATGACGAAGAACACCACGCCCTGGATCACGAAGTAGTCATTGCCCGAAATCGCCCGATACAGCAGGAACCCGATCCCTGGATAGCCGAAGACGATTTCGACCAGGATGGCGCCCGACATGATGCCCGCGAGCGAGATGGCCAGACCGGTGATCTGCGGCAGCAACGCGTTGCGCAGCGCGTAGTCGAAGAAGATGGTGCGCCCGCGCAGGCCTTTGGCCTGCGCCATGGTCATGTAATCCTCGCCCATGGTGGTGACCATCATGGCGCGCATGCCCAGTCCCCAGAAGCCGATACCCGCCAGAATGATCGACGCGCCCGGCAGCAGCGCGTGGCGGAGGATGTCGAGGACGATCGGCCAGGTGAGTGCCAGCCGCGCGCCTGAGGAATACGCTCCTGCCGACGGCAGCACCGGCCAGGCGAGCGCCAGCACATAGACGAGCAACAGCCCCAACAGGTAGTACGGAATTGCCGACAACGTCATGAGCACTGGCACAAATATCGAGAACATGCGACCAGTCCGCGGCCAGGCGAGCAGTGCTCCCAGAAGGGACCCGATGCTGAATGCGATCAAGGTGGAGACTGCCAGCAGGCCGATTGTCCATGGCGCCGCGCGCAAGATCTCATCGCGCACCTTGCCCGGGTAGAACGCTACGGACGTGCCCAGATCAAAGCGCAGCATGTCGCCCCAGTAGTTGACGTACTGTTGCCAGAGCGGCTTATCGAAGCCGAACTTCTCGTTGTAGACGGCGATCAGCTCGGCGAAGTCGCCCGCGCGTCCGGCGCCAGTGCGAGCGAACTCGTTCATGCGCGCGGCGATCGGGTTGGTCGACCTCAGCCGTGGGATCAAAAAGTTGATGCTGACGGCAAAGATAACGACGAGGAAGAAGACGCCGATGCGCCGCGCTACATAGCCGATCGTCACGGGTGAGCAGCAGGCTGATGAAAATCCTTCAACAAGCTCAGGACGAGCGGTCTCCCGCTCATGCTGAGCCTGTCGAAGTAGAGCGGGAGACCGCTTTCATCACCCTGCCACGTCGCAGGGAGAAGCGCCGGAGGGCCAGGGGTTACGCCCCTGGCCCGGGCTCGATCTTGAGGAACGACAGCATGAAGGCCGCCCACAAACTGTACGGAGCCGCGTAGGCATTCGAGGAGTTCATCCACCCCGTCCAGTACGTGGTGTTGAACGTGACGACGTGGCGCTCCTCAGCCAGCGTGATCTCCGGGACATCGCGCAAGAAGAGGTTGACGGCTTTCGTCGTCAGATCCATGTACTGCGGATCCGTGGGCGACGGCTGGATCGGATCCATCTGGTTGATGATGGCGTCGTACTCGGGATTCTTGTACTGGCTGTTCGCCCAGGTGTAGCTGGTTTTCTGGCCCTGCGACGGTGACGCAAAGCGGCTGTGGAAGTGTTGCAGTGTGCCGTACGGCTCGCGGCTGCTGCCGCAGTGGACGATGATCCAGATGTTCGCGTTGCCAGCCTGGACGATATCGAAGAACGGGTTGGTATCGGGGTCGAATAGCTTGAACGTGACGTCGAAGCCATTGTCACGCAGCTGCTTCTCGACAACCGGACCCATTGGCTTGAGCCAGCCCGGCGTCATGATTTCGGTGGTCAGGCGCGAGCCATCCTTGGCCCAGAAGCCAGCCGAGTCCTTGGCGTAGCCAGCCTCGAGCATGTTGGACGCGACCTTGGCTGGATTGGGGTCGTCAGGCTTGTACTGGTTGATCAGATCCGTAAGCTGATTCTGGTAGGCCGCGAGGCCGCCGTATGTGGAGAACGGGATCACCTGCGTTACGGTCGAGTCTTCGTAGGCCAGGTCGACCAGGCCCTGTCGGTTGATCGAGTTCTGGACTGCGCGCCGCACGCGGAGATCCGCCATCGGGCCCCAGCGTGTGTTCAAACCCAGGGTGTATAGACAGGCGTCGGGGGCGCCCCAGGACGGCCCTTGCGTATTCCAGCTGACGACGTTCGGATTGCGCGCCCGCGCCGCCTCGAACACACCGGGCTGCATGATCGCGGCTGCGTCGAATTCGTTGTTGATGGTGCGCGCGGCTGCCGTGTCCGCGGCGCCGGGCGCCGTAAAGATCACGCGTAATGGCTTGGGCAGATTCTGGAAGCCGGTCTTGGCTGCCCACCAGTTGTCGTTGCGGTCGAACAGCTGCTGCTGCGCGGACGCATCGACCAACTTGTAGGGCCCGGTGCCGACAGGCCAGCCCACCGCCAGGTCGAGATTCGTGAAGGTCGCCGGGTCCTGGCCCTGCCAAACGTGCTGAGGCAAGATCGGCAGGTGGATCTCCGAATTTTCGACGAAGTAGAAGTAGAAGAAGCGCGCGTTCGGTTTGTTGAGATTGATGCGGAAGTGTTGTGGGTCAATTACCGTGATGTCCTTGACCCACTCCTTGATGTCAGACGCAAAGACGAGGCTCGGCGTATCACGCAGGAGCTCGATTGTGAACTTGACATCATCGGACGTGAACGCCTGACCGTCGGACCACTCGATTCCGTTGCGCAAAGCAACGTCGACGCTCTGCAGGTCAGGAGCGACCGTGTAGCTCTCGGCTAGCCACGGAATCTCCTCGCCGTTGTTGTGATTGTAGAGATACAGGAATTCAAAGATGGTCTTGTTCAGGATGTCTCGAGTACGCCCAAGTCCCCCAAGCGAGTAGGGGTTCATGTTCCCTGGGTCTGTGATTTCGCTATCTCCAGGGCCAAAGCCAGAAACGATCAGCGTATCTCTACGCGCGACGTCCCTGACCTGTTTGCTCGGCGCAGCTACGGCTGCCGGGCTGATCGCCGCGGCCAGGAGCAGCACGCTCGCACTGAGACTCGGCACAAGGGTG
>WNGB01005442.1_pt1 | contig 48513 bp, 38 predicted proteins | sample 5400681 | NCBI WGS metagenome assembly WNGB01 (sample SAMN13153367, study PRJNA577476) | soil metagenome | isolation source: 115 cm soil or saprolite under grassland replicate 2 | place: USA:California | collected 2016-06-15
CTCGTCCTCGGCGGCGACCAGCAAGCTCTCCTCCCCATTCCGGGGCAGCAGAATAACTACGAGGACGGCCTGCGCGTCCCCGATCTCGTGCCGCCCGCCGGCGTCAGCACCGGCCGCACCAACGCCCGCGTCCGTCTGCTCGACGAAATGGAACGTGACTTCCTCGAAACGCGAAGCGCGCTTTCCATCGAGAGCCACCGCAGCGCTTATCAGCGGGCGGTGACCTTGATGCGTTCCAGCGCAACCAGGGCCTTCGACCTGGACGAGGAGCCGCGCGACCTGCGCGATCGCTACGGTCGCAACCTGTTCGGTCAGGGCTGCCTGCTGGCGCGCCGGCTGATCGAACGCGGTGTGCCGTTCGCCGAGGTGACGCTGGCGACCGTCGGCAACATCGCCCTTGGCTGGGACACGCACATCAACAACTTCGACACGGTCCGCCGTCTGAGCGAGGTGCTCGACTCCGCGTGGGCGACGCTCCTCGACGACCTCCGCGGCCGCGGCTTGCTCGATTCGACGCTGATTGTGTGGATGGGCGAGTTCGGCCGGACCCCGCGCATCAACCCGCAGCAGGGCCGCGATCACTGGGCGAACTCCTGGACGACGGTGCTGGCCGGCGGCGGCATCCGTGGCGGTCAGGTCTTTGGCCGCACCAGCGCCGACGGCACAGCGGTCGAGTCCGAGCGGCCCGTCTCTACCGGCGATTTCATCGCGACCATCGCCCGTGCCCTCGGCATCGACGGCGGCCGGCAGAACATCTCCAACGTCGGCAGGCCGATCCGCGTCGTCGATGCCAACGCTCGACCCATCCAGGAGGTGCTCGCATGAAACCGTGGAGCGTGAACCGTGGACCGTGGATTGTGGCCGCCCTGGTGCTTGCCCTCTCCCTCACCCAAGCGCACGGGTTGCAACCCGTGGGCGTTTCCGACCATGCGCAGGACTTCGTTTTCCTGGCGGAGGCCCGGCCGCTGCTGATCCGGGTGCATGCCCGCATCGACGGCCAGTCCTTGCAGGCAGCCCACGACGATTTCCTGAAATACCTGTTCCGCCACCTCGATATCAACGGCGACGGCGTGCTCAGCAAGGAGGAAGCCGCACGCGCCCCCACCCTGGAATCGATCCTCAGCGGCGTCCCCGGTGGCGGGTTCGGCGGCTTTGGGATGGGCGGCCTTGGGGTGACGGCGCCGACGATGGCCGAACTTGACGCCGACGGCGACGGCAAGGTGACACCGGCCGAGCTGGCGACCTATTACCGCAACAAGGGCCTTGTGTCGTTCCAGTTCCAGGCGGCGACGGCCGGCGGCAATCCCTTCACTGCCTTTATCGGCGGCGGCAAATCCGAGCCGTCGGTCAAGGCGGTCAGCGAAGCGATCTTCGCTTTGCTCGATAAGGACGGCGACGGCAAATTGACGAAGGCGGAGCTGGCCGCGGCGCCCGCCGCCCTGCTCGCCCTGGACGCGGACGACGACGAGATTGTGACCGCCAGGGAGTTAGTGCCGGCCAGCAAGGCACCGGGCAGCGGCATGGCCGGCGCCGCGATGATGATGGGCGCAGCAGGCAAGAACAGCTCCGGCATTGGCGAGCGCATGGTGCTCATGGTGACGACTCGCGGTGTCGCTCCCGCGAACCTGGCGAGTCGCCTGCAGGAGCGCTACGGCTCGAAGGACAGCACGAAGCTCAGCCGCAAGGCCCTCGGCATGGACAAGGCGACGTTCAACGCACTCGACGCCAACCGCGACGGCGTGCTGGACGCGACGGAGTTGGCCAACTTCGTCAAGCGGCCGCCGGATCTCGAGTTGGTGGTGCGGATCGGCACCCGCGAAGACGGCGAGGCACGCGTGGAAGTGGTGACCGCGAAGGGCCAGCCGGCGCCGCTGGCCGGGAAGGTGCGGATGCTGGACGGTGTGGCGTTGCTCGATCTCGGCGTGACGCGGGCCGAAGTACGCGGCACCGAGGAGTATCGCACCGATCGCCTGGGGGGTGTGCTGCGGCAGCAATATGGCAGCCAGTTCACGCAGGCTGACAAGGACCGCAATGGCTTTGTCGATGAAGAAGAGTCGAAAAAGGTGGCATTCTTCCGCGGCACGTTCAAGGCGATGGATCGCGACGGCGACGGCAAGGTCTCCGAGAAGGAGTTCTACGCCTACCTGGATTCGCTGCAGCAGTTGCAGAAGCGCGCCCGGGCGGCGTGCGTGACGCTGGTGGTCACCGACGAGAGCCGCGGTTTGTTCGACCTGCTCGACGTCAATCGCGACGGCAAGTTGAGCGTTCGCGAGATGCGCGGGGCGGTCGAGTTGCTCGGGAAATTCGCTGGCGACAAGGGCTACCTTACGCGCACCGATCTGCCGCACAGTTATCGACTGACCGTCAAGAGCGGGCCGGCCAACAAGGGCGGCCTCGATCCGCTGGCCGCCTTCGAGGAGTTGTACGGCGGGAGCGGCTCCGCGGACGCTCACGAGGGACCGGCAGCCGGCCCGGCGTGGTTCCGCAAGATGGACCGCAACCGCGACGGCGACGTATCGCGGCGTGAGTGGCTCGGCAGCGAGGAGTTATTCCGCCGCATCGACACCGACGGCGACGGCCTGATCAGCGCCGAGGAAGCGAACCGCTACGACGCCCTGCACCGCAAGCAGAAGTGATCGTTGATCGAGCGAGCCGCCGTGTGCGTGGGAACTGTCCTGCGCACACGGCGGCTCTGTTTTGTTGGAAATACGCCGACTGCGGCGACCACTCACTGCCGATCAAGAAGAGCGTCCACGACCCAGCAGCCGCGGATGTGCGGTCCTGGCCCGCGACAGTGATCGAGGATCGCCTCGTCGGTGCAACCCGCCTCCTCCAGCGCATCGGCCAGAATCGGCACTTCGGCGTAGCGGCGTTCGACGTCAATTTCCCGCGCCAGTTTCCGAACGGTCCTGTTGTTCCACGCGAGCCAGGTCGGATCCACAACGACAGGTTGGAACGGGTTGCCGACGACATCGCGCAACAAGGCCGCCTGCGCGGCACGTTCCTCGGCCCCCGACGAGGATCCATCCACCGCGACCGCCCTGGCGGCGCTGCTCGCGCACTGCTCGGCCCCACCGCGATACTGCTGGACCCGCTGGGCCGTGCGCGCCAGTTCGCGCACTTGTTCTTGCTCATACCACCAGGCTCGCCGGTCGAGATAAGGAGGCTCAGCGCTGCGGAGCGCACCGGCGGCCAGAACGCTCTCCATCGCCTCGCGAACCGCGCGGCTTTGGGCCGTTCGCCCGGCGCGATCGACGGGGCCCAGCGCGATCGAAACCTGCGCCGGAAACGCCAATTCCTCTGTCTCCAACTCAAGTAACTCGATGGCGAAGCGGCCGCAGTAAGGCTCCAGCAGATGCCAGACACGCCGGCAGCAACCGCAGGCGAACAGCCGCAGTTTCCGGGAAGTCGTGCGGCCCTCCAGGAACTTCAACATCTCGCCTGGGTCGGTACTGTTCAGCCATTCGGTTTCTGTCATCCTCTGTGCTTTCCCAGTGTGGGTTGCAACCTCCTGTTTGCCGAGAAAAGACTGTCCACCAACCGGCTCCCCGAATTTGTCCGTGTTTCAGGATAACCACCGGCGAGTGGCGCTGGGACGTCCTCACGCCGCCTTGACCGCGTGGCGGCGTAAGGACAATGGCGAGGCTTGCGACGGACTCACTCTCCTATCTTCCAGACAACCTCGTTGCGCGCGCGGCGCAGCAGTTTAATGACGCTCTGCAGGCCCTCCGGATCCTGGCTCCGCGCCAGCAGCAGGCACTCGTCGATCTGCTCCTCCAGAACCTGCAGATAGCGGCTGGCGGAACGCAGACGACCCCCCGGGGCTTCAACCATCGAGCGTGCTGTCGGGGAGAGAGCGTTCTCTTCGCGCGCCTGGCGGCGCAGAACGCTTTTGATGTTTTGCATGCCGTTTTTGATGTTCGGCGGTGGTTCGTCATAACCCGGGTGATCCGCCAGCCAGCGCCGGAGCAATTCCTCGTTGCTGCGCCCCTCCAGCAGCTGGGGGTTCTCCTCGAAGATGCGGCGGAAGTATCCCTGCACGCTTTCGCCGCCCTCTTCCCTCTCGGCCTGCGCCTTTTTCGCCATGGACAGAACCTCGGATGAGTGATGGGTTAAAGTGAGGCGTGAAAAGTGGAGAAAGCGCAGCTCCTCGCTCCACTTTCCACGCCTCACTTGCCGCTTTGACCTCCCGACAAGTCACTTCTTCTTCGCCTGCTTGAGCACATCCTGCCACCAGTTGCGGACCTTCTGCATGCGCCCCTCGGGCTGCTTCTCCTTTTTGCCGGGACGGCCCTTGCCTCGTCCGCCGCCGCCCGGGCCTTTGCCCGATCCGCCGCCGCCACCACCGCCGCCTCCACCACCGCCACCCCCGGATGGGCCTGGCCCGACCGCCGGTGCGCGCTTCGGCAGGAGCTTCCGCTCTGCCAGGCCCCACGCTGAACTGGCGATGAAGTACAAACACAGCCCCGAGGCGATCTTGTAGAACATCAGGCCGAAAAAGATCATCATCCACTTCATCATCTTCTGCTGGAACGCCTGCTGCTCGTCGGCCGGCGGCGGCGTCATCATCTTCTGCTGCACCAGCATGAACGCCACCGCGATCACCGGCAACAGGTTGAAATACGGCCCCAGGTAGAACGGGTTCGTCGGGAAGCACAGGAACGACATGAACATCGAATCCGGATCGCTAATCACCGGAATCGACTCGCCCCACCAGATCAGCATGTCCGGCGCCGCCAGGTTGTCGATCCACAAAAAGCCCGCCAGCCGGAAGTGGATGCTCTCCTGCAGGCAGTAATAAAGCCCCATGAAGATCGGTAATTGCAGTAAAAGCGTCAGGCAACCCCCGAGGGGATTGACTCCGTGCTTGCGATACAGCTCCATCACGGCGCGATTGCGCCCCTGCGGATCGTTTTTATACTTCTCTTGAACTTTGCGCACCTCCGGCGCGAGTTCCTGCATCTTGATGCTCAGGTGCGACTGCCGCTTGCTGATCGGGAACATCAGGCCGCGCACGATCACCGTCAGCAGGATGATCGCCAGGCCGTAGTTCGGCACGATGTAATGCAACTTGTCCAGCAGCCAGTGCATCAGCCGCGTCGTCAGGATGAGCAGGTCGGTCCAGTAAATGTTGCTGGCGAAGGCGCCGAACGGCCCCGCCGAGCGGTAGTCCGTCATCGTCCGCAGGTTGAGCCCGTTCTCGTTCTCGTCTTTGCCGAACTTCCTTTCGCAGTAACGGTCCACCAGTTCGGGGTCCACCGCTTTCTCCCCGGTGAACTGTCGCAGGAGGTTCACCTTGACCGGACCGTTATAGAACAGAAACCTGTGGACGACCGGCGCCGCGCCGGGCTTGACCGGCATGCTGACGACGCGCACGGTAATGTCATCCTGGTAGGGGCGCGGCACCTTGCCCGGGCGGACGCCGGTGGCAATGTGCCGCTCGGTCAGCGGCGCCCAGTCCGCAGTGTAGAAACCGACGAGGACGTGATCGCCAGGCTTGATCGCGCGCTCCTGGAGGTCCGCCTTCGCCCGTGGCAGCAGGCGAAATTTCGGAAACTCTTGCGTGAAGCGCTTGGGGTTCTTGGGCTTCACGCGCAACCAGTCGCCACCGATGCTCTCGACCTCACCGCTGATCTCCTCGCTCTCCAGCGTGCCGCGGACGTAGTCGATGACGCTTTCCGGCTGGACGCCTTTGGCCTGTTCGTTGTCGAGCACGATCAGCGAGGCGAAATACTGATTGGCGATGCCGGCGTACTGAATGAAGCGATCGGTGCCCTGCAGCGGGACGCGGTCGCCGCCGCTCTCGATCACGATGCGCTGCTGCGTCTCGTCGAGGTCGCGCGTCGGGTTGTTGCGCTTGTCGGCCAGGCCGATCATGGGCGTCAGGTACGTACCGGCATACCACTCGCCCTCAATGGGGAGGCCGTGGGCGCCGGCGAGCTGGTAACGGAACGGCTTCGCGTCCTTGAGGTCGGCGGGGCGGCTATCGTGGATCTCGATCTGGACGCCGATGTGGTAGTCCTTGGGACCGAGGGTGTACGTCTTGATGATCTTGATGCCGTCGTACGTGATGCCGTGGTACTCGGGGATCCTCTGGTCGAAGATGAACACGACCTTGTTCTTGTCCCCGTCTTTCTGCACCGGATTTTTGGGATCCTGGAGTTTCCAGATGGACTGACCGAGGAGGATCGAAGGCCGGGGCTCCTTGCCGGGGTCCGGGTCGGGGTAGTGGTACATCAGGAACGACGGCCGGATCGCGTCGTCGGGAATCAAGTGCAGCGAAACCGCCTTGCCGTCCTTGTAGACCGGCCGCCCGAGATGGTTGGCCGCCTGGAACTTGGGCAAGGTGAGGCTGCGCACGCCGGCCCCGCGGGTGGTCAGAACGACGTTCAGGTAGAAACTGGCGTCGCCGAGGACGATGTCTTCTGCCGCCTTCTCGGGTATTGTCGGCGCTGGCAGGATGGGGCCGAAGCTGAGGCGATAGAGGATGGCGGCGTAACTGCCCAGCGTCGGGGAAGCGATCAGGGCCGCCGTCTGCGGGGCGGCGTAGCGGGGCAGCGGGTTGGGCACGCTCTTGTCCGCAGGGGATGGCTCCGCCTTGAGACGGCCAGCGAAGTCCTCGACCTGCTGCATTCCCATCGCCGTGCGCAACGCATTGACGAGCCCTAATTCAGTCGCGGGCGTGGCAGTGGCGAAGTGGGCGAGGATCTGTCGCTGGGCGGCAGGACTCAGGGCTGGCGGTGTCCGCGGTCTTGGCGGCCAGATCTGGTTCTGGATCCACATCCAGCCAAACAGGATGCCGACGCAGAGGACGATGAAGAGCACGAAGTTCTTTTGCCGCATATTTGAGAACCACAGAGGCACAGAGGCACAAAGAAGACAAAGACAGAGGAGCCTTGTTTCTCCTTCTCTCTTCTTATCTTCTCTGTGTCTCTGTGTCTCTGTGGTTCCCGACCTCAGCGGCCTTCGCGAAGGCGGTCGCCCAGGAAATTGTCGAGATCCGGGATGGCGTAAATCTTGCGCACTGTGGTATCGATGTCGTATTCCAGACGGCGATAGCGGATGGTATCACCGTCGAGTAGGACATAGCAGGCGCGCCAGTCGCCGTCGCGCGGCTGGCCCACGGAACCGACGTTGCACAACGTCTTGCGGCCATCGAGGCGGTGGACGTACTCGATATCGTCGGGCGGATGGAACTGATAGAGATCCTCGGAAGCGCCCTCGGTGAAGATGCCGGGGACGTGCGTGTGCCCCTGGAAGCAGTAGCGATCGACCAGGGCAAAAATGCGGTCCATCTTGCGCTGATTGTACACGTCCTCGGGGAAGACGTACTCGTTCAGCGGGTTGCGAGCGCTGCCGTGGACGAACAGGAAACCGTTCTCGCGATGGATGCGCGGCCGTTCGGCGAGGAAGTCCCAGCGGCGCTCGCGTACCGTCCGGTTCTCGTTGCCGGCTTCGAGTTGGCCGCGCGTCCAGAAGATGGCACGCTCGGCGGGCGGGTTGAAGCCGTCCGGGTCGAACATCGCCCCCTGATCGTGGTTACCCAGCAGGACGACCTTGCATTGCATGATCTGGTCGATGCACTCGCGCGGGTTAGGGCCGTAACCGACCACGTCCCCGAGACAGTAGATCTCGGTGACGTTGTGCTTCTCGATGTCCTTGAGGACGGCCTGCAGGGCTTCGAGATTGCCGTGGATATCGCTAATGAGCGCCTTCAATGGATGACTCCCGGAGATGGCTGGTCGCTTTCGACGATGACGAGCGACTCGCCCCCCGTGATATGGAAGCGGTTGGTGCCTTGCGCGAACACGTATTCTCGCACCCTGCTGCCTTCCTGGGCAGTCCGGCAGCGCGAGGCTGTTCCGCTCTGCTCCGAGAACGCCGTTGCGGCGTCACTGGTGGAATGGTTGCTCCCTCAGCGCAAGCTCATTACGCAAGTGTACTACTCGAACGGAAAGAGTGTCAAGTGGCACGCGCGCGAAAGTGCTTTGGAGCGTTTCGGGCGGTTCACCCAGCGGACTACCGCAAGGCTCACCGCCCTCGGGGAGGGTGGGCCGGAAAACGGGCGGACGGCGCCGAAGCGCTGAGGCCCGTTTTCCGGCTCCGGGGCGAAGTCGGCCTCTTCGTTCCGACCCCACGCTCGAACTATGCCATAAAAATCCGGCGAAAGTCTGGGAGGAATCGCGAAGACAGCGGGGTGTCACTTCCCTCGTTGAGGCTGGCGTCGGCACAAGCGACGTGGTTTGCAGGATAGTCATTCACAGGAAATTTGCAAGACGGACACTGCCGCGAGGGTGCCCCTCGCGATTTTGGCAACGCGCAGGCGAACGGCCGGCGTCAGCCGGCGTTCGCCTGCGCGTTGCACAACCACTTGCTTATCCAGGCGCTAGGGCAGGAACAAGCACTCTCTTCTCCGAGCACGTAGCATCACAACGGCCCGGCAAGGATGCTGGAATCTCCTGGCAGGGCCGAGATGGCCACGCTATGCTTAAAGTCCTGGCGATGCTGTCGAGATGTGGTGACGCGGTGGCTTCACCATCGGAGAACTCCTTGTCCAGTGCCTCCACAAGTTCGAGTTTGCTCCGTCGCGTTCAGGGTCACGACCAGGAAGCCTGGTCGCGCCTCGTCGATTGGGCGGGGCCGCTCGTGTACTTCTGGTGCCGCAAAGCCGGTCTCGCCGCCGAGGACCGTGAAGATGTCTTTCAGGATGTCTTCCTGAAGGTCAGTCGCGGGATCACCACTTTCGACACCTCGGCGCCGGGCAGCAGTTTTCGCGGCTGGCTGCTCACGATCACGCGCCGCGCCATCATCGATCTCGCCCGGCGCCGGCTGAACGAGCCGCGGGCGGTGGGTGGCTCCGAAGCGTACCAGCGCCTGTGCGCCGTCAGCGAGGCGGAACTCTCTAGCGGTGGGCCGTCCGCGCCGGACTCGCAGGAGCAGCGATCGCTGGCCGCACTCGCCCTGATCCGGGGCGAATTCACCGAGCAAACCTGGCGGGCGTTTTGGCGAAGTGCGGTCGATGGACTGTCCGCGCCGGAGGTCGCCGCCGAACTGGGTATGACCCCGCTGGCCGTGCGCAAGGCCAAATCGCGCGTTGCCGCCCGGCTGCGCCAGGAGTTCGGCGACCTGCTGGAGTAACGACCGAGCATTTTTTCCTGTCACACCCCAGCGTTCTTGCAGATAGGCGGACGATTCAGAATCAGGAGCCTGCCGTGCGTGGCCGTTCTTGCCCCAACCCCGAGCAGCTGGCCGCATTCCTGGCGGGGCGAATTGCGCCGCCGGACTGGGACGAAATCGCCGGCCATCTGGAGAGCTGCGCTGCCTGCCAGGGCCAACTCGAAACGCTGGACCAGCGTTCGGCGTCGTGGTTGCCTGCGTTCAGCCCCTTGCACTCCCTGGCGCCGCCAACGGCTGATCCCGAACTGGAGCGGCTGTTGCGTCGGGCCAAGGCGGTCTTCGCCATCGCGACTGCCCCGCTGGGGTTGGCCTCGACAGCAATGACCGCAGAGGCCGCGCGCATCGGTGACTACGAGCTGGGCCGGAAACTCGGCCAGGGGTCGTTCGGGGCCGTGTACCTGGCGCGCGATTCGTACCTGGGCCGGCAGGTGGCCGTCAAGATCCTCCACGAAACGCATCGCACGAACGTCGCGGTCAAAACGAGGTTCTTGCAGGAGATGAAGGCCGTCGGCCAGCTCCAGTCGCACCCGAACGTCGTGCAGGCGTTTCAGGCGTCCGAGGAGAACGGCGTGCTCTACCTGGTCATGGAGTACGTGGAAGGTGCCGACCTGGCCCAGGTGCTGAAGCAGCGCGGTTCGCTGTCGATTGCCGATGCCTGCGAGGTGGCGCGGCAGGCGGCACTGGGACTGCAACACGTCCACGAGCACGGCCTGGTCCATCGCGATCTCAAACCGGCCAATCTGGTCGTGACCGCGACAGGCCAGGTCAAGATCCTCGATCTGGGACTGGCTCGCCTGGCGGAGGAGCCCGACGCCGAGGAGCGGCGGACGGCGCTGGGCGATATCCTCGGCACTTACGATTACATGGCCCCGAGCAAGGCCAGGATGCGAGTTCCGTCGGCATCCAGGCCGACATTTACAGTCTGGGATGTACGCTTTACCGCCTGGCCACCGGCACCGTGCCATTCCCTGTCGCCGGCAAACTGGCCAAACTCGCGGCACACCGTCTGGAGACGGCAGCGCCTCTGGATCGCTTCCGGAAGGATGTCCCCAGGGGACTCCAGGCGATCGTGGATCGGATGATCGCGAAGAAGCCCGCCGACCGCTATCAGGCCCCGCGCGAAGTGGCCGACGCCCTGGAACCGTTCTGCTCAGGCGCCAAGTTACGGGTGCTGCCGTCGGAGGGCGACGCGCGCACCGCGCGGCGCGAGCCGGCGACCGTTGCGCTCGCTCCGCCAGGTCGGCGTTGGCGGTGGCTCGGGATGGCCCTGGCCGTCGTCGGTCTGCTGGCTTCAGGTGTGTTGCTGAACTTGCTGCTGTGGCGCGGGCCAGCGAGCGAAGGCGACCCTGGCCCGATTGCCCAACTCCGAGGACATGAGGGAGTCCCTCACACCGTTGCGTTCGCGCCGAACGGCCGCTACGCTGTCTCGGTCGATGGCACCTCCGTGTTGTCCTGGGATCTGGAGAGACAAGGTCAACTGGCGTCCTGGCCACACGGCGGCGACCTGAAATCCTCGAACGTGGCGTTCATCAATAGCCGTCTGATGCTCGTCGCGCGGAATGATCGCGAGGATGGCTACCAACTGCGGCGCTACGATGCCCGGAGCGGACAGCCGGCCGAGACGCTCGGCAAGTACCGTGCTCCGGTGCTGGCCGTGGCGCTGGCTCCGGACGGCGATAAGTTGGTCACCACGGAAGGCGATAACTGGGTTCGCATTTGGGATCCGAGGACTGCCCGCCCGTTGTCCGAGTTCCGCCTCGATGCTCGGGCGAGCAGTGCCGTCTTTGCCCAGGACGGCAAACAAATCCTGTGCGGCTGCGAGGACGGCGTGCTGCGTTTGTGCAGCGTTGATGGGCAGCACGTGCAACTCCTACGGGGCCATGCTGAGGGTGAAGCGGCAGGAGTCGTTGCCGTGGCGCTGGCCCCGGACAGAGGGCTTGCTGCCTCGGCGTCGCTGCTCGATCAGACCGTGCGGCTCTGGGAGTTGCCGGCGGGCATTCCGCGAGCCTCGTTGCGGATGGATGAAGAGGCGCAGATGACCTGTGCGGCTCTCTCCGGCGACTGCCGGCGAGCGTGGACCGGGCACCAGGATGGCTCAGTCGCCCTTTGGGATCTCGAAAATCGTAAACTGCTCGTTCGTTACCGTCAGCATCCTGGGAGGGTAACGAGCGTGGCTCTGGCGCCGGACGGACGTCTGGCGCTGTCTGCGAGTGAGGCGGATCGGCTGCTCTGGCTGTATCGCTTGCCGGTGCCGGCGGCCGACCAGCAGGCCCGGCGGTTGTCGGAGGGTTTGTTTCTCTCCACCGCCTGGCCGGTTACGAATTGAGGACGTTGAGCGAAACCCCTCCCCCCAACCCCCTCCCCTACAAGGAGAGGGGGAGAAGAAGAGACATCGCCTTGCTTGCTCCCCCTCTCCGCTGCGGGGAGGGGGTTGGGGGGAGGGGTTTCGCTCACACTCCTGAGGAACTGCCCATGCCCCGGAGTAAATTGCTTCGCGGTCTGATCTTCGCGACGGGTGCCGCCCTGCTGGTGCTCGTCGGCTTTTTGATCGCCTCGCCGTGGAACCGCTCCGACCCGCCGAAGCCCGGCACGCCCGAGGCCAACTTGACTCCCGGCGCTCCGCCGATCCGGTCCACCGAGTTGCCGAATCCCCCGCCACCCCCGCCGCCACCGCCGCCGAAGGCGGAAGTTCGCTTCAAGGAGAACCTGAAAGCCGGCAAGACTTACGAGGTGACGACCGAGATGGTTTTCACCATGCGCGGAAAGCATCGCGACTATTGGGTGATCAAGGCAGACATTTCCATGAACTACCGCGCCGTGGCCGTGGTTGAGCGCAAGATCGAGGCCAACGACGGCCAGAAGATCGTCGAGTTACGGACGTTCAAGATGGTTCGCGCGACCTGTCTCGAAACCCCGCTCAAGTTGGAGAGTGTGCGCATCGACCTGGGACTCGGAGGCGACATCATCGTCGGCGGGGCGTCGATCCTGAAACCCGAACTGGCTCCGGTACTCGCTGGTGGCCGAAAGGTGATCGAAGGCGTTGAGCTGCGCGGGATCGCCAATCAGATTGGGCTTGATCAGACCATCCTGAACCGCGCAGACAAAGTGCTCGTGGTAACGTCGATGGGACGGCTCGAAGGCAAGACGGTCCGACTGACCTACCGGGCCGAGGGTGACCGAGGCGTCGTGGTAGAGGCGGTCACGGGCGACCTCACTCCCGAAGAGTACCGCTTCCTCGCCGCCAGCGTCCTGCCGGCCGATGCCTACCTCTTCCCGGACATGGAGGTGGCCAAAGGTGCCAGTTGGCAGGTGGACGGCGGTTTGTTCGTCGGCATGATCGATCCTTCACTGCTGGCGCGCACGGAAGGGAAAGTGGCGCTGAAGCGGGCCGATGAGGATCGGTTCGTGGTCGGCCGCAAGGTCAAGTGCATCCCGGTGCTGGTGACCAGTGGCAACCTGAACTTTGTCGAGAACACGCGCAAAGCCGCGCACGTCGGCAATCTCCGCATCCAGAAAGGCGAGATGCTGTTCGCGCCCGACCAGCAAATGTTCATCGCCGGGGTGCTGCAGGGAAAGGGCGATGTGACCATTCGCTCGACCGATCACGTAATTTTCGAGGCTCGCAGCGATCTCGCCCCGCAGATCTTCGTCAGCTACAAGTGCAAGCTGATGAACGAACCCTGACAAGCCCTCGCCGCGGAGGATTCGCGCCATGGCCGACGCTCTGTCCGGCGGCAACCTGCCCGACCTGATCCGCGTGGACCGGCCCGTGATCATCGGGCGTGCCACGAACGCCGCGGTGCGCTTGCCGCACCCCGCCGTTTCGCGCCGCCACGCCGAACTGCGGCCGGACCACGACGGCATCAGCGTGCGTGACCTGCGTAGCCGTACCGGCGTCCTCGTCAACGGCGTCGCGGTCACCGGAGCGCGGCTGCACGAGGCCGACGTGGTGGCGTTTGGCCCGGTCGCCTACGAGGTCAAGGGGCAACTGCTCCTGCGCCGCCCGCACGTCGATGGGGTCAAGGTCGAGGCGCGGAACCTGACGATCCAGCGCGGCGGATCCATCGTGCTGCAGGGGGTCAACTTGACCATCCCGGCGAACAATTTCGTCGGCATCCTGGGGCCGAGCGGCGCCGGCAAAACGACGCTGCTCAAGGCGCTAACCGGATATATGCCATCGCTTAATGGCCAGGTGTTCCTCGACGGCATCGACGTGAGCGTGCAGCGCGAGGTGTGCCGGGCGATGGTCGGCTTCGTACCCCAGGAGGACGTGGTCTACCCCACACTGACGGCCCGCGAGAATCTCGCGTTCGCCCTGAGATTGCGCGTCGCCGGCGACCTGCGCCGTGAGGAGCAGGCCGCCTGGATTGAGCAGGCGCTCGCCCGGCTGCATCTGCAGGCCGTTGCGGATCGGCCGGTGCGGACGCTCAGCGGCGGCGAGCGCAAGCGCGTCAACGTCGCGGTCGAACTGCTGTCGCGGCCGCGCCTGCTGCTGCTCGACGAACCGACCGCCGGACTGGATCCGGCGGCCGAGGCACGGCTCATGCAGTTCCTCCGCGACCTGGCTCGCCGCGGCACCACGATACTTTGCACAACGCACGTTCTCGAAAGCCTGAATCTGTTCGATGCCGTCATGGTCGTTGCCGGCGGCCGCCTGCTTGGCAGCGGCAGCCCGCAGAACTTGCTGAGCCACTTCCAGAGCCAGACCTACGCCGAACTGTACGAGAAGCTGGACCAGCAGCAGCCCCCGTCGCCGAGCGGCGCCCTGCCCACCCCGGCACTCCACGCGGCCGCCGCGCCCCCCAGGCACAGGCGGGCCGGCACGCTCAGTCAGATCGCCACGCAGGTCCAGCGCGGCCTACTGCTCATCGCTCGCGACCGGGTCTGGCTGGCTCTGCTCATTAGCCAGCCGCTGCTGATCGGCCTGCTCATCACCCTGTCGCAATTCAACCCCGGCGGCACGAAGGGACTCGACCTGCTCTACACCTTCGCGGTCGTGGCCGCCATCTGGCTCGGCCTGAACAACACAGCCCGCGAGGTGGTGCGCGACCGTGCCGTCTACATCCGCGAGCGGCGGACCGTCGTCAACCCCGAGAGCTACCTGCTCGCCAAGGGCGTGTTATTCGCCTGCATCGGCCTGGCCCAGGTGGTGCTCCTGGTGCTGTGGCTGCGCTTCGCCAACTTTTTCCCGGCGGATTACCCCGAGGCGGCAGATCTGCGAAAGCAAGCGCTGTTGTTGTTGCTGATCCTGTGGCTAACGTACCTGTCGGCGATGTTCCTGGGCTTGCTGATCTCGACGCTCGCCCCGACCGAGGAGGCCGCCGTCGCGATGCTGCCGCTGGTAGTGTTGCCGCAATTGCTGCTGACAGGGGTTGCGAGCAACCGCGTCTGGGACGATGGCGGCTATTTCCACTCTCTTCCGGTGCTCATAGTGGACGCAGGTGAGACCGACCGAGGCGCGGCGGGGTGGGCCCTGGAGGGTGCGTCCATGATGACCTATTCGCGGCCGGCGCTGGTGTTCTTCCTGCACTACCCGGAGAACGTGCGCAAGGGGCCTCTGTCCGGACTGAACCCGACGTGGGTCGCCGTGGTCAACTGGGCACATCTCCTGTTCATGTTGCTGGCGACGGCCACGGCGTTCGTGGCCTTTTTCCTGAGACGAGAACGACGCTGGCTGGAGGCGTCTTGACCAACGGAGGATCGCTTCATGGCGACACGAGCGCTCACGCGTCCCGGCGGGCCGATCGCGACGCGGCGGCTGCACTTCATCTGGCTGGCCGACTGCTCGGGCTCGATGACGGAGGACGGCAAGATTCAGGCCCTCAACCACGCCATCCGCGAGGCGCTGCCGCACATGCGCCAGGTCGCGGACGACAACCCCAATGCGACGGTGCTCGTCCGCACCATCGCTTTTTCGAGCGGTGCCGTCTGGCACGTCGCCGCGCCGACGCCGGTCGAGGAGTTCCGCTGGACGGACCTGCGGGCCGAGGGCGTCACGGACATGGGGAAGGCGCTGAGGATGGTGGCGGCGGAGTTACGTTCGCTGGCATCGACCGGCGAGCGGATGCTTCCGCCTGTCCTGGTGCTCGTTACGGACGGGCAGCCCACCGACGACTTTGAAGGGGGCTTACAGGCGCTATTGTCGGAGCCGGTGGGCAGGAAGGCGGTGCGCATCGCCATCGCCATCGGCGACAATGCAGACCAGGAAATTCTGCAGAGGTTCATCGACGACGCGGATCGGCGGCCGTTGCAGGCGAACAATCCGGAAACGCTGGTCGGCTACATCAAATGGGCGTCCACAGCGGTGTTGCAGGCGGCTTCGTCGCCCGTGAGTCAGCCGGCGACGGTGGGGCTGGCTGGCAGCGGTCAGGTGCCGATCCCGAAGCCACCGCCGCCGACGACCGATGGGCACGTCTGGTGAGGAACCGGCGATGCGCGAGGGGGCAATGTCGAACTCAGAATCCGCGTCGAGGCGCTGGCGAGTCGTGGGCCGCAGTGTGCGCGGCGCCCAGCACGTGCGGCGGCAACTGCCCAATCAGGATGCGCTCGCCTGGTGGCCACCCGACGGCGTGGGCACTACCGTGGTGCTCGCGGTCGCCGACGGTCACGGCAGTGCTCAGAGCCCGCGGAGCGCCGAGGGAGCGCGCCTGGCGGTCGAAACGGCGGTGCGGGTGCTGCGCGAAGAACTGGAAGCCCGGGAGCCTCCTGGGCCGGAGACATTGCGCAAGCTCGCCCGCAAGGTGCTGCCGCTGCGCCTGGCCGGGGGCTGGCGGAAGGCCGTCCTCAGTCACCTCAAGGAGAACCCCTGGCCGCCCCGAGACAATCCGGGGACACTCAAGAGTTTACCGAGATCGAAAGCAGCCAATCCGTTCCTGGTATACGGCACGACTCTGCTTGTGACGCTGGTGACGCCCGTGGCATTGTTACTTTTGCAGATCGGCGATGGCGACATGCTGACGGTGCGCGACGAGGGCGTGGAGAGGCCCCTGCCGAACGACCCCGACTTGCTCCCGAACGAAACCTTGTCGCTTTGTGCCAGCAACGCCGCGGTCTCGTTTCGCTCGGCGGTTATCTTGTTGTCAGAGGCCACGCCGTCGCTTATCGTGGTATCCACCGATGGTTATGCGAATTCGTTCCGCGACGACGCCAGTTTTCGCCGGGTCGGCAGCGATTTGCTCGGGCTGATCCGAAGTGAGGGATTGGAGGCAGTGGAGGCGCATCTGGAGCAGTGGCTGAGCGAGGCGTCGGAGCAAGGCAGCGGCGATGATGTAACGCTGGGGTTGCTGTATCCTTGTCAGACGACGGAGGTCGGCCAGTGAACGACTTTGCCCGTCAAAAGCTCTCCGAACTCCTGACGACCTACGGCCGTGGCCTGTGCGACGAGCCGAAGCGATTGCGAGCACTGCTCAGCGACCTGTGCCCGGGCCGCAGGGGCGAAGTCCATGTCCTGAGCACTGCTCTGGAGCAGGGGGTGCCGCAGGAACTGGCTAACGCCTCGGACGACTTGCCTTTCCAGGTGCTTGTGGCTCGCCTCAGTCGCCGACTGGTGGAAGAAGCCGCCCTGACCGAGAAAGCAGCCCGCTGGGCCGTCGAAACGTGGGCCGCCGCCCTCGGCTGGCGCTCCGAGCGGACCGCGGCGGGTCGGCTTCAGATCTCAGCGCAGACCGAGAGCGAATTGCTGGCGACCGAGCGACCTGCTCGCCTGTCGCGCACCGCGGTGCAGGCTCCGGCTGGCCGCAGGTCCGGGCAGCGACGGGAGCAAGTCAGGGAGCCACAGGAAGGGGCGCACTGGTGGACCCTGGTTGCGCTTTGCACGCTGCTCATCCAGGTGGCGATCATCAGCTTCCTGCTCATCACTGGGGCCCTTGAGCAACCGCCCGACCCCGTTCCTGTGCAACCGCCGCCTGGGCTCCTGGACGCAGCCCCCGCTCCGCCTCCGGGCCACGGCGAGGATCGGAAAAGAGGTGATTGATGAAGGATCCCGCACAGCAGGCCCTCGGTGAGTTGATCACGCAGTACGGTCGTGCCCTTTGTGATGATCCGCGCCGGCTGCGTGCGCTCCTGAGCGACCTGTGCCCCGGGTCCAAGCGCGAGGTTCACGTTTTGCTCAGCGCCCTGGAACAACGCGTGCCGCAGGAGCTGGCGAACACCGCAGACAGTTCGCCGTGGGAAGTCATCGTTGGGCGATTGAGCCGCCGCCTGGTGGAAGAGGCCGCGATCATCGAAGACATGGCCCGCTGGGCGGTGGAGTCGTGGGCCGTGGCTTTGGGCTGCCTCACCCCTGATCGACTGGAAAGCCGTCCTCCGCGAGCCATCACCCATGCTCCGGCAGAGCGAGTGGCCCCTGAAGGGGTGATTATGCCCCGACCCTCCCCGAACCTGGGACAACACGAAAACGCCGCGAAAGGGTCTCTTCCCGTTTCGGAAAAGCCCGTTTCTCGCCTGAACGCGGTGCTGGTCGGGTTCACCCAGATCTTCCTGGGGATCCTGACTGGACTCGGTGTTTGTGTCGGTATCTGGTTCTTTCTCCTCCGCGACACGAACACCGGGTCGCAAGGTGGCGATACGAGACCTGCCCAGAAGATAGACCCCCTCGGGCCGCAGATGCCCATCCCGCCGATGGTGTACCCGGAGAAGGTCTTTGATGTCTACACCTTCGGCCCGCAGGGCGAGATCAGGAAGGCGCTGTTGCCACCGGATGCGGACGGACGTTCCAAGGCCAAATGGGAACGGGAGAGTCGGGCCAGAAAGTTTGCCGACGCAAAGGAGTGGGACAAGGCGATTGCCGAACTGACCGAACCGATCCGCGCGGAGCCCGACAAGGAGACTTCGTACACTTGGTATCACGATCGTGGCGTGTACTTGCTCAATGCCCGGCGCTATGATGAGGCGATCGGTGACTTGCAGAAATCCTTGCAACTCAAGGCGAAGGGCGACTATCCGTTCCCGGATCCCCGGCGGACCTTCCTGGGAGATGCCTACCGCCTGAAAGGCGACCGTGAGGCCGCGATCACGTGGTATACCGCGGCGATCAACGAGAATCCTCTTGGAATGGGTACTGGCTGGGCAAGGCTTCAGCGCGGCCGGCTGCTCGCCGACAAGGGTGACTATCCCACCGCGATTGCAGATTACAGCGTTCTGCTGGACAACGGCTCCAAAGGGGCCATACAGGCCCAAGCCTACGCGTGGCGAGGGGAGGCCTACCTCCAGAGCAAGCAGGCCGACAAGGCAATCGCGGATTACACGAAGGCGCTGGAACTGCAGGCGCAAGCCCCCCGCATCAAGGCCGGGGCGCATCACAACCGGGGACGCGCCTACGAGGAGACGGGGCATCTGGACTTGGCCCTTGCTGACTACAACGACGCGATCACCGCGGAGCCGACGAACGCGATCTTCTATCACAACCGCGGCGTCTATTGGGCGCGGAAAGGGGACGACACCGCCGCCGTCAACGACTACACCCGGGCGATCCAGCACAACCCCCGTTACGCGCTGGCATACCACAACCGGGCGATCGCATACGAGCGTCTGGGCTGGCGCGAGCTGGCGCAGAAGGGCCGGGAGCGAGCCCAGAAACTCGGATTGGGGAAGTAGCGGTTGTCGCCGCGCTCCCGGTTCGCAGGAGGTACTCGTGAATGATCTGGCCCGGCGGAAACTGAGTGAGCTGATCGCGCAGTACGGTTCTGCCCTTGGCGATGACCCGCGACAGCTGCGTGCGCTCCTCAGCGACCTGTGCCCCGGCTGCAAGCGCGAGGTGCATGTCCTGGTCGCCGCCGCCGAGCAGCGTGTCCCCGCCGAGTTGCTCAACGCGGCGGGTTCGCCCTACGAGGTGACTGCGGGACGGCTGGCGCGACGCCTGACCAGCGACCTGGGTCGAAAGCTGGGCCGTCGCTCTCGGGATCGCGCTGATTGGCTTCGGTTCCCAACCGGCGGTCACCCCAGCAGCGACGGCTGCCGTTCAGCCTCCCGCGACGCTCGCGCCTGCCCTCCACCCGCGGCAGTCGTCCGGCCAGGGCGCCAACGAAATCTCCTCCCCGCGACCCGAGCAACAGAGGCGCTCGCCTACCACACAGACGCCGTTTTATCGCGTGCTAAATCGCTGGTTTCGCCGCATTCTCATGGCTCTGAGCGGGCTGGCTGCGTGCGCTGGGATTGCCCTCGGGCTGTTCCTGGTTCTCCGGAACCCTGGCGGTGGCGGGACTGGCCCGCCCCCGGAGAGGCCCGTCGAGGAATGGCGCCCGCCATCGCCCGACCTGCAACTTCCCATCGGCCCCGGTACGGTCAACCCCCTGCCCCGAGAGGAGGTGATCCGAGAGGTGCCAGTCCCAATCCCCCGACAGAAGCAATGATGGGCACCCGCTTGAGAGACTGTTCGCCTTGAGAGGCCAGACTGCGGCGTGATATTCAGTTAATGACGACAGTAAATATCCTCAATAATCGTGGAGGCCCCCGAGCGTGACCACCTTGTTAAAACCGGGACAGGTCGTGCAGGCCGAGGCCGCCGGTCTGCCTTGTCAAGTAGAGGCGTTCCTGGGCGGCGGCGGGCAGGGGGAAGTCTACAGCGCTCGCCTCGGCAGTACCGCGGTGGCGCTGAAGTGGTATTTCCCGCAGTGGGCCACACGCGCCCAACGGTCCGCCCTGGAAACTCTCGTCCGTAAAGGCCCACCGAGTACACTCTTCCTCTGGCCTATCGACCTGGCATCTGCCGCGACTGTCCCGGGTTTCGGCTACGTGATGCCGCTGCGGCCGTCCCGCTTCAAGAGCGGCACGGATCTGGCCAAGCGCCGCATCGAGCCTACCTTCCGCGCCCTGACCACTGCCGGCATCAACCTGGCCGACGGCTTCCTGCAACTGCACGCCCGCGGTCTGGCCTATCGCGACATCTCCTTCGGCAATCTCTTCCTCGACCCCAAGACCGGCGAGGTGCTCATCTGCGACCTGGACAATGTCGGCGTGGATGGGCAGGCGCACAACACGGTCGGCGGCACCATGCGCTTCATGGCGCCCGAGATCGTCCGCGGGGAAGCCAGCCCCAGCAGCCGCACCGATCAGTTCTCGCTGGCGGTACTGCTGCATTTCCTCTTCTTCATGGCCCACCCGCTCGAAGGCCAGCGGGAGACGGCTTTCGGTTGCCTCGACCACACGGCCCAACTGCGCCTGTACGGCACGGCGCCGCTTTACATCGCCGACCCCGACGACAAATCCAATCGCCCCGTCCGCGGCCTGCACGATAATCTGCTCACCTTCTGGCCGATCTATCCGCGGTTCCTGAAGGAACTCTTTACGCGTGCCTTCACGGTCGGGCTGCGCGCTCCGGCTGAACGCATCAAGGAGAGCGAGTGGCGGGCGGCGCTCGTGCAACTCCGTGACAGCATCGTCTACTGCGCCGCTTGCGCGGCGGAGAACTTTGCCGACCAGGCCGCGACTCCTGCGGAGGGGGCTGCCACCTGCTGGGCTTGTCGCCGACCGCTCGAGTTGCCCCTGACACTCCACCTGGGGAGGGCATTCGTCATGCTCAACCACGACACCCGCCTCTATCCGCACCACCTCGACGAGCAGCGGCTCTACGATTTCTCACGTCCGGTCGCCGAGGTGACGCGCCATCCCACCAAAACGGATATCTGGGGTCTGAAAAATCTATCTGGCACCTGCTGGAGCAGCACCAGTCCCAGCGGTCAGGATGCGGACGTTGAACCGGGCCGGAGCGTTACTCTTGCCGCCGGTACTCGTCTTCGCTTCGGCAAGGTAGCAGGGGAAATCCGCTACGCCGGGTCGCCGGAAGCTCTGCCCGCCGGCTCCCGATAGATTTCCTTTGACTTCACACGACGCAGCGGCGACAACCAGGTCTGATCAGCCGCCGGTCGAGGCGGCTCTATCCCTTTCCACACTCAGGAGAACCTCCATGATCCGTGGAACCCTCCTGCGCTATGGCTTCGCCGTTGCGCTCGGGATTGTCCTGCTGCCGGCAGCGCCCGGCAAGGATCCCGATATCACCTTGAAGGGCCATGTCGTCGTCGGCCAGCACCGGAAGCAACTGGAGGCGGGCAAACTGTATCTCATCAAGGTGGACGGAGAAGGCTTTCAGCCGGTGGTAAGGATCAGCCCCGGGAATTTTATTCTCTACAAGACCTCAGAAGGTTCTTTTGCGGGGTATGTCCATCCGCGGGAGACGCGCGAATACCGCGTCCTGCTCAGCACCTACCCGCAGGACGAAGCGGGCGACGGCCTGCTCGATTACACCCTGACCATCAAGCACGTTCCCCTCGCCCAGCAGCCAGTGCTGACGGAGAAGGCGCGCCTGACCGACACCGACCCGCTCAACAAGGCCGGCAGCGGCTTGCCGCAGAATTGCCGCGTGAAGGCGTTCGAGCTGAAACTGACCGCCAAGAAGGTCTATCTCATTGAGATGGTCCGGGTATCGGGGAAGCTCGATCCGATGGTGGCCCTGGAAGGCCCGGATGGCAACCTCGCGGCGATGAGTTCGGAGGGCAAGCCCAATGTCGATTCGCGGCTGTATTTCGAGCCCAGGCGGACCGGCACCTATCGCGTCCTGGCCACGACCTACGCTCCGGGGACGGGAGAATTCACGGTGCGCGTGCTCTCCGAGGGAGCTCCGGGAACTGAGGCGGCCAGTGCGGTGATCGCCGAGACTGGTTTCAATGACGGTGCCGGCATCAACAGCAATGCGACGCCCGACTCGCCCTATCCGCTGGAGGCGCGCGGCAAGCAGGGTGGCGCTGGTGAGCCGGGCTGGGCGGGGCCCTGGGAACCGGCCTCGCCGCAGGCGGTCTTCCAGAAAAAGGTCGTCTTTGAAGGCGACGGTGCCCTGTACCTGACCAATACCGGAGTGACGCGCCGCCTCAGCGAACCGCAGCAAGGGCGGTTTCTCGTGGAGCAGTACGTCCAGATACCGAAGGACGGCGGCGTTCAATCCTACATCAGCAACCCGGGCGGTTTCCGCAGCGACGGTGCGGTCTGGACCGTGTTCAAGGGCAAGTTCCTCGCCTTCGACGGCGACGGCAAGGGCAGCGGCAAATTCCTGGAAACGCCATTCGCCAGCGAACCCGGCAAGTGGCACAAGGTCACGCTCACCATCGACGTGCCTGCGCAGCGCTGGGAATTCTCGGTGGACGATCGCAAGTTCGAGCCACCGCAACCGCTGCGGTTCCGCTCGACCGAGGATCGTCTATCCTCGATTCGCTACCAGTGTGAGAACGTCCCGGGAGCCTACATCGACGCGGTCCGGTTTCTGCGCGTGCCGGCTGCCCCGGCGAAGAAGTGAGTCGTCAGCATCTATCAGCCATTCGAGAGATCATTCGGGAGGGCATTCCCATGACGAAATGGATAAGGCGGTCGGCCCTGGCGATTCTGCTCGCGCTTGGCTTGCTCGGGTTCTCCGGTCTGCAGGCCCAGGACGTGACGGTCAAGGGCAAGATCCGCATTGGCGGGCACAAGCAAAAGCTGGAAAAAGACAAACTGTACCACGTCAAGGTGGAAGCGGAGGGCTTTCGTCCGCAAGTGAACATTCGGCCGGGCTACTTCCTCTACGCGAACTTCGGCGAGGGCGACACCTTCCAGGGCTACTTTCTCCCTCGCGAAACGCGCGATTATAGCCTTAGCATCGGTCCCGACCTGGGCGACGACCTGGGGGAGGGACAACTCAAGTACACCGTCACGATCAAGAGCATCCCGATGGCCGCCAAGCCGCTCCTAGCGGAGAAGGCCAAGCTCACGAACCAGGATCCGATCTACAAGGTGCCGGAGTTCAACCTCCCGAAGAAGTGCCACTTCAAAGCCTACACGATCAAGCTGAAGGCCAAGCAGTTCTACATTATTGACATGGAAAAAATCTCCGAGGGGATGGATCCGTATCTCTACCTCGAAGACCCCAGCGGCAAGATCGTTGCTCAGGACGACGACAGCGGCGGCGACCTGAACGCTCGGGTGATCTTCCAGCCTCGCCGTGACGGCGAATATCGCATTATCGCAACCACGCTCGTGCCGGCGACGGGTGACTTTCGCTTGACCGTGCGCGGGCAAGAGAAGCAGTGAGTCGCCAGCGTCAGAGCCCGAAGCGCCAGCGAGGGACAAGCCAAACCCCTCGCTGGCGCTTCGGGCTCGGACCAGTGGTCAACCTTCCTCCGCCGCTCGGGCGGGCGTGAGGGCAGGCCGCGGGCGGTACGGAATGCCGCTCTCCATCCACGCCGGCTTCGGCGCCCCGCGCAGGTGGTGATCGAAGAACTGCTGCAGCCGCACCGTGTAATCCTTCTGGTTGGGACGCTTGCGCAGGCCGTGCAGCTCGCCGGGATAGTTGAACAGGTACGCCTCCTTACCCAGCCGCCGCAGTGCCAGGAAGAACTCGATGCCCTGCTGCCAGGGCACCGCGTCGTCGGCGTCGTTGTGCAGCATCAGCAGCGGCGTCTTGACGCGGTCGGCCAGGAACAGCGGCGAATTCTCGATAAAGCGCAGCGGATATTGCCACAAACTGCCGCCAATACGGCTCTGCGTACGCTCATACTGGAACTGTCGCGGCAGCCCCGAGCCCCAGCGGATCCCGCCGTAGGCGCTCGTCATGTTGGCGACCGGCGCCCCCGCCGCCGCCGCCTTGAAGCGATCCGTCTGCGTGATCATGTACGCAATCTGGTAGCCGCCCCAGCTGTGCCCCTGAATGCCGATCGCGTTCTCGTTGACGTAGCCGCGCTCGACGACCGCCTGCACCGCCGGCAGGACGCACTTCAGGGCGCTCTGGCCGGGAGCACCGATCTGGTAAGCGATGTCCGGCAGCAGCACCAGGTAACCATTACTGGCGTAGTACGACAGGTTGATCGAGGTGCCGGGGCGTGGATCGACGAAATTGTGCAGATTCTGCGAAAGACGCTCGTAAATGTAGACGATCAGCGGATACCGCTTGCGGGCGTCGAAGTTCTCCGGCTTGATGAGGATGCCCTGCAGTGGCTTCCCATCGGCGCTCTTGTAGTGGACCAGTTCTGACTTGCCCCAGAGCAGCCCGGCCTTCTGCGGATTGGCGTTACTGATCCTCAGGATCTCCTTGAAGTCGGGGGTGGCGACGTGCAGATCGGGGAAGTCGTAGAAGGACGAAACGGTCAGCGCCAGCACGTCGGCGTTCTTCGCCTTGAGCGGCGGGCCGAAGTTCCTGGCGGCCATGATCAGCTTTTCCGGCGGAGCGCCCGGCCGCAGCCGATAGAAGCCGGTGTCGCGCGTGTGCAGGTTCTCGGCGCGGAGCAACAGCGGCTTGCCGGGATCGACCGTTTTCGCCTGGGGGTCGAGACGGACGTAACGGAGTTGCAGTTTCCCAGCGCGACCGGCGCCGGCGGTCAGGTTACGCGCGCCGCTGCCGTCTAGTGCTACTTGCCAGATGTCGTAACAGTCATATAGCAGGACATCGCGATCCTCGGGAGTCCAGCCGCCCATGCCATAGGGCGGGGGCAGACCGGCGGTATCGAAATCCTCCTGCGCGAAACGAACGCCGAACTTGCCGGTCAAATTGATGATCTTGCCGCCGGGCAGCGCGATCGTGTTCCAGTCCTTGCCGTCATGGAAGAGCGCGTACTTGCCACCGGGCGAGAGCAGCAGCGGTCCCTCGTGCTTGCGCCGCAGAGGAATGCGGCTGCCGTCGGCGAAGTTCACCAGGAAATGGTCCGCGTAGATGCCGTCGTAGCCGAGCAGCACGCGATAGGGCCGATCGTCGTGACCCAGTCCCCAGTTCGCGTTGCCAACGGTGGTAACGTCGGCCAGCGCCGAGTCGGCCAGCTGGATCAATTTTCCCTCTTTGAGATGGTAGACGGCGCGGAAGGTGCGCTGCGCTTCTCTGGGGGCGCGTATCTTCTCCATCGGCGGGACGAAATCGCCTTTCCAGTGCCACAGCTCGACAGCTACCTTATCCTCCTTTTCGGAGGCTTTACTGGGCTTTTCGGGCGGCGGGGCGACCCCAAGGACGAGTCGGCGTCCATCGGGCGAGAAGGACAGCGGAGCGCTTTCGCTAAGGACCATGCCGGGACGGAGGCCGGGGGTCGTCGGTGAGACCAACTCAGTCACGTGAGACGCACGGAGAGGACGCGACTGTCCCGCTTCCGCAGCGGCCTCGGCGAGGGCGGCTTGGCGGTCCCAGCGGTAGAGCCGCCAGCGCGGCCCGCTCGCGCCGCTCTCGCCGCGATCGCTGAGGAAGGCGAGTTGCGTCTGCTTCTCGTCCCAGGTCAGTTTCGTCGCCCGGCCGGGGCCGCTCAGGAGCGGGACCGGGAAGGCGGGGTTGCCCGGTGTCACGCCGTACAGGGTGGCGGAGCCTTCCCGCTTCACCGGGGCGAAGACCAGCGTGCGACCATCCTTGCTCAGCGTGAACTCGACCACGTCGGCGAAGACGCGCTCGCTATGATCGTTCAGGTCGCGCAACACCAGGTCGGTGCCGACCTCCTTCGCCTTGCCGCCCTTTTTCTTGCCGCCGACCGGCTGGCCCAGGGCAAGCTTTTTCGTGGCCTTGGTGTCGTCGGCAACCGTGTCGCGATGATAGACGACGAAACGGCCGGCGTCCTCGGCCAGCTGGAACGCCTTGACGCGCGGGACGCGCAAGAGCTGGCCGCTCGCCAGGTCAACGATGCCGAGACTGTTGCGCGCCGTCTCGTCCACCTTGCCCGCCTTTTTCAGTTTGTCGAGTTCAGCGGTCGTCGGAGTGATCTGAAAGACCAGGAAGCGGTTGTCGGCGGTGAAGGCGAGCCGGCTGGGCGGCTCGCTCGGCGCGGCCTTTGTCAGCGACGATTTCGGCAGCGTAGTGGGGAACCACGGCCGGCTGCCGCGCGGGTAGCGTGCCTCGCGGCCGCTGGGAAGGTGCCGGATTACGACCTCGCCATCCCCTTCCTGCGGCGTCAGGGCGTAGGCGATGAACTTGCCGTCGGGCGAGAGCCGCTGACCCTGGAGCGAGCGCCAGGCGTCGTAATCGCTGTGCTGCACGGGCCGCTTAGTCTTCGGCTGCTGCGCCAGCACGTGCCCGGACAGGAGCAGAGCCAGAGTGCAGAGCGGAAAAACGACATGGCGGAGCCCTAAACGAGGCAGATACTTCATGGTTGCGGTCCTGGAAGGATGGAGGCAAGCGTGACACGGCCAGCGACATGCTACGCCACACTGGCGTGAGCAGCAACAGCGCGGTAGCATCAGGGCCATTCGGAGAGCCTCCGAATTGTGATCCATTCGTTCATCTTGTTATGGAGGTCACATCATGAGCGCGTTCTGGAGGACGGTTCTCGTCCTTGGCCTGCTGGCCCTCGGCGGATCGGCGAGCCTGCCCGCCGCGGACGACGTGCCTGCGAAAAACCCCAGCAGCGCCGTCAAGAAACTCAGGCCGCGGTTCACCATCGGCAAGGAGACGACCGTGGTCAGCGGCCCGCTCGACCGGGACGGCTACATCGACTACGCGACCGCTCTGAACCAACGCCTGCTCCGCGGGGCAACCCCGGCAAACAACGCCAACGTGCTGTTCTGGCAAGCGCTCGGCCCGCGCCCCAACGGGGCGGCGATGCCCCCGGAGTTCTTTGAGTGGCTGGGGATCGACCCGCCGCCAGAACGTGGGGATTACTTCATTGACCTGTTCCGTTACTGGCGCGGTTTTATCGCGAACGACCTGCTCACGGAACAGTCGGATCGGAATATGGGCGAGCCCTGGACGGCGAAAGAGTATCCCCACTTCGCTACCTGGTTGAAGGCGAACGAAAAACCGCTGGCGCTGGTCGTCGCGGGCACGAAACGCTCGCACTACTTCTCGCCGCTGGCGCCACCCCGGACAGCGGAAAAAACCAGCGCCTTGGTCGCGGTCTACTTCCCAACCCTCCAGGGGGCTCGCGACCTCATGCGCACTCTCTGCACTCGCGCCATGTTGCACGTCGGTGAAGGGCGCCATGACGACGCCTGGCAAGATCTCATCGCCTGCCATCGGCTCGCCCGGCACGTGGGCAGCGGCGGTACGCTGATGCAAGGAATCTACGGCATCGCGATCGATCTCAGCGCCAGCGCGGTGGATCTGCGGTTCCTCGCACACACCAAACACACCGCACGGCAACTGCGCGACTGTCTCCGCGATCTGCAGCAGTTGCCGCCGCTGCCGACGATGGCGGAGCGAGTCGATCTCACCGAGCGTTTCGTCTCGCTTGACCTGATCACCAGGGTCGAACGCCACGGGCTTCGCTCGTTGGACGGCGTCTTTGCGGAGGCCCAGGCCGCGGCCGCTGATCCCAAGGTGCAGCAGGTGCTTGAGGCCATTCACTGGGATCCGGCGCTGCGCACCGTCAATCGTTGGTTGGATCGCCTCGTCGCGGCCACGAGCGTCAAGGATCGCAGTGTCCGGCAGAAACAACTGGCTCAGATCGAAGAGGAGTTGCGGGCGTTGAAGGGCAAACTCGGCAATGCGAAGAACCTGGGCAAACTCCTGCTGGACCGCAAGCCATCGGCCGCGGCGCGAAGCCAACTGGTCGGCGAGGCCTGGAGCGCCCTGCTGGTCCCTGCGTGTTCCCGGATGCAGCTGGCCAGTGATCGGCACGAGCAAGTGCAGCGCAATCTCCAGGTGGCGTTCGCCCTGGCCGCCTATCAGCGCGAACACGGCCGCTACCCGAAGACGCTCGCCGCGCTGGCCCCCAGGTACATCGCCGAGGTGCCGCTGGATCTCTTCAGCGACCGGGCGCTGATCTATCGGCCGTCGGGGAATGGCTACTTGCTCTACAGCGTCGGCCCCAACGGCAAGGACGAGGACGGCCGCGACTTCGAGAGCGACCCGCCGGGCGATGATCTGAGCGTCCGCATGCCGCTGCCGAAGCCCCGGCAATAGGCCACGTCAAATCAACGAGCGCTCGCGCAACCGAGAGACGAAGCGCTCCAGCTGGCTCATATCGTGCAGCGGTGGGCCGTGGCCGAAACAGACCAGCGATGGCCGTAAATCCCAGAGGATTCCCACCGAACGCAGGTTTTCCCGCGGATCGACGGAGAAGAACGGCGGCGGCTGGCGCAGGCCAGGCTCGCCGGTCAAGAAATGAATGTTCGCCAGCACATCGCCGGCGATGGCCAGGCGATCCGCCTCGCGAAAGTAGACGACGTGTCCGGGAGTGTGGCCCGGTGTGTGGATCACTCGGAAGCCGCCTACCTGGTCACCGTGGCTCAGCACGCGATCGACGCGATGCGGCGGCCCGGACCAGAAGATGCCGCCGAGGCGCGTGAGCCAGTTGCGCGGCAGCATCGGCATGCGGCCCTCCATTGTTGGTGCGTCCGCCGCGTGGCAGGCCAGCGGCACGCGAAAGCGCCGACAAACCGCCTTGACCGCTCCCTGATGGTCGGGATGACAGTGTGTCAGCGCCATCAGCGATAGCTTGCGTCCTTTGAGTTGGCGGAGGATGCGCCGCGTGGCCCAGCGCGTGCCGCCGTCGATCAGCGTGTCGCCGGCGAGGTAGACGTTGATCAGGTGACGCGGCCAGCCAGACAGCAGCCAGACGTCAGCGGCGACCTTTTCCACGGGGCGGCCCTTTCGGCTTCTTCTCGTCCGTCTCGCGGAAGACCTTCGCCGCTAACGTCAGGCCCTCCCAGCAAGCGGGAAAGCCGGCATAAGGGGCGATATGCAGCAGTGTCTCGACGATATCCTGCCGGCTGGCGCCGTTGTTCAGGGCCATGCGAATGTTCAGCTCCAGGCCGAGCGAGCGTCCCGTCGCGGCGAGGGCGGCGATGGTCACCAGGCTGCGCGTGCGCAACTCCAGTTGCGGCCGGCTCCAGACCTCGCCCGCCAGGAACTCGATGACGTAGTTCTCGAAGTCGGGGCAGATGTCTTGCCAGACGGCGCGGATTTGCTTCGCCTGCTCCGGCCCGAGCATTTGCTGGAGCAACTTCGCTCCACGCTTTTTTCGGTCCGCAATATCCATGAAGCACCCTCCACGCAGACGACCGCATCCCGGCAGGTGTCTTAACGGTTCGGGTGCCTCGCGACCAGCCTGCCAGCGAGCCGAAACGAGCGGCGGGGTTTATCCCCGCCGTGCCGGGCCGCAGACGGCGGGGATAAACCCCGCCGCTCGTTCCCAATTGGTCACGCTTTCGGCGTGAACGTCAGCTGGCCGCGCTTCTCGTCGTAGTCGATCGCGACCGTCTGCCCGTCGCGCACCTTGCCTTCGAGAATCTGCCGCCCCAGCACGTTCTCCACCTCCTTCTGGATGGCGCGCTTCAGCGGCCGCGCCCCGTACGACGGATCGTAACCCACACGCACCAGGTGCGTCTTGGCCCGGTCGGTCAACTCCAGGGTGATCTTCCGCTCCGCAAGCCGGTCGCGCAACCGTCGCAGCTGGATCTCGACGATGTCCTTGAGGTGCGCCTCCGACAGCGCATGGAAGACGATGATCTCGTCCACACGATTGAGGAACTCCGGCCGGAAGTGGTTCCGCAGCTCCTCGATCACCGCGTCTTTCATGCGATCGTAAATCTCGCCGATGTACGACCCCTTGTACTGCAGGATGCGATGACCGCCGATGTTGCTCGTCATGATGACCAGCGTGTTCTTGAAGTCCACGGTGCGGCCCTGGCCGTCGGTCAGGCGGCCGTCGTCGAGGATCTGCAAAAGCACGTTGAAGACGTCGTGATGCGCTTTTTCGATTTCGTCGAACAGGATGACGCAGTACGGCCGCCGCCGCACTGCCTCGGTCAGCTGGCCGCCCTCCTCGAAGCCGACATAGCCTGGCGGCGCGCCGACCAGCCGCGATACCGTGTGCTTCTCCTGATACTCCGACATGTCGATGCGGATCATCGCCCGCTCGTCGTCGAACAGGAACTCGGCCAGCGCTCGCGCCAGTTCCGTCTTGCCCACGCCGGTCGGCCCCAGGAAAATGAACGACCCGACCGGACGATTCGGATCCTTCAACCCGGAGCGCGCGCGGACCACCGCATCAGCGACCGCGTCCACTGCCTCGCCCTGGCCGACGACGCGCTTATGCAACTCCTCGCCCAGATGGAGCAACTTCTGCACCTCGCCTTCGAGCAGTTTCGAGACCGGAATGTGCGTCCAGCGACTTACAACCTCGGCAATGTCCTCTTCCGTCACCTCCTGTTTGACGAGTTGCCCCGGGCCGCCGAGGTGCGGCGCGATCTCGAGCACTTTCAGTTCGCGTTCGAGGTCGGGGATGGCTCCATGCTCCAGGCGCGCGACGGCTTCCCAGTCATAGCGGCCCTTGGCCTGCTCTAGATCCGCACGCAGCTTATCCAACTTGGCACGCAAATCGCCAAGGCGCTGTGTCTCTTTCTTCTCCTCTTCCCACTGCTTCTTGACTCCCTCCTCTTGCTTTTTGAGGTCCGTCAACTCCTTCTCAAGTTTCGCCAGGCGTTCCTTCGACGCCGCATCCTTCTCCTTCGCCAGCGAAACCCGCTCAATTTCCAGCTGCATCACGCGGCGGCGCACGTCATCGAGTTGCGCCGGCACCGAGTCGATCTCGGTACGCAGTTTCGCCGCAGCCTCGTCCACGAGATCGATGGCCTTATCCGGCAAAAAGCGGTCGGAAATGTAGCGATTCGACAGCACCGCAGCGGCGACCAGGGCAGAATCCTTGATTGTGACCTTGTGATGCGCCTCGTAGCGCGATTTCAGGCCGCGCAGAATCGAGATGGTGTCCTCCACCGACGGCGGTTCGACCATCACCGGCTGGAAGCGCCGCTCGAAGGCGGGATCCTTCTCGATGTGCTTGCGGTACTCGTCGAGGGTTGTCGCGCCGATGCAGTGCAACTCGCCACGGGCCAGCATCGGCTTGAGGAGGTTGCCGGCGTCCATCGCACCCTCGGCCTTGCCGGCGCCAACAACCGTATGCAACTCGTCGATGAACAGAATAACCTCCCCCTGGGACTCCTGGACATCTTTGAGCACGGCCTTGAGCCGCTCCTCGAACTCGCCGCGGAACTTCGCCCCGGCGATGAGCGCGCCCATGTCGAGCGCCACGACACGCTTGTTCTTCAATCCCTCCGGTACATCGCCGCGAGTGATTCGAGTAGAAAGACCCTCCACAATAGCGGTCTTGCCCACGCCAGGCTCGCCAATCAGCACGGGATTATTCTTGGTGCGGCGCGAAAGTACCTGGATGACCCGGCGGATCTCCTCGTCGCGCCCGATCACGGGATCCAGTTTGCCCTCTCGGGCCAGCTGAGTCAGATCACGGCCGTAGCGCTCCAGCGCCTCAAACTTCGTCGCCTCCTGGAGCTTTTCGCGGGAGAAACCCAATTCCTTCAGACTTCGCCCGGCGACCCCGGTATCCTCGAGCGCGGCCAACAACAAGTGCTTGACGTCAACCCGCTCGTCCTTCAGCTTCTTCGCCTCGTCCTCGGCGCGGTCAAGCAGTCGGTTGAGGCGACTGGTGATGGCGATGCGATCGGGATTGGCGCCGGAGCCGGTCACCTGCGGCCGTTTCTTCAGTTCCTCGTCGAGTCGCCCCTTCAGTGTCTCGACGGGGACGCCTGCCCGGTTCAGCAGCCAGATGGCTTGGCCGCCGTCCTGATTCAGCAGGGCAAGCAGCAGGTGCTCGACGTCGAGTTGCTGGTGGTTGCGATCCGCGGCCAGCTTGTGGGCGGCCTGCAGCGCCTCTTGCGATTTTTCGGTCAGGCGGTTCATGTCCATGTGGAAGTTCCTCTCCGAGCCCGGGACGGGCTCTGTCGTCGTGGGGCGCGGGGCCGGGAGGGCGAGGCTCCTGGAGAGCGAGGCTCCTGCCGAGCCAAGCTAACTAGCGGCTCGGCAGGAGCCTCGCCCTCCAACGCCGTCGGGGAGGAAAGCGGCTCGGCAGGAGCCTCGCCCTCCCGACACGGGCACCCACTATTTTAGAGTGACCTGGACCGCAATTCGATTCAAGGAAACCCTCGCCGCGCTTGCCGAAGCGCCCCAGACTGTACCAACCGCAACCGGCGTGCCGACCCGTTGTAGCTGATGGCGCTCCTGGGGTTTGACCCTTCACGCCGACCCTGTTACAGTACGAACATGAGACGCGGTGTGCCCGTCTCGCCGGGTGTGGCTGTCGCCCGCGCATACTGCGTGGACGAAGTGCTCGCCCGGCGGGAGCCCCATTATCTGGATTCCGCCGCCCTGTCCGACGAGGTCAGCCGGTTCGACAACGCCTGCGCCGCGGCGGCGCAGGAACTCGACGCCATCGTGGCCCGCGTGCGCGAGCAGATCGGCGAGGAGGAGGCCGGCATTTTCCAGGCCCACCGCCTGCTGCTGCGCGATCCGGCCTTTATCACCAAGGTCAAGTCGGCGATCCTCAATCGCCACGTGGACGCCCGCACCGCCCTGCATGACGTCCTTGACGAGTACGCCACCCTGTTTGCTCAGATTCAGGACGAATACCTCAAGGAACGCATGGCCGACCTGCGCGACGTTATCGGCCGTGTCCTCGCGCAACTGGCACTGCACGAAGGCAAGCACACCATCGAGGTGAACGAGCCGGTCGTCATTGTCGCCCCCGAGATTCTGCCGTCGCAGGCGCTGACGTTCGAGCGCCTCAAGGTCGCCGCCATCGTCACTGAGACCGGCGGTACTACCGGCCATGCTGCCATTCTTGCCCGTTCGCTCGGCATTCCCGCCGTCTCCGGCCTGCGCGGTATTCTCAAAGACGTGCAAACGGGGGATCTCGTCGCCGTCGATGGCCGCGAGGGACACGTCTACCTCCGGCCCGGTCCCGAGGTCGAGTCCGCGTATCGCAAACTCCAGCGCGAGTATGTCGATCTTCGCGATCGTCTGATCGAGAATCGCGACCAGGAAGCGATCTCCGCGGACGGTGAGCGCGTCGAATTGCTGGCGAACGTCAATAGCCCGCCGGATGCCGTCATGGCAGGCCGCGCCGGTGCCAGCGGCGTCGGCCTGTATCGCACGGAATATCTCTTCCTGACGCATCCGACCGTCCCCACCGAGGACGAGCAACTCACGGCGTACAAGGCGGTCATCGAGGCGGCGCCGAATCAGACGGTGACGATCCGGACCCTCGACCTGGGCGGCGACAAGCACGTGCCATATCTCGGGCATGAGCGCGAGGCCAATCCGTTCATGGGCTGGCGGAGCATTCGCCTCAGCGCCGACTATCCCGAGTTCTTCCAAACGCAACTCCGCGCCATCCTCCGCGCCGGCCTTTTCGGCAAGGTCAGCCTGCTCTTTCCGATGATTAGCACGCTCGAAGAAGTGCAGCGCGTCAAGCGCGTCGTCAAGCGCACGCGCAATCAGTTGCGGCGCGAGGGGGTGCCGTTCGGGGAGGATGTGCCGCTGGGCGTCATGCTTGAAGTGCCGGCAGCGGCGCTCTGCATCGACGCGATCCTGCGCGAGGTGGACTTCATTAGCATCGGCTCGAACGACCTGATCCAGTACCTGATGGCGGCCGACCGCGACAATCCGAAGGTCGCCCACCTGTGCGAGCCGTTCAACCCGGCGGTGATGCGTGTGCTGGCGCAGATCATCAAGGCGTGCAACGATCAGGGCAAACCGGTGACGCTATGCGGCGAGATGGCGGGGCGGCCGCGCTGCTTCCTGCCGCTGTTCGGCATGGGGCTGCGGCGGTTGAGCATGAGCCCGGCGTTCGTGCCGAGCATCAAGGAGATAGTCCGGCGGACCAGCACCGTAACGGCGCGCGAGATCGCCCGGCGCGTGCTGCACATGAACACGGTCGGCGAGGTGCGCGGCTATCTCACCCGCAAGAGCCGTGAAATCTGCCCGAATGTGGCCTTCCTCGATGTGAGCAAGTGACGGAATGGTGGATGGTGGATGGTGGATGGTGGATGGTGCAGAGGGAGCTTGCTTCCCTTCACCATCCACCACCCACCATCCACCATCCACCGCTCTATGGGTGGCAGCCGCGGGCGGTCGTCCAGCTCGCCTGCAACGCGAGCGGCACGGCGGGGCTCGAACGGGCAACGGTGTCCTGGGAGTTCTCGGCGGGGTCGTCGTTGCTGTCGGCGAGCGAGCGACTGGTGCGAATGACGAGCAATCGCTGAGCCACCACCAGCTCATCCGCCTGGACGAAACAGCGATAGCCGAGCGCACGCGGGTTGTCGAAGTGGGCGCCGAGGACGAGATACTCGTTGGGGGCGACCGTGACCGACCAGCTCAACGCGGGATAGGTCTGGCGGCGGCGCTGGTAGCTGACCTCCCAACCGGTGCGGTCGGCGGCGACTTGCCACTCCGGCAATTTCTCACCGTAACGCACCTGCGGCGTGAACTGGAGCGTGGTCCTGCCGCCTGCGCAACGCGGCTGATGTCCAGCGCCAGCGACTTGTTCGCCGGCAAGATCTGGCGTTTGCGCCAGACGCAGTGACGATCGTTGGTGAGCAGCGCCTGCAGGCGCTCCGGCGTCATGCCGATGACGTGGCCGACGCGGAAGCCACTCTCTTCGAGTTTCCATTTGTGTTCCAGGGCCACGACCTGCTCGTCAGTGCTGTTCCATACCACGTCGTTGATCTCGGCATCCAGGATGGGCTTTTCGATCAAGCTGATATCGAGGAGGACGCCGTCGGACGCAAGGGGGGCCTGGCCGGAGCGCACGCGATCGAGCCAGCTGGCGGGGCGCACCGACTGGTCGGTGGCGCAGCCGGCGAGCAACCCGAGCAGCAGCCCCGGCAGCAAGCCCCTCAAACGGCGCATAGCCTCACACCCCTGTAGGCAATGACCGGTCGTCGATCTCGGAAAGCGTCGGATAATAGCGACCTGCCCGGAGCGGGTCAAGCCGGATTCCCAGGGGTGCCCCTCGCGATTTTGGCACGAGGCGAGCCGGTGAGCGACCGGAGGACGCCAGGGTGCTCCGGTCGCTCACGCTCCCGGCTCGCCAATATCCAGAGGGCACCCTGGCCTCTATCCTTTCTTGTAGCCGCTCTTGCAATGGTTTATACTCTCACAAGGATAGAGGACGTCATTGCGCGCTTGGGTGGAGGAACCGTTGGCGGAGCGACCGCGTATTCTCATCTTCGAGGCCCCCGGTCTGAAAGCGGGCACCCCGCTGGAGCGCTGCGAACCGGACTGTGATATCGTCCGCGTAGACAACGTCGCCCAGGGACTCGCCCTGCTGCGCACCGAGCGCTTCGACGGCGTCTACGCCAACCCGCAGGATCCGGCCCTCTGGGAGCGCGCCGGTTCGCTGCTTCAGGCCGACTATATCCTCGACGTGCTTTGCGACGGCGTCGCCCTGGTCAATTCCGACTTGCGCATCACCTGGGCGAACTCGGTCCTCGAGAAATGGTGCGGCGGTTTCGCGCGCGGGCGCAGTTTCTACGAGGCCCTCGGCTCGCCGGAAATCCTTGGCCCCGACTACTGCCCCTTTCACACCGCCCTGGCCGGCAAGGCCGTCGCCACCCGGCTGCACTGTCGCGATAACCACTATCTCGAACTGCAGGTCACCCCCATCTGCGACGCTTCCGGGAAGGTCGAACAACTCCTGAGCGTCACGCGCGACGTCACTCCCCTGGTGCAACAGCAGCAGAAACTCGACGCTCTCCACCAGGCGGGCCGCGAACTCGCCGCGCTGTCCACCGAGCAGATCGCCGAGATGAGCGTCGAGGAACGCATCGAGGTGCTCAAGCTCAACATTCGCAAGTTCACTCACGACCTGCTGCATTACGACGTCGTTGAGATTCGTCTGCTGGACCGCGCCACCGGCAAGCTGGAACCACTGCTGGAAGAAGGCATGACGCCCGAGGCGGCCACGCGCGTCCTGTACGCACGGGCCGAGGGCAACGGCGTGACCGGCTTTGTCGCGGCGACCGGCAAGAGCTACCTTTGTCCCGACACCACCACCGACCCGCTCTACATTGAGGGCGCCCAGGGAGCGCGGTCGTCGCTGACCGTGGCGCTGACCGTCGGCGATCAGATCATCGGCACCTTCAATGTCGAAAGCCCGCAGCCGGGCGGCTTCGGCGAGCAGGATTTGCAGTTTGCAGAGATTTTTTGTCGTGAAATCGCCTCGGCCCTGCACACGCTCGAACTATTGTCGGCCGAGAAACGCAGCACCGCGACGCAATCCGTCGAAGCCATCAGTCGCGAGGTGGCCCTGCCGGTCGATGACATCCTCGCCGCGGCGACCGCGGTGCTGGATCGCTGGATCGGCCACGAGCCCGAGATGACCGACAAACTGCGGCAGATCCTGGCGAGCGCCCGGGCCATCAAGCAGTGCATTCAGAAGGTCGGCGAAAACCTGGCCGCGGTGGATCCGCACGCGCCGCCTGCTCCTGAGACTCATCCGCATCTGAAGGGGCTGCGCGTGTTGGTGGCGGACAACGACGAGCGGGTTCGCCGCAGTGCTCACGCGATTCTTGGACGGTTCGGCTGTGTGGTGGAGACGGCCCGCGACGGCAAGGAAGCCCTTACCATGGCGCGCCTCTGCTCTTACGATGCCATCCTCACGGACATCCGTTTGCCGGACCTGACCGGCTACGAAATTTACGCGCGCTTACGGCAGGCGCAGCCGCGGGCGCGGGTGATCCTGATGACGGCGTTCGGCTACGATCCGCACCATTCGATCGTCAAGGCACGCGGGGAAGGATTGCGTTTCGTCCTGTACAAGCCCTTCCGGGTCGATCAACTGCTCGCCGCCCTGGAAAGTCCCGACCCACCCACGTCTCCCAGTCCAGAATCGCAGCCGCAAGTGGTCGGCAGCCGGGTAGCGGGTGGCGGGTGACGGGTGGCGGGAGAAGAGAAGAAAGCCTCTGCTTCTCCCGCCACCCATCACCCGCTACCCGTCACCGAGGGCAACATCATGAGTCCTGCAGTGCTGGCGGCTGTTGTCGAGTTGCCGGCGAGCCAACCGCTCGTCATGGTCCTGTTGTTCCTGGGCGCCTGCGCCGGCCACGCCGTGCTGATGGTCAGCGCCCTGAACTGCATCTACGGCTGCGCCCTGCCGCACAAACTGCTGAGCGTGACACGCAAGGTCGATTTCCTGATCGTGCTCGCCGGGCCAGTGATGTTCTGGCTGGTTTTCGACCTGCGTTTCAACCTGGCGCCGGCCACCCAACCCATCACTCTTGGATCATTCCCGAGTGCTTATGTTGTCGTTTGCTGGTTTCTTGGCTTTGTCGTATTACCGCTGGCGACGGTGCTGCGGCTCTTGCGACGGGCGCCGGCCGCGGTCCTCAAGACGACGACGCAGATGGTGAACGTCGCCGCCGAACTGGGGTACAAGCCGGTCGGGCGCAGCAAGCACAGCCGCCTGGCGCGCCTGCCAGGGAACCAGATTTTTCAGGTGGATTTCGTCGAGAAAACGCTCCGGTTGCCGCGGTTGCCGGCGGCCTGGGACGGGTTGCGCATCCTGCACCTGACGGACCTGCACCTGTGCGGCTGTCCGGATCGCGCGTTCTATCAGCATGTCATGGATCGTTGCCGCGCGTGGGAGCCGGACCTGGTAGCGCTAACAGGCGACGTGGTCGATAGCGCCTGGCATCATCGGTGGATCCTGCCGGTGCTGGGACGGCTGCGCTGGCGCGTGGCGGCGTTTGCCATCCTGGGCAACCATGACTCGTGGCGCGACACGGTGGCGATTCGGCGGCGGCTGCGGCGCGTGGGAATGGATGTCCTCGGCAACGGCTGGCGAGAGATTGACGTGCGCGGCGAGCGCATGGTGGTCGTGGGGCACGAGGGGCCGTGGTTCGCGCCGCCGCCGGACCTGAGCGGCTGTCCCGAGGGGCCGTTCCGCCTGTGCCTGAGCCACACTCCCGATAACATCAAATGGGCGCGGCGCCACCGCATGGATCTGATGCTGGCGGGCCACGTTCACGGCGGGCAGATTCGCTTTCCCATCATCGGTTCGGTGCTGGTGCCGAGTCGTTACAGTCGCAAGTACGACTGCGGCACCTTCGACGAGCCGCCGACCTTGATGTACGTCAGCCGCGGCCTCGCGGGGCAGCACCCGTTGCGGTACAATTGTCGTCCCGAGGTGACGCTGCTTGTGCTGCGGCAGTAGCGACGGCAATCGTGCCCGTGTCGAAAGGTGATAGCATGACAAGGTCACGCCACACAAAGCCGCAAGACAGGTTTGTCTGGCGACCCCATGTGATGACCGAGGCAGACCAACGGGATCTTGTGGCGCGGTTTCTGAAGCGCTGGTTCGGGCCTCTGAGTGCTGAGGTGCGAGGGTACTTGGCTCGTTTCCCGGTCGAGAAAGTCCTATATCTGATCCAACTCCTGATGGCCGACCCCATGATGTGGAAGTTCCGGGAAACCAAGTGCCAGGCAGCTCTTGAACGGTATTTGCAGGCCGAAGCGGCGAATCCCGATCCGAGTGCTCCTTGGGGCCGCCCACAGGGGTGTGCCGCCGACACCAAGTACCACGCGCTCCTCTCGGGGGAGGAAAACCCGATGCTGCGCCCAATGAGCCTCCACGTCTATGAGATGGGGAGGCTCTCAGGTTGGCGAGAGGGTTATTCGGACGGGCAGGCTGCCATGATCCTGCGGCAACTGAAATGCCGCTTCGGTCGTCTACCTCACAAGGTCGTCAAGCGCGTCACGATGCTCTCCAAGGAGCAACTCTCGTCCGTCGCGGAAGCCTTGCTCAGAGCGCAATCTCTCCAGGAACTCGGCCTGGAAGAATGACCACGCGACCATGTGAATTGCATGCATCGCGAGAGTTACGGGGCAGTCGTGGACAGTCAGAGTACCCGGCGGCGGCAACGCGGGAACAATGCCCACCTAGTGGGGATGAAGTGAAGAAACTGCCGTGACGGCGAAACCGCCACGGCAGCACCGGCTCGAACCTCGTGCCGTGGGAGTTACAGGGAATGGGTCCACGGGTCGAACCCGTGGGAGGACTGAAAACTCCCTGCCTGTGCAGCGAAGCTGCCTCAGCTTCAATGGGTCCACAGCAATGAGGGATCGAGTCAGTTGTCGTTGGCAAGCAACTCGTGCAATGAGGGCAACTTATGCTGCTTGCGCCAGTTAATGACTCTATCGAAGACGTCATCATCCGACCAGCCCAACTGAGCCTGTTGTTGACCGAATAACTGGAGGAGTCGCTCGCGCGGGGCTTTCCGGCGGACGATCTTGTCTGCCTCGAATTTGAACTCACGGACGACTTGGGTGTAAGCCTCACGGAGAGCCTTGTAAGGATCCATAGTTCCTCCCAGAATCACTGAATTTCTATTTATGCAGCGAAGCTGCCTCAGAAGATACTACCTCAATGGGTGTGCGACGTCAACAGGGAAGGTCCGCATTTTCTTCATTTTGCCGCCATTCCGCCTGAGAGAGGGAATCCAACAATCATGGCCACCATCACCGACACTGCCGCCCGCGACCGCTGGGAAAAAGAAGTTGCCGCCGCGCCAACCCGCGAGCAGCCGCCCACCACCGTCAGCAGTGTCCCTATCGAACCGCTGTACACCCCCGATAGCCTCAACGGCTTTGACCACGATACCGATCTCGGTTATCCGGGACAGTATCCGTTCACGCGCGGCGTACATGCCACCATGTACAGATCGCGATTATGGACAATGCGCCAGTTCGCCGGCTTCGGCACCGCGCGCCAGACCAACGAACGCTTTCGCTTCCTGCTCGACAAGGGCCAGACGGGCCTGAGCACCGCCTTCGACCTGCCGACGCTCATGGGTCTGGACAGCGACGACCCGCGCGCTCTCGGCGAGGTCGGCCGCCTCGGTGTTGCCGTCGCGACGCTCGACGACGTGCGCGAACTCTTCAACGGCATCGATCTCGCGAAGGTGTCGGTGTCGATGACCATCAACGCGCCGGCGGCGATCGTCCTGGCCTTCTTCCTCGCCAACGCCCGCGACCACGGCGTTGACTGGAAGCAACTCCGCGGCACGATCCAGAACGATATCCTGAAGGAATTTCACGCCCAGAACGAGTTCGTCTTCCCGCCGGAACCGCACGTTCGCCTGGTGTGCGACGTCATCGAGTTCTGCGCCGAGCAGGTGCCGCAGTGGAACACGGTCAGCATCAGCGGCTACCATATCCGCGAAGCCGGTTCGACCGCCGCGCAGGAATTGGCCTTCACCCTCGCCGACGGCTTCCACTACGTCGATACCTGCCTCCAGCGCGGCCTGAATGTCGATCAATTCGCCCCGCGATTGTCGTTCTTCTTCAACGCCCACAACGACATTTTCGAGGAGATCGCCAAGTATCGGGCGGCGCGCGTCCTCTGGGCCGAGGCGTTGCGTCACAAGTACGGGGCGAAACGCGAGACCTCCTGGAAACTACGCTTCCACGCTCAGACGGCCGGCTGCTCGCTGCAGGACAAGCAGCCGCAGGTGAACCTGATGCGGGTCGCCTATCAGGCGCTCGCGGCGGTGCTGGGCGGCTGTCAGTCGCTGCATACGAATAGCATGGACGAGGTGCTGGCCTTGCCGTCGGAGCACGCCGTCACGCTGGCGTTGCGGACGCAGCAGGTGCTCGCCTACGAGACGGGCGTCACCAACACGGTCGATCCGCTCGGCGGCAGTTACTTCGTCGAGGCGCTGACGAAGCAGATGCAGCAGGAGGCGCGGGCCTACTTCGAGCGCATCGAGCAGAAGGGCGGCATGATCGCGGCTCTGGAATCGGGCTTTTTCCGGCGTGAGATTGCCGACGCCGCGTTCGTCTATCAGCGTGAGGTGGACGCGAAGCGCAAGCTGATCGTCGGCGTCAACGCCTTCCAGGAGGCGCAGGCGAAGCCCATCGAGACGCTGGTGATCGACGACACGGTCGAGAAGGAGCAGGTGGCGTCGCTGCGGCGGATCAAGGAGCGCCGCGACGGCGAGGCGGTGCGGCGCACGCTCGACGAGGTGCGGCGCGTGGCGGCGACGAAGGCGAACCTGATGCCGGTGCTGCTGGAGGCGGCGGAGGTGCGCTGCACCGTCGGCGAGATCATGAACGCCCTGGCGGACGTGTTCGGGCGCTATGACGGGGCGGCGAAGTGGTGAACCTGCGCGACGGAGATTCGGATATGGAGGCGGTGAATACTCTACTGACGGCCGAGGCATTCCGGTTGCTGCCTGACAATGGACAACCCAGGGAGTTAGTGCGCGGGAGGGTCATGGCGGTGAATGTACCTGCACCGCGTCATGGGGAGATCTGTGGGAAGGTGGTTCGTCTCGTCGGTAATTACGTCGAGGAACGCGATCTCGGTCGTGTGGTAAGTAACGACTCCGGTGTCATCACCGAACACAACCCGGACACAGTGCGTGGCGCCGATGTTGCCTATTACAGCTATCTACGGGTGCCCAAGGGGCCAATGCCGGAGGGGTATCCGTCTGTCGCACCGGAACTGGTCTTCGAGGTGCGCTCGCCGACCGATCGCTGGAAGAACGTATTGGTCAAGGTGGCTGAGTATCTGAACGCCGACGTCGCGGTGGTCTGCGTGCTTGACGCGACAGCAGAGTCCGCTCACCTGTACTTCGAGGACGAACCGCCGGAGATAGTGGTATCGGATCAGGACGTCATGCTGCCGGATCTCCTGCCAGGGTTTCGGATCTCTGTCGCTCGCTTCTTTCGGTGAGGACGACCATGATCGACCACCGCTGTCCGAATTGCGATCAGGTCATCCGCTCCTCGGATCATCTGGCTGGAGTCTCCATTTTGTGTCCTCATTGTCATAGTACCAAGGTCGAGGTGCCGGAACACTCGACGGTCGGCCCGCGGACACACCCCTCGGAGAAAGCGGACCGAGAAAGGCCGGCTGCCGCCCCTGTCCGCGAGTATGAGGAGCCGCGGCCTGAGATCCGCGCCAGTCGCTCGGTCAGTTGCTTCGTTTGTGGCGAAGTGGCCGACGGAGACACCGCTTATCTGCGCGTCAACAAGCGGACAGTGGGCGCAGGGAGGTACACCGATCGCTGGATCACCCTGCGATGCTCCTGCTGTGATCGCTGTTATGGCCGCTTGCGCGGCCTGTTCTGGTTTCGGATCGGCTGGGCCTTGTTCGGATTTATTGCCTTTCCGGCGCTCTTCTGCGCCGGCCTGCCAGCGCTGCTGCTGGGGGTTGGCGTCGCGCGCGAGGTGGTCGTGCCGGTCTTCGTCGTAATGATGTTGCTCTCCGCGGCGATGTATGTGATCACGCCGCTCTATCTCCATTTCGCGCTGCGGCGGCGCCTCTTCAAACTCCTCCAGCCGAGCACGGTCGAGACGCTCAAGTCACTGGGCCTCGGCTGGACCGGCGGGCTGACCAGCGAACTCGTGCCGTCACGCAACCCGCCAACGTCGGGACAGCCTGTCATCGACGTCGGCGGTGGGGGACGGCACTTCTGAGCGTCGTTATCCGGCGGGCAGCGAGGCGGGCGCCTCACGAGGAGCCCACTCCCCGTTCGCTCCGGAGTTTCCCGCGGATCCGCATCCAGATTTCCGCCATGATCGCTCCGGGAATGGCGCGACTATCGCGGCGCATGCGGTGTTGCAGGGGACGTTCGCCTGTCGAGAGCAGCGCCTCGCGCGCCTCGGCGTGCTGGCTGAACTTCGCCCAGCAAGCTGCCTCCATGAGCTGCCAGTGCTCCCACGTGCCGACGACGATGTCGCGGCCTTCATAGGTGACCGTGGCGCCATAACCCTGTTCCTCGCCGGCCTTGCGCGCTGCCGGTCCCTCAAGACTGGCCACGCGGCGGCGCTCCGACTCCTTCGCGAATTTCAGGCCCTGCCAGAACGCCTCGACGCAGGCATAGTCGCGACTGTCGAGGGTGAACGGCGTCGCAGCGAAATTGCTGATGAGCCGCCCTGCCGGATGGGTGCAGGTACTGGAGATGTTGATCGGCTCGTTGGCGACCTCTTCGCGCGGGCCAAGATCGCCCAGCGCCATTCCCTCTCCGTTATGGGTCAGAACGTAGAACACGTGGCTGGTCCGGACCGCTTTCCGTTCGCCGAGTTCGGCGCGTTCCGCCTCGGTTTCGGGCACGAGAATCAGGGTTTGCTGCTTCAGCAGGACTTTCATGGCGATACAATGCGTACAGTACACCAGGGTTGTTTCTGTTATTATCGAGACGGCATGGCAGGCCAGAAGGTTCATGCGCGGCCGGGGACGGTAACTCATGACCGAGAATGAGGCGCTTCTACAGGCCGTTTGTGCGGAGCCCGACAACGACGAGCCGCGGTTGGTCTACGCCGACTGGCTCGAAGAGAACGGCGACCTCGCCCGGGCGGAATTCATCCGCATGCAGCTCAAACTCGCCAAGACGCCTTACCGGAGCTATCCCTGGGACAGGCTCACGATACAGCGCCGGATCATGGACAAGTGGCTCGAACAGCTCCCCGCCCTTCAGGGCATCCTCTGGTATCCCTTGTTCCGCCGCGGCTTTCCCGCGGCGGTCGAAGTGGAGAACTTTGCCGCCTTCCGCAGCCACGCGGCCACGCTTTTCCGCACAGCACCGATCGAATATGTGCGCTTCAGGCGGTTGCGCGGAACGAAGCGACTGGCGGCCATGCCCGACCTCGCGCGCTTGACAGAACTGGACCTGGGGAACCTTCGGCTCGGTCCGGGCGACGCTGAGATACTCGCCAACTCGCCCTACCTCGCCGGGCTGCGCGAGTTGCACCTGAACAACAACCGCCTGGGCGATCAAGGGGTGATCGCACTCACTCGTTCGCCACACCTGAAGAAACTCGTCAAGATCGACCTGAGCAACAACAACATCGGGGCGGAGGGCGTGAAGGTACTGGCCCGCGCGCCGATTCTGGAGTCAGTAAGGCATCTCGATTTGGTCGGCAACGACATCGACGACGAGGGTGCCGAGGCGCTGGCCAATTCGCCCTACCTCCAGGATATCGACGGCCTGACGTTCGCGGCCTGGAACTTCCACGGCATCAGCGAGGAAGGTTATCGATGGCTGAAGGAGCGCTACGGCTTTCATGTCGTGTTTGGGGATTGATTCCTGGAGGGCAGCATGGCGAAACGAAAGAGCCCACGGATCGAGAACGCCGAATTGTTGCAAGCGGTCTGCGACGAACCCGACGCGGACGAGCCGCGCCTGGTGTATGCAGACTGGTTGGAAGAACATGGGGACGCGGCCCGAGCGGAGTACATCCGCGTGCAGATTGTGGAGGCCAGACCGGTGCCGGACACCGAGACCGATGCGGAGGTCGAGGCGTCTCTCAAGCGGATGGACCGCCGCGATCAGCTCGAGGCCGCGCACATGAAGACCTGGGTCAAACAACTCCCCGCCCTGAAGGGGATCCTCTGGCACACAGACTTCGAGCGCGGCTTCGCTTCGTCGATCTCGGCGGCGAACTATACCGCCTTCCGCGCCCACGCCGCCACGATCTTCCGCACCGCCCCCATGAACCAGCTGGGTTTCCTACGGCTTGGGGGAACGAAGCGCCTGGCACAGATGCCGGAACTGGCGCGCATCCGGACGTTGATCCTGGAGGAGAAGCGTCTTGGCCCGGAGGATGCTGCCGCCCTCGCCGACTCGCCGTACGTTGCGGGCCTGGAGCACCTGCACCTTTCGCAGAATCGGCTCGGCGACGAGGGGGCGGCGGCCCTGGCCCGTTCGCCCTACCTGAAGAACCTGGTTTCGCTCAACCTGGGCTACAACGACATCGGCAGCGCGGGGGTCAAGGCACTGGCCCAATCGACCCATTTGCCCTCGCTTACGGGGCTGGGCCTGGCGGGCAACGAGTTCGGCGACGAAGGCGCCAGGGCCCTCATCAAGACGGTCCTTTTCAAGAAGGATTTCACTGGCCTGACCCTGTGGGACATTTACGGGTTGAGCGATCAGGTTTGTAAACAATTGAAGAAGCGCTTCGGTGAGTACGTCTCCTTCATGGACTGACGCGCAGTGAGGTGAGCATGGCGGAACAAGCGGCCATTCGGATTGTGCTGGCGAAGGTCGGGCTGGACGGCCACGACCGCGGCGTCAAGGTGGTGGCCCGCGCCCTGCGCGACGCCGGCCTGCACGTCATCTATGCCGGCCTGTGGCAGACGCCCGAGGCGGTGGTACGAGCTGTCGCCGACGAGGACGCCGACTGGCTCGGCCTGAGTCTGCTCAGCGGCGCTCACATGACGCTCGTGCCGCGGGTGCTGCAACTGCTGCGCGAGGCTGGCCTGGAGCACGTCGGCGTGATGGTCGGCGGCATCATTCCTGAGGGGGACATTCCGAAACTCTTGGAGATGGGCGTGGCGCGGGTATTCGGGCCGGGCACGTCACTGGATGAGATTGTGGGGTTCCTCCATGAGCACAAACCATCCTGATCCGTCCAGCTTTTCCCCGCACCGCGAGGGGGTGAAGCAAGACACGTCTGCCCTCCCTGCAACGGGACTGACAACGGAGTCACCCGCGTCGGGCTCCAGCGAACGCGTTTGGGAAATCGTGTACGGCCTGATCCCGGAAGACATCGCTGCCTTCCTGCGGTATGACCGCAAACACCCAACCGGGAAACAACAACTGGGTTGTACCCCTGTCGCGCTGGTGTGCTTTTTTGCCATGGTGGTTATCGTGGTGGTGACTGGGGCGATTAGGGGTGACCAGTCCTGGAGTGAAGCCCTGCCCGGCATCCTCTGGTGCGCACTCTTCTTGCTCTTCGGGTTTGGCATCTTCTGGTTGTGGAGCCTCCTCGAAGGAGCGACCACCCTCTGGGCACACTGCCGGAACCCCGAACTACGCGAGCGAGTGGTGTTCCGGCTCGATCGCGAAGGGATCACCGTGACCAGCGGGAGCGGCGCGACCACGACGTTTTGGCACGCCCTCGAACGGGTCGTCGAGGACCGCGAGCACGCGTTCCTCTACGTCGCGAAGACGGACGTCCACATCCTGCCGAAACGCATCTTTGCCGACGAGCACGCGTTCGAGGAGTTTGTCGAGACCGCCAGGCGCTACCATCAGGAGGCGCGGCGGTTCGTGCGCACGGAGGGCCAGCCGTGAGCGACTCTCTGGTTGACCGCTTCCGGCGCAGCGACCGCCTCGCCCTCGCCCGGCTTCTCAGTCGCGCGGCACGCGGCGAATCGCTCGCCGAAATCGCCGCAGCGCTGGGACCGTCGCAGAACACCGCTCGCGTTGTCGCCATCACCGGCAGCGGCGGTGTTGGCAAAAGCACTCTTGTCGGCAAGCTGATCGAGCACATCCGCGCTCGCGGCCCGAAGGTCGCCGTACTCGCTTGCGATCCGCAAAGTCCGCTGAGTGGTGGCGCCCTCCTCGGCGACCGCTTCCGTATGCCGAGCCGCGCCGACGATGACGGCGTCTTCATCCGCAGCCTCGCCGCCGTCTCCGGGCATGGCGCCGTCGCCGATCATCTCGACCTGATGGTGCGCCTGCTGGAAGCATTCGGCTTCGACATCGTCCTGATTGAGACGGTCGGCGCCGGCCAGGGCGATACGGCGGTCCATGCCCTCGCTGACGTGGTCGTGCTGCTCCTCCAGCCGGAAACGGGCGACGACCTGCAGTGGGAGAAAGCCGGTGTGCTGGAAATCGCCGACGTCGTGGTCATCCACAAGGCCGATCTTCCAGGGGCGGAACAGGCCGCAGCCCAGGTGCGCGCCGCGCTGTCGCTGCCCGTGTCGCGTGAGGTTCCGGTCGTGCGCGTCAGTTCCCGAACGGGCGAAGGACTCGATCAACTCTGGCAGACGATCCTGGCCTGTCCGCGTCGCCGGCAGACGCGAGCCGCAAGCGACGGGGACGCGCTGGAACTGGCCCGGGAAGCACTGGCGGCACGATTTGCGCGGGCGAAAGCGCGGAACGACTCGGAACTGCTTCGAGTGCTCGAACGGTGGCGGCAGGGTATGCTCGCCGTCGAGGAGGTCGGGGACGCCGTGCTCGACCTACTGGGCGGCTCTCGCTAACGTCAAGCGGGTATCCCACGGAGGTTTTTGCCATGTCCCTCGATTACGCGGAACTCTGTCGCAGCTGGGATCCCTGGAGCGTCATTCCGTCTCAATACAACCTCGGCGTCGCGCTGACGCGCGGCCAGGTCGAACAGGGGCGCGGCGACAAGCCGGCCCTCCTCTGGGAGAACGCCGCCGGGCAGACGCGCTCCATCACTTACCGCCAACTCGACGCCCTGAGCAGCCGCCTCGCCTCGTCGCTGGCCCGGCTCGGCGTTCGGCACGGTGATCGCGTCTTCCTGCGTCTGCCCAACGTGCCGGAGTTCTACGTCGCCGCTCTTGGCACCGCCAAGCTCGGAGCAGTCTTCATTCCCAGCAGCACGCAGTTTCGCGATGCCGAGGTGCGCTATCGTCTCAACGACTCCGAGGCGGTCGTCGCCATCGTCACGCGCCGACTCGTCGATACGATCGAACGAGTCCGCGGCGACTGTCCCGGTCTGCGGCATGTCCTCGTCGTCGCGGACGAAACGGGGCCAGCCCCGGGTGGGGATTTACTCGACTTTACCGCTCTGGTAAATCAAGGAAACGAGAGCCACGTTCCCGCCGCGACGCGCCACGACGATCTCGCATTCCTCGCCTACACCTCGGGCACCACCGGCGACCCGAAGGGGGTGGTCCACCTGCAGCGCTATCCCATTGCCTACGAGTCCCTGGTGCGGCACTGGCACGATTATCGCGAGGATGATATTGTCGCCTGTCCGTCGGAGCTGGGCTGGGTGCTGCCGGTCGCCTCGACGTTCCTCTACGCCCTCGCCCACGGCCTGACCGTCGTGCTGTACGATCCGCAGGGCGGCCGTTTCGATCCCGAGAAATGGTTCGCCCTATTCGAGAGATATCGGATCACTAATTTTACGGCACCACCGACGACCTATCGCATGCTGATGGCCGCCGCGGACGCCGCCCGGCCTCATGACCTGAAAAGCTGGCGGCACGGAGTCAGCGCCGGCGAACCGCTGCCCGGCGACACCCTCGACGCGCTGCGCCGGCACTTCGGCATCACAGTCCTCGACGGCATCGGCATGACCGAGTGTATGGTCTACGCCTTCAACATGGTCGGCGCGCCGCTCAAACTCGGTAGTTGCGGCCGACCCGGCCCCAACACGATGATCGAACTCCTCGATGATGACCTGCAACCGGTGCCGCTGGGGCAGGACGGTCAACTGTGCGTACGCCGCGACACGCACCCCGGCATGCTGCGGGAATACTGGCGCAAGCCCGAGCGTACCGCCGACGTCTTTCGCGGCCCGTGGTACTGCTCTGGCGACGTGCTGGCGCGCGACGAGGATGGCTACTTGTGGTTCAAGGGCCGCAACGACGACGTGATCAAGGCGAGCGGTTATCGCATCTCGCCATTCGAGGTCGAGAGTTGCCTGGTCAGTCATCCGGCGGTGCTGGAGGCGGCGGCGGTGGAAAGCCCCGATCCGCTGCGGGGCCGTGTGGTCAAGGTGTTTCTGGTGCTGCGCGAAGGGATCGAACCCGGCGAGTCGCTGCGCGGCGAACTGCAGGAGTTCGCCAAGCGGCAGATGGCCGGTTACAAGTGTCCACGCAAGATCGAGTTCGTGGCGGCTCTGCCCAAGACGCC
>WNGB01000880.1_pt1 | contig 48500 bp, 46 predicted proteins | sample 5400681 | NCBI WGS metagenome assembly WNGB01 (sample SAMN13153367, study PRJNA577476) | soil metagenome | isolation source: 115 cm soil or saprolite under grassland replicate 2 | place: USA:California | collected 2016-06-15
TCGGCGGCCTCGTCGTCATCGCGCACGGCCGCTCCTCCAGCCGGGCGATCACGAACGCGATCGAGCTTGCCGCCCGGGGCGTCGAACACCGCGTGGTCGAGCGCCTGGCGGAGCGGCTGGCAAAACCCGATGGCGTGGTAGCTGTCTGATCAGGGCATATGTCTTTGGGCGGAGTCGGGCTTTGCCTCCGCCAGATTGTCTTGGATCGTGGCTGGAGTAAAGGAGGGGGCGCACGGGGGAACCATGGGTTCCCCCGTGTTAAGCGTGGTAGCATCCGCGCGCCTTACGACGTGACCCCGACCGGCAAGTGAGGTGACATGGCAGCTTCGCGCGAAGAAGTCTTCGAGCGGGTCAAGGAAGTCCTGACCGAGCAGCTCGGAATCGAGGAGAGCGAGATCACGAACGAGGCCTCGTTCCAGGAGGATCTCGACGCGGATTCGCTTGACCTGGTCGAGCTGATCATGGAGCTCGAGGACCAGTTCGGGATCAAGATCTCCGACGAGGACGCCCAGAAGATCCAAACCGTCGGCCAGGCGGTCGACTACGTCACCTCCCACCAGTAGCTCCGACCTCGAGCAACTGATCGCGGCCCTCCCGGACGAGCTGCGGGAGCAGGTCTTCACGCATCCGTCCTGGGCAGCCGAACGGGCGGCTTCCTACGAGCGGCTCGAGTTCCTGGGCGACAGCGTGCTCGACCTGGCGGTCGCGCGGGCGTTGTACGGCGAGCATCCGGAGTTTTCGGAGGGTGAGCTCGCCAAGATCCGCGCACACGTCGTCTCGCGGGAGAGCTGCGCGGTCGTCGCCGGAGACCTCGATCTCGGCGGGCGGCTGGCGGCCTCCGCGGAAGCTCCACCCGGAGAGCCGGAGCGGCTCGCCGGCAACCGGAACGTGCTCGCGGCGCTGCTCGAAGCCTTACTCGCCGCGCTCTTCCTCCAGCACGGTTTCGAGGCGATCGAGCAGGCGATCGTCGATGCGTTCCGCGGGCGGATCGACTACGCGCTGACGAGCTATGTCGACCACAAGACCGAGTTGCAGGAGGCGCTGGCGCAGGACGGAAGGCAGGTCGCGTACGTCGTGATCGGCACAGAGGGGCCGCCGCACGAGCGCACGTTCACCGTCGAGGCGACCGTCGACGGCGAGCAGATCGGCGTGGGGCGCGGGCGCTCGAAGAAGGAAGCCGAGCAAGAGGCGGCGAGAGAGGCCCTGGCGAGCCTCGGCACCGTCCGTTCTGACGATTAGCGTTCGCGGGGCGTGCACCTACGATCGATTTGCCTGCGAGGGTTTAAATCCTTCCCGGACCCGGTCGAGATCCGGCTCGAGCCCGGGGTCGCGGTCGTCGTCGGGCCGAACGGCTCGGGGAAGTCGAACGTCTCCGACGCGATCGTCTGGGCGGCCGGAAGCCTCAGCCCCAGTGAGATGAGGGCCGAGAAGGCCGACGACGTCCTCTTCGCAGGGTCCCCGGGCCGCAAGCCGGCCGATTGGTGCGAGGTCGAGCTCGTGCTCGACAACGAGGACGGGGGGCTCGCGGAGCTCGACTATTCCGAGGTTTCCATCGTCCGCCGGCTGCATCGCGGCGGAGAGGGCCAGTACCTCGTCAACCGGGCGCACGTGCGCAGAACCGATCTCGTCGAGCTGCTGGCCGATGTCGGCCTCGGCAGCGGGATGCATTCGATCGTAGGCCAGGGGAAGGTCGAGGCGATCCTCTCCAGCAGTCCGGCGGAGCGTCGAGCCCTCGTGGAAGAGGCCGCGGGGCTGGGGCGCTTCAAGGCCCGCCGCCATCGCGCCGAGCTGAAGCTCGCACGGGTCGGACGCGAGGTCGAGCGTGCACGCGATCTCGAGGCGGAGGTCAAGAAGCGCGTCCGGCCGCTCGCGCTCCAGGCGACCGCTGCCGAACGCGCGGAGAAGCTTCGCGGGGAGATCGCGGCGGTCGAGGCCCGCGTCGCCGAGCTCGATCTTGCGGCCCTGGACGAGCGCACGGCCGGCATCGAAGAGCGCAGGACGGCCGCCTCGCTCGCCCGCAAGCGGATCGACGCCAAGCTCGAGGATCTGCTCGAGGAGCGCCGGAAGATCGAGGAAGAGCTCGCCGACGCCGCCGGCAAGCGTGAGGCGGCGACGGCCTCGCTCTACCGGCTGCGAAGCGCGTGCGAGCGGGCCGCCCTTCGACGCGAGACCCTCGAGCAGCTGCTCGACGGCTTTCGGGCGGAGCTCGGCGAGAGTACCCACAAGCCCGACGACAGCCAGTCCGTGCTCGAGCTGGAGCGGGCCGCGTCGGAGGCGGTCGCCGCAGCCCGAGCCGAGGCGCTCGAGCGGGACACGCTCGGCGAGCAGGCGGAGGCCGCGCGGGGGCGGCTCCAGGCGCTCGAACGCTCGCTGGCCGAGCGAGAGGGTCTCCCTCCGGCGGCACGGGCTCTCTCGGAAGAAGGCGAGTCCCTGGCGCTCGCACTGCTCGACGTCGACCCCGGCTACGAGCGCGCCGTCGCCGCGGCGCTCGCATCCCGCGCCTCGGCCCTTTCTGCGGCGACGCCGGACGCCGGCCTGCAGCTGATCGAGCGGGCGCGAACGGAAGGGCTCGGCGGGCTCGTCGTACTCATTCCTTCCTCGGAGCCGGCTGCTCCGGCCGCAGCGACGCCCCTCACCGATCACGTGACCGCCAGGCCTGGGGGGGAGCGAGCCCTCGAAGCACTTGCAGACGTATCGCTCGTCGAGTGGGCTGATCTCCTGCGCGCAACCCATGGTGTCGCCGTGACGAAGGAGGGACACGGCTATGCGCCTGCGCGCGGCGAGCTGTGGTTCTCGGGCGAAGCCGCCGAGTCGCTCATGCTCGAGCTCGAGAGCCGGCGCCGGGCGCTCGAGCGGGAGGCGGACGAGTTGGAGCGGCGCGCCGATGCCGCCGGCGGGTCGGCGGCCGAGGCCGACGCGCGCGCGCAGGAGGCCGAGGCGGCATGGCGGAAGGTTCGGCCCACGGGCGGCGCGCGACCTCCGAGAGCCCTGCTAGAGCGGCTTGTCGCGCTCGCCGAGCGCGCGATTCGAGGCCTCGACGCGACGGCGGCCGAACGGCTGGAGGCTCCGCTGCGAGCCCGCGCCGACGCCGGCGGTGAGCGGACCGGCGGTCTCGCCGAGGAGCTGCGGCGCCTGGGTGCCGCCGAAGCGGACGCCCGGCGGGAGGCGGCCGGCGCCGGAGAGCAGGCAAGCGCGATCGAGGTCGAGCTCGCACAGCTCCAGGCCGAAATCCAAGAAGCCCGCCGCCGACTCGAGGCAGCCGGCTCGGAGCCTGCCGAAGGCGACGATCGCGACGAGTTGGCGGCGAAGCTCGAGCGGCTCGAGCGTCGGCGCCTCTCGCTCGGTGAGGTCAATCCGCTCGCGAAGGAGGAGTACGAACGCGAGAAGGAGCGCCTCGCCGAGCTACGGGAGCAGAGCGCCGATCTGGAGGAAAGCTTGAAGCAGCTCGAGGAGCTGCGCGCCGAGCTGACGGAAACGGTCGAGCGCCGCTTCGAGGAGACGTTCGAGCGCGTGCGCGAGAGCTTCCACGAGGTCGCTGCCACGCTGTTCCCGGGCGGGGAGGGGCGTCTACGGTTGACCGAGGCCGAGGAGGAGGACGCCGAGCCGGGCGTGGAGGTCGAGCTTCGCCTCGCCGGCAAGCGGGTCACCCGGCTCTCGCTCCTCTCGGGGGGAGAGAAGGCGCTCGGCGCGATCGCGTTCCTGTTCGCCCTCTTCCTGGCGCGGCCGTGCCCCTTCTACCTGCTCGACGAGGTCGAGGCCGCGCTCGACGACCCGAACATCGGCCGCTTCATCGAGCTCCTGCGCCGGTTCTCCGACCGGGCGCAGTTCATCGTCATCACGCACCAGAAGCGCACGATGGAGGCCGCCGACATCCTCTACGGAGTGACGATGGGCGGCGACGGCGTTTCCCAGATCGTCTCCCGCCGCGTGCCGCGGGAAGAAGAAGCAGCGCTAGCCTCCTAGTCGGAATGGCGAGAACATGGGGGGAGCTGCTCGGCGAGGCCGACGTTCTCCCAGAAGCAGAGGAAGAGGATCTCAGCTTCGTCGCGCGGCTACGGGAGTCGCTCGGCAAGAGCCGCCAGGCGCTGACGCAGCAACTGGCATCGGCCGCCTTCGACCCGGGAAACGAGACGTCGTGGGAGCGGCTCGAGGAGGCTCTGGTCGCGGCCGACGTGGGCGTCCCGGCGACGGCAGAGCTCGTTCGCCGGCTGGAGGCGCGCGGCTCCCTCTCCTCGGGTCTGGGCGACGCGCTGACAGAGGAGATCGCGGTAATGCTCGGCGATCCGGGGAGGGTCGACCTGGCCGCCCGTCCGAGCGTCGTGCTCTTCGTCGGGGTGAACGGGACCGGGAAGACGACGACGATCGGCAAGCTTGCTCACCGCCTGCGCGAGCACGGGCGCCAGGTGATCCTCGCCGCAGCCGACACGTTCAGAGCGGCCGCCGACGAGCAGCTCGAGGTCTGGGCAGACCGCGCCGGAGCCGATTTCGTCGGCGCCGCCCGAGGGGGCGATCCGGCCGCTGTCGCCTACGACGCGATCGAGGCCGCCAAGGCGCGCGGCCGCGACGCGGTGCTCGTGGACACCGCGGGCCGTCTCCATACCCAGACGAACTTGATGCAGGAGCTGCGCAAGGTCCGGCGTGTGATCTCGCAGCGGCTCGAGGGGGCACCTCAGGAAACGCTGCTCGTCGTCGACGCGACGACCGGGCAAAACGGCATCCAGCAGGCCCGCCTCTTCGGCGAGGCCGTGGAGGTGACGGGGGTCGTCCTGACGAAGCTCGACGGGTCGGCTCGAGGTGGGATCGCGGTCGCGATCGCGCACGATCTCGGCCTCCCCGTCAAGCTGATCGGCATCGGCGAGCGAATCGACGACCTGCGTCCGTTCGACCCGCAGGACTTCGCGCGGGCGCTCCTTTCGGGCTAGGGCGTCGGTCCCTCGATCGTGATCCGGTAGTCGCTGAGCGGGTTGTGGCCTGGTTTGTCGCCCGCTTGCGCGTGATGCACCTTGATCTCGACGGAAACCTGGTGGTAATTGCCGGGCCCGCTCTTGCTCAGCGCCTCATCTGCGGCGCTCTCCATTGCGTCGTGATAGCTCGCCTTCCACTCTCCTTTGTGCTCGGCCATCTCGCGACCTCCTCGTCGTGGATGGGCGAAGCCTAAACGGAAAGGAGAGCGGAGGCTTGCTCGGCGGCGGCGACGTTGCCCTTCCGCTCGTACAGCTCTCGCGCGCGCTCGACGAGGGCGGCGGCATCGTCAGGGCGGCCGAGGGCTCGCAGGACGTGGGCGCGGGCGAGAAGCGTGGCCGCCTGCAGATCGGGAAAGTCGGTGGGTTCCGCCAGTCGCGCTGCCTCGAGGCTCAGCGCGTCGGCCGCCTCGAGATCGCCCCGATCGGCCAGCACCTTGGCGCGAGCGCAGCGCCACATCGCCTGGGTGACGATGTCGTCGCTGGCCGAGAGCTCTTCGCTGAGCTCCGTGACTGCATACGCCTCGTCGAGCTGTCCGGCCGCATAGAGGGTGTCTGCGAAATAGGCCGTGAGGGTTGCACGCGCCCCTCGGTCGCCCATCTCGGCGAGCAGCTCGTCGCCGTAACGAAGCTCGCGCACCGCCGCCTGGGGATTACCGGCGAGAAGCGCGATCCGCGCAGGGATGAGCGACCGCATCGCTCTCCGATGCCTGAGCCCGAGCTCTTCGTAGATCGCGGAGGCGCGCGCCCACAGCCTCCGCCCTTCTTCGATGTCCCCCGCCATCGCCCGCAGCGCCGAGAGTGCGCTCAGGGAGCTTGCCTCGATCGATCGGCTTATCTTCTCGGAGAGGAACGCCTCGCACCTGGCCGTCGCCTCGTCGACGGGGGTCGCCCCGGACAGGAGTGCTCCGGCCAAGAGGCCGGTCAAGGTCGCCTGGAGCCGACGGTCACCTGCGCGCCGCGCGTGCTCGAGCCCGCGCTCGAGCGCCTCGGCCCGAGCTCCCCAGCGACAGGCGATCACGTGCGGCTCGCTCAGGAGCCACCAGGCCTTGGCGAGGCCGAGGTCGTCGCCGAGCTGCTCGAGCTCCGGGACGACGGACGTCCCGATGGCGAGGATCTGCTGGGTAGGTTCCGGTTCGGTGAACAAGGTCAGGAAAGCCCGGTCGATCTCGATCCGTAGCTCCAGGGCCCGGTTGCCCGTCTTCGCGGCCAGCTCCCGGGCCTCCGCGAGGATCGGCTCGGCGTCCTGGAACCGGCCGGCGTTCATCAAGAGGCTCCCGACCTCTGCCAGCAGCTCGGCCCGCAGCTGATCGTTGCGGCCCCGAGGGAGGAGCACGATCGCCCGGTCGAGGAGGTTGAGCGCGGCGGGGATGTCCTCTCTGGCCTCCGCGCGGCGGCCGGCGCGCGCAAGGAACTCGGCCGCCCGCCCGGCCAGCTCCGCGGCTCCTTCGTCGCCCGGGGCGATCTCGGCGCGGAACCGGTGCGCCTGCTCGAGGTGGTAGCCGATCAGCTCGTCGAGCGTGCGCTCGCCGCTCGACTCCTCGATCCAGCCCGCGAATTGCTCGTGCAGCCGGGCGCGAAGCTCCTTGGGCATGGCCTCGTAGGCGCTGTCCCGAACGAGCACGTGATGGAAACGAAAGCGGTCTTCCTCGTCTGACGGGTCCGGGCGGACGAGCCCCTTGCGGACGAGGGCCAGGAGATGCTGGGCGAGCGAGCCGCGCTGCTCCTCCGGGGAGAGCGCGGCCACGGCCGAAAGCGGAAAGTCCCTGCCGACCACCGAGGCCCGCTCGATCGTCTCGCGCTCTTCCTGGGTCAGCCGGTCGAGACGCTCTGCGAGCACCGCCTGAATCGAGGGCGGAACCGAGAGCGGCGCGTCTTCGTCCTCCTCGGCCGCCATCGCCGCCAGCTGCTCGAGGAAGAGCGGGTTTCCCTCGGCCGTGCTCGCGATCTGCTCTCTCGTCCCGTCGGGAAGCGAGATCTCGTCGGAGAGGCCGGCTAGCAGCGCTTCCGTCTCGGGCCCAGAGAGCGGCTCCAGAGCGATCGCGTCGGCGTTCGGCTGAGGTGCGATCCAGCTGGCGCGGCGCTCGACGAGCTCGGGCCGCGCGAGAACGAGGACGAGAATCGGCGCGTCACGGCTCCAGCCGACCACGTATTCGACGAGATCGAGCAGCGTTGGCTCGGCCCAGTGCAGGTCCTCGAAGCAGACCACGAGCGGACGTTGGCGCGCGAGCGCCTCGAAGGCGCTCCGCACGGCCCAGAATGTCTCCTCGCTCGATCCCGCTTCTTCGGAGGCTCCGGTCGCTCCCCTGAGCAGGTCGAGCACGACCTCCTGCTGCTCGCTTCCGGCGAGCGCCTGCCGGACTGCGGTCTCGCCGCCCACCGCCTCGAGCACCTCGGTGAGCGGCCAGAACGTGATCCCCTCTCCGTAGGGAAGGCAGCGCCCCGTCGCCGTCGTTGCGCTGTTCGCGACCGAGGCACAGAGCTCGGCGGCCAGCCGCGACTTGCCTATCCCGGCCGGGCCGAGGACGGTGAAAAGCCTGCAACAACGCTCCTCGACCGTTCGCTCGAACGCCTCGCGGAGCAGCTCCAGCTCCTCTCCTCGGCCGACGAGCGGGGCGTGCAGCCGCCGCGCGACCCCGGGCGCCTCGCGGTCGACCTCCTCGACGCGCCTGCGGCCGACGTCCTCTCGCTTGCCCTTGACGGAGATCCGCTCGAGCGGTCCCGCGGTGACGGCGTTCTCGACGAGCGGATACGTCGCTTTGCCGATCACGATCTCGCCGGGCTCGGCGCCCTGCTCGAGCCGCTTGGCGACGATCACCGGCTCGCCGGCGAGGAAGCCGTGGCTCTGGTCGGGATCGCCGACCAGCACTTCACCGGTGTTGATACCGATCCGGGCCTCGAGGTCGAGCTCGGGGAGAGCCTCTTGCATCTTCTGCGCTGCTCGGACGGCGCGGAGCGCGTCGTCCTCGTGGACGACGGGCACACCGAAGACGGCCATCACCTCGTCGCCGATGAACTTCTCGACGGTGCCGCCGTGGCGCTCGACGATCGCGCGCATCTCCTCGAAGTAGCGGGACTGCACGCGCCGGTAGGCCTCCGGGTCCCCTTCTGCGAGCCCCGTCGAGTGGACGAGGTCACAGAAGAGGATCGTGACCGTCTTGCGCACCTCGCGTGCAGATGCGCTCATTGGCCGAGTTTAGTGGTCGCGGTCGTGAGTACGGTCTTGACCGGCCGGCGAACAAGCGAGCCTCGCAAGGACGCAGGGAGCGTTCGCACTGGACGAAGTGCGGACGCGACCGAGGACGCAGCGAGGCGACGCTTTGCAGCCGGCCAGGCTGAGCGTATTCGCGGCCGGGCCCACTTAAGGCTTCGAGTGGCTCTAACTGCGTTCCACGCCGAAGGCAATGTCCACGGTCGTGCGGTACTCGGTGATGTGGTCGCCCTCGACCACGGCGCTCATCGAGGCCACGTGGGCCCCGCTGATGCCGCGCAGCGTCTTCGCCGCCTCGCGCACGGCCGCGTCGGCGGCCTTGGCGAAGCTTTCCGGCGAAGAGCCGATGAGTGTCACGACCTTCGCTACGTCTGCCATCTCAACTCCCTTCGTTGCTTGACGCCTGGAGGTTAACGGTGGCCGAGACGTGGGCTCCCTCGACGGCAGGTGGGACACCGCTCGGAACGACGCGCTCGAGCTCCTCGCGGGTGAGCTCGAGCTCCATGTGCGGGCGCGCGCGGTCGCCGCTCCACGAGGCGCTTCGAAGCAGACGGCGCAATTCGAGCAGCTCCCCCCCGCGCAGGACGACGCGATCGGAGAGCCCCGCTGCCGACCCCCGCGCGCGGAGAACGCTCGGCGAGATATCGCCCTCCGAGTGAAAGGGAACGCGGGCCGCCGGGCCGAGCAGTCGCAGTACCCCGCTCGCTTCGACCTGAACGGTCCCGTCGACGACGAAATGGGCGCTCTCCTCGCCTCTGAGGACGCGTTCGAGCGAGGAGGCGGACTGCGCGTGGCCGCCGCAGCCGGCCAAGAACAGGATCGGGAGCAGGACGAGCGCGCGGCGGGTCATCACGACATCCTTCCTTACACTTCTGAGCCGTGTTCGAGACCCTCTCCGACAAGCTCCAGAGCGCGCTCGGCGACCTTCGCAAGCGCGGCACCCTGAACGAAGAGGCGATCTCTCACGGAATGCGTGAGGTGCGTCTCGCCCTGCTCGAGGCCGACGTCAATTTCAAGGTCGTGAAGGACTTCGTCGAGCGCGTCCGCGAGCGTGCCGTCGGCGCCGACGTGCTGAAGAGCGTCACGTCCGGACAGCAGGTGGTCAAGATCGTGCACGAGGAGCTGACCGCGCTGATGGGAAGCGGCAGCTCCAAGCTCGCCTTCGCGGGGCGGCCTCCGACCGTGATCCTGTTCGCCGGCCTCCAGGGCTCCGGAAAGACGACCGCCGCCGCGAAGCTGGCGCTGCTCCTGCGCAAGGAGGGCAAGTCGCCCGCGCTCGTCGCCGCGGACCTCCGGCGCCCGGCCGCGATCGACCAGCTCGAGCAGCTCGGGCTCCAGGTCCAGATTCCGGTCTACCGCGGAGAGGGGAGCGCCGTCGAGGTTGCCTCCAACGGCGTCGAGTGGGCCCGGGAGCAAGGGCGGGACGTCGTCATCGTGGACACCGGCGGTCGGCACCAGCTCGACGAGCCGATGATGGAGGAGCTCGGCGCGATCCGGGACGGGACTCGTCCGACGAACGTCCTGCTCGTCCTCGACTCGATGACCGGCCAGGAGGCGGTCGCGGTTGCGGAAGCCTTCCTCCAGCGGGTCGCCTTCGACGGCGTCGTGCTGACGAAGCTGGACGGGGACGCGCGCGGAGGCGCGGCGCTCTCCGTCAAGGCGGTCACCGGCAAGCCGGTCAAGCTCGTCTCGGTCGGTGAGAAGCTCGACCAGCTCGAGTACTTCCACCCGGCACGAATGGCCTCTCGCATCCTGGGCATGGGCGACGTGCTCAGCCTCGTCGAGAAGGCCGAGGCCGCGGTCGCCGAGGACGAGCGCGCGCAGCTGGAGCAGCGCGTCATGGCGGGGGAGTTCACCTTCGACGACTTCCTCGCCAGCTACCGGACGCTCCGGCGGATGGGCCCGCTGAAGAATGTCCTCTCGCTCGTCCCCGGGCTCGGCAAGGAGCTGCAGGGCATGGACATCGACGAGCGCGAGCTGGCCCGCGTGGAGGCGATCGTGCTCTCGATGACGCCGCAGGAGCGTGCTCTTCCGACTCTGATCGACGGCTCGCGCCGGCTGCGGATCGCGAAGGGAAGCGGCGTGACCGTCCAGCAGGTCAATCAGCTGCTCACGGCGCGCAAGCAGATGGCGAAGATGATGAAGGAGATGAGCAAGGGGAAAATCCCGGCGATTCCGGGACTTCGCTAGGTTTCATGGGAATGGCGGTGCACATGAGACTGACACGGGTCGGGTCGAAGAAGAACCCGATCTATCGCGTGGTCGTCGCAGATTCGCGGTCCCCGCGCGACGGCAAGTTCCTCGAGATCGTCGGACGCTACAACCCGCAGACCGATCCCTCGACGATCGACCTCGACGAGGCCCGGATCAAGGAGTGGCTCGGGAAGGGCGCGACGCCTTCGAACACCGTCGCGAAGCTGCTCAAGACCCAGAACATCGGTGGCTGAATTGCTCGAGTACCTGGCGCGGCGGCTCGTCGCCGAGCCGGACGCGGTCCGGGTGGAGACGGAGGAGGATGAAGGCGTGCTCGTCCTTCGCCTGCACGTCGCCGACGGAGATGTCGGCCAGGTGATCGGGCGCCAGGGCCGGATCGCCCGCGCACTGCGCACGATCGTCCGCGCCGGCGGCGCGCACGAGGGACGACGCATCATGCTCGAGATCGCCGGCTAAAACGTGCGCGTCGCCGCGCTCTACGACGTCCACGGGAACCTCGCGGCGCTCGAGGCCGTGCTTGTGGAAGTTGAGCGCGAGCGGCCCGACGCCATCCTCTTCGGCGGCGACATCGCATCGGGCCCGTTCCCGCGCGAGACGATCGAGCTTGTCCGCTCGCTCGACGATGCGGTTTTCGTGCTCGGCAACGCCGACGTGCTCGCCTCACCGGCGCTGAACTCCGAATTCGACGCGGCGCGCCGCTGGGTGGAGAGCCGGCTGGATGAGGAGCAGATCGCGTGGCTGGCATCGTTGCCTTTCTCGTGGTCTGCCGACGACACACTCTTCGTGCACGCGAACCCGCGTGACGTCGAGGCTCCCTTCTGGGAGTGGACGCCGGACGAGGAGCTCGAGGAGTGGCTCACCGGCATGCAGGAGTCACGCATTGTCACGGGTCACACTCATATGCAGTGGGATCGCCGCGTCGGCGAGAAGCGTTGGATCTGTGCGGGAAGCGTTGGGATGCCGTACGAAGACGAGCCGGGCGCCTACTGGGCGATGCTTATCAACGGCGAGCCGCAGTTTCGGAGGACGGAGTACGACCTCGAACGGGCGGCCGAGGCGGTGCGGCGCTCCGGGCATCCAATGGCGGAACAGCTGGCAGAGGAGAACGTCCTGCGCGTGCCTTCGCGAGACGAGTTGCGCGCGCTCCTCGGCGCGTTATGACGAAGGTCGTCGTGGGGCGCGTCGGCAGGCCGCACGGCCTCGCGGGCGCGTTCGTCGTCGAGCACGCAAGCGATGATCCCGAGCGCTTCGCACTCGGCGGGCAGCTCTACGTGGACGGAGTGGCCGCTGAGATCGTGGAGTCGAAGCGCGCCGGGGGCCGTCCTGTGATCCGGCTCGATCGGCACGTGCCGCGCGGGGCGGAGCTCGAGGTCGATCGAGCCTTGCTTCCCGAACCGGAGCCCGGCTCGTACTACGTCACCGATCTGGTCGGGCTCGAGGTCGAGGAGAAAGGCGGGGAGCGGCTCGGCCGGGTGGCGGAGGTGATCCCCGGCGTCGCGAACGATGTGCTCGCGCTCGAATCCGGCCTCCTGCTGCCGCTCGTGGACACGTGCGTCCTCGAGGTAGACATCGGGGAAGGACGCATTCTTGTGGCCCCCGGTTTCGCCTCGCGCGGGTAACCTCATTTTCCCTTGCAGCTAGACGTCTTCACGCTGGTTCCTCACGCGTTCGGCTGGCTCACGGAGCAGCGGCCGGTCGCGGCCGTCCTCGGTGAGAGCCTCGAGCTGCGCCTGCTCAACTACCGGGACACGACCCCGCTCAAGTCGGGACAGGTTGATGACGAGCCCTACGGCGGCGGCGCGGGAATGGTGCTGCGGGTGGACGTGGTCGCCGCTGCGCTCGACGCCGTTTACGGCGGCGTGCCAGACCATCGAGTGGTCGCGCTCACGCCCCAGGGCCGCCAGCTCGACCAGCAGGTCGTCGAGGAGTTGGCCCAGGAGGAGCGGCTGACCCTGATCTCGGCTCGCTTCGAGGGATTCGACGAGCGTGTTGTCACCCATCTCGCCTCCGATGCGATCTCGATCGGCCCCTACGTGCTCTCGGGAGGTGAGCTGCCGGCGATGGTCATCGTGGACGCGATCGCGCGTCGCCTGCCGGGCGCCCTCGGGAGTGAGGAGTCGGGCCTCGTCGAGAGCTTCTCGGCCGAGCTCGAGGGCGGGCTCGAATATCCGCACTACACACGGCCGTCCGATTTCCGCGGCTGGCGCGTCCCTGAGGTGCTCCTCTCGGGCGACCATGCGCGCATCGAGGAGTGGAGGCGGGAACAGAGCCGCTCGAGGAGCCCGGCATGAGAGATCCCTACGACGTGCTCGGCGTCCCGCGCGGCGCCTCGGAGGCCCAGATCCGGTACGCCTACCGGACCCTCTCGCGCGAGGGCGGGGTTGACGTCGAGGAGATCGACCGCGCCTACAAGCTGCTCTCGGACACGAAGAAGCGGGCTTCGTACGACGCCTCGACGGCAGTGGTTCCGCCTCCCGAGCTTTCGCCGCCGGTCCCCGGGGAGGAGCCTGAGACTGTCGCCGGCGAACCCGTTGAGGCGGCACCGGCCGAGGAGCTTCCTCGAAATCCGGTCACGCGCCTGACGCACCGGCTTCCGCGCCGCTGGCGGATCGTCCTCGATTGGGTCGTGACGATCGCCGGCGCGGTGCTGATCGTGCTCGCGATCAAGGCCTGGGTCGTCAACCCGTACCGAATCCCTTCCTCGTCAATGGAGCCGACGCTGCACTGCGCGCGCGGCTCGGACTCGTCGAACAGCGGCTGTCTCGGCCGCTTCTCCGACCGGGTGCTCGCGAACCGGTTCATCTTCCACTTCCGCGATCCTCATCGTGGCGAGATCATCGTCTTCAAGACGCCGCCCAAGGCAAAGATTCAGTGCGGCGCAGGCGGAACCTTCGTCAAGCGGCTGATCGGGCTGCCCGGAGACCGAATCCGTGAGCGTGACGGGATCTTCTTCATCGACGGGAAGCGGCTGGACGACTCGAAGTGGGTCGAGCCGGTGCGGCGCGATCACGAGACCGGCTCGTGGGGCGTACCGAAAGGGCAGTACTTCTTCGCCGGGGACAACCGCGCCCAGTCCTGCGACTCCCGCCGCTGGGGCGCCGTGCCGCGCGCGAACTTGATCGGCCCGGTTTTCGCCACCTACTGGCCGCCGAACCGAATCTCGGTCGCAACGCCTGGGCTTGTCGGAGGTGCGATCCTCGGCGTCCTCGGCGTCATCATTCTCGGGTTCATCTTCCTGGGCGTCCGGCGGCGGAGGGTTCGCTAGCATTCGGCGACGGCTCCGCGGGGTCCCGCGCGGCCGTTTTCTCCCATGAACAAGGTGATCGAGTCGATCGAGCAGCGTCAGCTGCGCACCGACCTGCCGAGGTTCAAGGCGGGAGACACGGTGCGCGTGCATTTCCGTGTGATCGAGGGGCAGCGGCAGCGCCTGCAGGTGTTCGAGGGGATCGTGATCAAGCGCCAGGGCTCCGGCGTGCACGAGTCGTTCACGGTGCGCAAGCAGTCGTTCGGCGTGGGGGTGGAGCGCACGTTTCCCGTCCATTCGCCGAAGATCGAGAAGGTCGAAGTGCACGCGGTCGGCGACGTCAGCCGCGCGAAGCTCTACTACCTGCGCGAGAAGGTCGGGAAGCGGGCGCGGGTGCGCACCAAGACCGGGGTGCTGGTCGAGGCCATGGGAGTCGACCTGGAGGCTGAGCCTGTCGAGGCGGAAACGGAGGTCGAAGGAGAGCCGGAGCTCGTGGAAGAAGCCGAGGCCGAGCCTGAAGGCGAGGCCCCCGAGCCGGAATCGGTCGAGCCCGAGGCAGAGCCCGAGGCGGCCGAGGCTGTTGAGCCTGAGGCAGCGCCTGAGCCTGAGCCCCCGGGGCCCCGGGCAGCCGCGGAAGCTGCCGAGCCCGCTTCCGAGCCCGAAGCCGAGGCCGAGGAAGCCGAGCCAAAGGGCTCGAGGCGCTTCAGCGTCCGCCGACGCCGCGGATCGAAGAACGAAGAGAGCTGAGCCCGGCCCGGGGGTCTCGGCGCGATAAGTCACTCAGCCGACTCGATTTCGTCTCAGACCTCTCCGCCGGGAGCGCTATCCTCGCGGGGTGCCTCCGCGAACCGGCCAGAAGCTCCTGCGCTTCGATCGCAAGCTCGGGGCGCGCTTCGTGGCAGGCGCCGACGAAGCCGGACGCGGTTCGCTGGCGGGCCCGCTTGTCGTTGCGGGCGTCCTGCTCGACTACGCGTCGTTGCGACACGGGCGGGTGCGGCCGCTCGCACGGCTGAACGACTCGAAGCAGCTCAGCCCCTCGGCGCGTGAGGAGCTCTTCCACGCAGTGCTGGGATGCGCAGCGCGAGTATCCGTGCGCGTGATCCCCGCCCAGCAGATCGACCGCGAGGGTCTGCACCGTATGAACCTGGCCGGCCTTCGCTCCGCGCTGCATGCGCTCGCGCCGCCTGCGGAGGTCTGCCTCGTCGACGGCTTCCGCCTCGGTCCGAGCGCACCTGAGCACCGCGCAATCGTCGACGGGGACGAGCGCAGCGCCGCGATCGCGGCAGCCTCGATCGTCGCCAAGGTCGTTCGCGACCGCGCGATGCGCCGCATGCACGCCCTCTATCCCCATTACGGCTTCGCCTCCCACGTCGGCTACATCACCCCGGGCCACTCCGCGGTCGTTCGCGAGCGTGGACCCTCGGACATCCACCGCCGCTCGTTCCAGGCGCTCTGCTATGCGGACCTCGACGAGGTCGCGTAACACCAAGGCCCTCGGAACCGCCGCCGAGCGCCGCGCCTCCTTCTACTACCTTCTGCGCGGGTATCGCATCGTGGCGCGAAACGCCCGCGCGGCCGGCAACGAGATCGATCTGATCGTCCGCCGCGGGAGGAAGCTTGCCTTTTGCGAGGTCAAGCTGAAGAGCGGCGACCGCTACGGCGATCCGGCTGAGATGGTCGGCTGGGAGAAACAGCGACGCATCCGCCGAGCCGCCGAGACGTGGCTCGCCTCCCGGCCCGAGCTGCGCGAGCTCGAGATCTCCTTCGAGGTGGTTGCGATCGGCCCTCACGGCCTACGCCGGATCCGCAACGCTTTCTAGGACTCGCGCCTCAGCCGTAGAAACCAGGGGAAATGGCCCCTACGCAGGAGGCGCTTTACCGCGACCTGGACCTCGAGCTCTCCTGGTCCGAGGGCGAGCTCCCCGAGCGCGAGCGGACGAAGCACGTCCATCGCCTCCATCCATATCTCGGGAAGTTCATTCCTCAGCTAGTGGAGACACTGCTGGCGCGCTACTTCACGCCTCGCGGACACGTGCTCGACCCCTTCGCCGGCTCAGGGACGACGCTCGTCCAAGCGCTCGAGAGCGGCCTCGACGCGACCGGCGTCGACGTCGCCGCGTTCAACTGCCTGCTGATGCGTGTCAAGACGGCCGAGTACAACCTCTTCTCGCTCGAGCACGAGCTCCGAGCTGTGCTCGCATGCCTGGAGGATCTCGACTCGCAGACACGGCCCAAGGGATATGTACGAGAGTGGTACGCGCCCGAGGCGGCGGAGGAGCTGCTCGCGTTCCGGACGCTCATCCCGGACTACGAGCACCAACACGTCTTGAGCGTGATCCTCGCGCGGGCGGCGCGCTCGGCTCGCCGGACGAGGCATTTCGACCTCGACTTTCCGAAGGCGCCTCAGCTCGAGCCGTACTGGTGCCACAAGCACAAGCGAACGTGCCGTCCCGTTGAGCGGGCGCAGCCCTTCCTGCGTCGCTACACGCTCGACACGCTCGCGCGGATCAAGGAGTTCGCGCGGGTTCGCACGCGCGGGCGCTCCACCGCCGTCCTGCACGAGGACTGCCGCGCGCTCGAATACGGCCGCCGCTTCGACGGCGTGCTGACCTCACCGCCGTATCCGGGTCTGATCGACTACCACGAGCAGCACCGGCACGCCTACGAGTTGCTGGGGCTCGACGACCGGAGGGAGCTCGAGCTCGGCGCCGCCGCGTGCGGGACCAGCCGAGCGGCCCTTGCGGAGTACTCGAACGGAATCGCGGCCGCGCTTCGGAACGCCGGAAGATTCCTTCGCCCCGGGGCACCGGTGGTAATCGTGGTGAACGACCGTCGCGGGCTCTATCCGACGATCCTCGAGGAGGCCGGGCTCCGCCTCGAGACGACGCACCGCCGCCACGTCAACCGCCGCACGGGTCGCCGCGCCGGCGAGTTCTTCGAGGACGTGCTCGTGGCGCGAACCGGCACATAGCCTCGACGAAGCCGTAGGAGTTCTGCGGCTACGGTCGGCCGGGTGCTCGCGCGCGCGACAACCCATGCGCTGGTCGGCCTCGAGCCGAGGAAAGTCGAGGTGGAGGCGCATCTTCAGGGCGGCGCGCCCGCCTTCACGATCGTCGGGCTCGCCGACCGGGCCTGTCAGGAGGCGAAGCATCGGGTTCGGAGCGGAATCGGCTCGGCAGAGCTCGACTTCCCTCAGCGGCGGATTACCGTCAACCTCGCGCCGGCCGGCTTGCGCAAGGAAGGCTCGGGCTTCGACCTCGCAATCGCGCTCACGGTCGTCGCCGCCTCGCAACAGGTGCCGCCCGAGCGCCTGGCCGGCCACGCCGTCATCGGTGAGCTTGCCCTCGACGGGCGGGTCAGGCCGGTCGGAGGCGTCCTTGTCGCCGCCGAGGGTGCTCGCAAGCTCGGGCTGAAGCGCATCCTCTGCCCGGCGGCCTCGGCACCGGAGGCGGCGCTGGCCGGTGTCGAGCCGGTCCCGGTTCGGCACCTGGCGGAGGCGGTCGCCTACCTGCGGGGCGAGCACGAGCCTCCGCCCGTCGAGGCGGCGAACGGCCGCCCAGAACCTTCTCACCCCGATCTCGCCGACGTTCGCGGACAGGAACGCGCGCGCCGGGCCCTTGAGTTGGCGGCTACGGGCGGTCACAACCTGCTGCTCGCCGGGCCGCCGGGCATCGGCAAGACGATGCTCGGGCGCCGTCTGCCCGGGATCCTCCCGAAGCTGACCGATGACGAGGCGCTCGAAGTCACCCGTATCCACTCGGTCGCAGGTGCGCTCGCGCCTGGCCGTGGCCTGATCACGACCCCTCCGTTTCGCGCCCCGCACCACACCGCTTCGACGGCGGCGATCGTGGGTGGGGGAGGGCAGATGCCGAGGCCCGGCGAGGCAAGCCTCGCGCACCACGGAGTGCTCCTGCTCGACGAGTTCCCGGAGTTCCACCGGCCCGTGCTCGAGGCGCTGCGCCAGCCTCTCGAGGACGGCACCGTGAGTATCGCCCGGGTCGCCGGGCAGGTGCTCTTCCCGGCTCGCTTCCAGCTGATCGCGACGATGAACCTCTGTCCCTGCGGGGGCCGCGCCGACCCGTCAGCCGAATGCGCTTGCTCCCCGCAGCAGCTCACCCGCTTCCGGGGCAAGCTCTCACACGCGCTCCTCGATCGCTTCGATCTGGTCGTCACGGTGCCCCGGCCGCGCGCCGGCGAGCTGGCCGCCGGGCCTGCGGAGGGCTCCGCCCCCGTTCGCGAGCGCGTCGAGGCGGCTCGGCGGCGGATTCGAGCCGGCCCACTCACGCGCACGCCGGAGGCCTCCGCGCTCCTCGATCGCGCGGTCGAGCGCCTGCCGCTCTCCGCCCGCGGACGCGAACGCGTCGCTCGAGTGGCCGCGACCGCCGCCGCGCTGGCTGGTGCGGACGCCGTCCTGCCTGAACACGTCGGGGAAGCGCTTGCCTATCGGCCCCCTCGGGAGCTCGTCGCATGAGCGAGCTGGCGCTCGCCGCCTTCGCCGCTGAGACAGGATCCCATCTCGTCTCGGCTCCGCGGACGACGCGCTTTCGCGCGTTCGCCCGGAGCTTTGACGTATCTGCCTTCATGGACGGGCTCGCCAGGCAGGGCGTCCGCTGGCTTGGCCGCTCCGGCGAGAGCTTCCCGGAGCTGCTGGGGGCGATCCACGATCCGCCGCCGGGTTTGTTCCTACGCGGAGCCGCCGGCGCCGACGTCCTGAGCCGCCCTGCGGTGGCGGTCGTCGGAGCACGCTCGTGCTCCTCCTATGGTTCGCAGGTCGCGCGTACGCTCGGGCGGGAGCTGGCCGCCGCGGGGGTGGTCGTCGTCAGCGGCATGGCGCGCGGGGTCGACGGCGAGGCTCATCGGGGCGCACTCGAGGCGGGCGGGACGACCGTCGCGGTCCTCGGCTGCGGAATCGACCGCGACTACCCGGCCGCGCACGCATCGCTCGCCGCTGCGATCCGCGAGACCGGGCTCGTGGTGTCCGAGTACGCTCCGGGTGTCGAACCTGCCCCCTGGCGCTTCCCGGCTCGAAACCGGATCATCGCGGGGCTCACACATGCGACCGTCGTCGTCGAGGCGCGGGAGCGAAGCGGCGCCCTGATCACAGCCGATCTCGCGCTCGAGGAGGGGAGGGAAGTCTTCGCCGTTCCCGGCGAGATCACGAGCCGCCTCTCCGCCGGTTCGAACCAGCTCCTCCGTCTGGGGGCGGCGCCCGCGACCTCGGCCGCGGACGTGCTCGAGAGCTTCGGGCTCGAGCCGGCCGTGGCGCCTCTCCCGGAACTGGGCCCGGCCGGCGAAGGCGTCCTCGCCCGGCTGCGGGACAGCCCCGCGACCGCGGACGAGCTTGCCCACGTGTCGGGAGTCGCCGCCGCCGAGCTCGCGGTTGTGCTCACCGAGCTCGAGCTTGCCGGAGTCGTCGCCGAGGCCGAGGGCCTGTACCGGGTGGTGGTGCCTTGAAAGTGGCCGCGGCCGCAAGCGCGGTTGTCCGCCTGGCGTGCCTGCAAACCGACGCAGGCCTATGTCCTCGGCCGGCCCCGTACGCCTGACTCAGTACGCGGCCGGCCTGCGTCCGTGGCCTGCGTGGTTTTCGGCGGCCAGACGGGAACGCACTCACGGCCGCGACCACTAGCATCGGTCCGATGGACGTCCCCTACTGGCTCGAGGAGCCGGCCGCGCCGCTGCCCCAAGGACGGCTCGACGGGCCCGCCGACGCGGCCGTGATCGGGGGCGGCGTGACCGGCTGCTCCTGTGCGCTCGCGCTGGCGCGGGCGGGGTTGCGCGTGCGCCTGTACGACGCGCGCGAGATTGCCGGCGGCGCGAGCGGGCGCAACGGCGGCTTCGCGCTTCGCGGAGGAGCGATGCCCTACGACCGTGCACGCGAGTGGATCGGTGCGGAGGAGGCGCGCGAATACTGGCGCTGGACCGAGAGCTACCTCGACCGGATGGCGGAGCTCGGGGGCGATGCCTTCCGGCGCACCGGCAGCCTGCGTCTGGCAGTGGACGAGGAGGAGCGGGAGGAGTTGCGCGCCGAGCTCGACGCTTTGCTTGAAGACGGTTTCGATGCAGAGTGGATCGACGAGCCGGGCGGCAGCCTTTCGGGCCGCTTCACGGCAGCGATCCTTCATCCCGGCGACGCCGTCTTGCAGCCGGCCCGTCTCGTCCGCCGCCTTGCGAGAGCGGCCGCGGATGCTGGAGCAGAGATCCGAGAGCACAGCCGCGTCGAGTCGATCGACGAGCTCGATGCCGAATCGGTCGTCGTCGCGACCGATGGCTATCCGAGCGGACTGCTCGGCGAGCTGGAGGGGCTGATCGTCCCCACCCGCGCGCAGATGCTGGCCACCGAGCCGCTACCGGAGCTTCTGTACGAACGTCCCCACTACGGCCGGCACGGCTTCGACTACTGGCATCAGCGTGAGGACGGGAGTCTGCTCGCGGGCGGTTTTCGCGACGTGGCGCTCGACTCGGAGTTCACGGCTGACGAGGTGACGACCGAGCCCGTCCAGGACGCGCTCGAGCGCTTCGTGACGGATCTCCTCGGATCGCGGCCGCGGATCACGCACCGCTGGGCCGGGATCTTCGGGCTCGTGCTCGACTTTCTTCCGGTCGTCGGGCGCGTTCCGGCGCAGGAGCGGCTGTGGGTCGCCGGCGGTTACTCGGGCCACGGGAACGTGCTCGGCCTCGCCTGCGGCGAGCTCGTCGCAGAGGCCATCCTCGGCCGGCCAGGCCCGCAGCTCGAGCTGTTCGATCCCGCCAGGCTGGTGCTCGCCTAGTCCTGCGGTTTCTCGGCCGGCGTGCTCGGAGCGCCCCCGACAAGGTCGGCGAACCAGTGGTTCAGCCGCTGCAGGCGCGAACCTCCCTTGAAGCGCGCCTGCGCCCGCTCCAGCTTCTTCGGCCGGCGCTTGTAGAACCGCCTCGCCCAGGGCGAGGTCGGCTTCGCAAGCCGCGTGGCGCTGACGATTCCGACGAGCGGAATGAGGACGCTCAAGAAGCCGAGTGCGAGCTTGCCCTTGAGGAAGGTCGCGAGGGCAAGGCTCATGTTGAGCGCGATCACGCCAAAGGCGGCCCACCTGCCGGTGGCCCATTCTTCGCGGATACCGAGGGGAGAGACTCCGAGCAGCAGCAGGCCCGCGACTGAAGCGCCCACCAGCGAGGCGTTGATCGACGTTCGTCCTTCCGGCGACCAGTAGACGTCCCTGAGATAAAGCGACAGGGCGAACTCGTCCAGCACGAACGCCGCGCCGATCCCGAAAGCGATCCCGATCGCGTCGAATCCACGTCCGTCCGTATTGGGCCCGGTGGCGACCGCCGCGAGCCCGGCGGTCAGGACGATGACGATTCCGACCACCATGTGGTGGAGGTGCACGCCGCCGACGCTGCCGCTTCCCCAGCCCCGGATACGTGCGAGGCGCGTGTAGAGGCGTGTGAGCCCGAAGGTGATGAGGAAGGCGAGCAAGAGCAAGAGCAGGGGCTCCTTGCCATCCTGGGTGATGTGCGCGTGATAGCCCGGGATGAACCGAAACAGATCGAGGTATGCGAGCATCAAAGCTCGAGCAAGGGTACGCCCTCGACCTGATCGAGCGCCGCGAGCGCGACTGCCAGGTCCTGAATCGCGAGACCTGTCGAGTCGAAGACTGTCGTCTCCTCCGCCGAGCGTCGACCCTGGGCGTCGCCGGCGAGAACGGCCCCGAGCTCGGTGACGTCGTCACGCTCGATTCGCCCGGCCTCGACCGCGTGGACGAGATCTCCGTTGTGGCTCGCCTGCGTCCAGTCATCGCAGAAGACGCGTACCCGCGCGAGCTCCTCGATCGCGATCTCGGCCTTGCCCGGCCCGTCGGCGCCCATCAGGCTCGCGTGCTGTCCTGGTCTGAGAGATCCATCTTCGAACACGATCTCGCGGGCCGGCGTCACGGTCACGACGAGGTCGGCGGCGAGCGCCTCCTCACGGCCGGAAGCGACGGTCGCTCCAAGCTCGTCCGCGGCAGCTTCGGCGCGGTCAGGGTCGACGTCCCAGAGCATGACCTCGCGGCCGCGGGCAAGGAAGGTGCGCGCCGCCGCCTTCCCGTTCACGCCGGCGCCGATCACCGCTGCTGAGGTCGCGTCGGGGCGGCCGAGCGTCTCGGCAGCGAGCACGGCTGCGGCGCCGGTTCGGAGTGCTGTGATCGCCCCCGCGTCGAGAACAGCCTTGGGCAGGCCGTTCGAGGCGTCCGAGAGCAGAACGAGCCCCATTACGGTGGGCAGGCCATGCTCGGGGTTGCCCGGGAAGGACGTCACCCACTTGAGCAGCGCGTGGCCGCCGCCGAGCGCCGGCATGGCGCGGAAGTCTCCGGCGGGATAGGCGGGGACGTAGACCTTGGGCGGCATCGACCACTCGCCCCGTGCGTAAGCGATGAACGCCTCTCGGACCGCCTCGAGGGCGCGCTCGGGCGAGACGGCCCGCTCGACGTCGTCGGCGGTGAAGACCGGTACCTGCACGGCTCGTAGCGTAAGCGCCCCCGACGGGCGATGAGGCCGTCGCCCCGCGCCGAGTCGGCGCAGAGTTGTTTCACACCGTTGCGCTTTCTCCCGATACGCTCGCAGTGGGGAGGAGGTTGGCGGCCACCCGCCAATCGGCCTGCTCAGAGCGCTTTGACGTCCTCGACGAGCTTCGACACGGCGTCCTTCGCGTCCGCGAACAGCATCACGGTCTTCGGGTCGCGGTAGAGCGGGTTGTCGATTCCGGCGAACCCGGGGCTCATGCTCCTCTTGACCACCACCACGTTCTTCGCCCGGTCGACGTCGAGGATCGGCATCCCGTAGATTGGGCTACCCGGCTGGTTGCGGGCGGCCGGGTTGGTGACGTCGTTTGCGCCGATCACGAGCGCGACGTCCGTTTCGGGAAAGTCCGGATTGATCCGGTCCATCTCGAACAGCTGGTCATAGGGGACGTTGGCCTCGGCGAGCAAGACGTTCATATGGCCGGGCATCCGGCCCGCCACGGGATGGATCGCATACCGCACCTCGACGCCGCGGCGCTCCAGCTCGTCGGCGAGCTTGCGGACGTCGTGCTGGGCCTGCGCGACGGCGAGCCCATAGCCGGGGACGATGATCACCCGGTGCGCGTAGGCGAGCATGACCGCGACGTCCTCCGCAGTGGTCGCGCGCACCTGTCCGTCGCCCTCCGCGGCGGCGGCTTCCGGCGAGACGAGCAGCTGACCGAACGCTCCGAAGATGACATTTGCGACCGAGCGCCCCATCGACCGCGCCATCATCAGCGTCAGCAGCGTCCCCGACGCGCCGACGAGCATCCCGCTGACGATCAGCACGTTCTCGTGCAGGACGAAGCCGGTCGCGGAGGCGGCAATTCCGGTGAACGCGTTCAGCAGCGCGATCACGACCGGCATGTCCGCGCCGCCGATGGGGAGGACGAACAGCACCCCGAACAGGGCGGCGCCCGCGATGAGCCCGATCAGCAGCGCCTGAGACTGCGGCCCCGCGATGATCACGACGCCGAGCGCAACCAGCCCGGCCAGGAGGACGATGTTCCCGATTTTCTGCCCCGGATAGACGATCGGCCGCCCGCTCACCAGATCCTGCAGCTTCCCGAACGCGACCATACTGCCCGCGAACGAGATGCTTCCGATCAGCGCCGAGAGCATGATCGAGACCGAGCTCTCGACCGAGAGGCGGCCGGGCGCAGGAGCATGCGCGTGGAACTCCGCCAGCGCCACGAGCGCGGCTGCGCCGCCGCCGACGCCGTTGAACAGCGCCACCATCTGCGGCATCGCCGTCATCTTCACGGCCCGCGCCGCGTACGCCCCGACGGGGGTGAACGCCGCCATGACGATCACGATCGACACGTAGTTGTGCAGCCCCGCCCGCGCGAACGTCGCCGCGATCGCAATCGCCATCCCGATCGCGCCCAGCCGGTTCCCGAGACGGGCATGCGCCGGAGAGGAGAGGAACCGCAACGCCAGGATGAAGGTCACGATCGTGACCAGGTAGGCGAGGTTAATCGCGTCGTTCCGGCTCACTGCCCTCCCCGGGCCTTCGTTTGAACATCTCCAGCATCCGGTCGGTGACGACGAAGCCGCCGACGACGTTCAGCGTGCCGAGCGCGACCGCAGCGAGAGACACGACTCGCACCCACGGCGGCTGGCCGGGCAGCCCGGCGACGATGATCGCGCCCACGAGCACGATGCCGTGGATCGCGTTCGTCCCGGACATCAGCGGTGTGTGCAGCAACGTCGGCACCTTCGAGATCACCTCGAAGCCCAGGAAGATCGCGAGTACCAGAATCGTCAGCTCGATGATGATCTGGGCAGGTCTCACGCGCGCACCTCCTCGCGGCGAGTCACGCACGTCGCGGCAGTGATCTCGTCGTTCCAATCGAGCTGCAGCTCTCCGTCCACGATCAAGTGCCCCAGGAGCGCGGCCACGTTCTTCGAGTAGAGCTGGCTGGCGTGCGCGGGCATCGTGCTCGGAAGGTTCGTGAAGCCGATGATCGTGACTCCCTCCCGCACGACCTCCTCGCCGGGCTCGGTCAGCTCGCAATTTCCGCCCGCCTCAGCCGCCAGGTCGACAATCACCGATCCGGGTCGCATGGCCGCGACCGCCGAGGCCGGGATCAGCTTCGGAGCCGGCCGGCCGGGGACGAGAGCCGTCGTGATCACGACATCGAACTCCGCCATCCGCGCCTCGAGCTCGTCCTGCTGGCGCCGCTGCTCCTCCTCCGAGAGCTCGCGCGCGTAGCCGCCCTCGGTCTCCTCGCCGCGCACGCCGAGCTCGAGAAAGGTGGCGCCCAGGCTCTCGACCTGCTCCTTGACCACGGGCCGGACGTCGAACGCGGACACGACGGCTCCCAGGCGTCGCGCGGTCGCGATCGCCTGCAGCCCGGCGACTCCCGCGCCGAGGACGAGCACCTTCGCCGGAGCGACGGTTCCGGCCGCGGTCATCAGCATGGGGAAGAACTTGGGCAGGCGATCGGCCGCGAGCAGGACCGCCTTGTACCCGGAAACGGTCGCCTGGGACGAGAGCGCGTCCATCGCCTGCGCGCGGGTGATCCGCGGAACCGACTCCAGCGCGAAGCCCGCGACTCCGCGCTCGGAGAGCTGCTCGAGGCCTTCCGGGTCCGTGAGCGGCTGCAGCAGTCCGATCAGCACCGCTCCCTCCCGCAGCAGCGCGATCTCCTCCTCGCTCGGCTTCTGCACCTTGACGATGACCTCGGCGCTGAAGACGTCACTGCGCGGGGCGATCTGCGCGCCCGCTTCGATATAGGCCGAGTCCGGGAAGGACGCCGCCTCTCCCGCGCCCTCTTCGACGAGTACTTCAAGGCCTTCCTCGGTGAGACGCGAGACCGTCTCGGGAACGAGCGCGACGCGGTGCTCGCCCTCGGCCGTCTCCTTCGGGACCGCGATCTTCACCGGCGGAACTCTATTGGCGTGTGTGCAGCTACGGTCCCGCTGTGATCCACCTCGTCGAGGACTACGGGCTGGTCATCCTCTTTCTCCTGGTTGCCATGGAGTCGTCCGGCATACCGCTCCCAGGTGAGACCGCGCTCATCACCGCCGGCGTGCTCGCTTCGCAGGGCCATTTCGCGATCGAGTGGGTGATCGTGATCGCCGCCGCGGGGGCGATCATTGGCGACAACATCGGCTACTGGATCGGCAGGGAAGGTGGGACGCGGCTCCTGGCCCGCTGGGCTTTCACGCGGCGCTTCCGTGACAGGTTTCTTCCACCCGCGGAGCGGTTCTTCCAGCGGCACGGGGGGAAGACGATCTTCATCGCGCGCTTCGTCGCCGTGCTGCGCGTGGCCGGTGCCTGGATCGCCGGTATCTCGAAGATGCCGTGGCGGCGGTTCCTCTTCTGGAACGCCGCCGGAGGCATCTGCTGGGCGATCCTGGTCGGGCTCATCTCCTACTACCTGGGCCACGCGGCCGCCGACGCGATCCAGCGCTGGGGCCTGATCGGCGGCGGGATCGCAGCCGCGATCGCAATCGTGCTCTTCCTCGGAATGCACTACCTGACGAAGCGCGTCGCCGAAGAGGACAAAGCTTCCTAGAGCGAGGACCAGGCTTCGAGCTTCAGCCGCACGCGGCGGATCACCTCGTCGGTGAACTCGGTCGTTCCGAAGTGACCGCCCAAATCAGCGGTCCGGACTCCCTCTGACACGGCTTCGAAGCAGGCTTCCCTGATCGCCCGCGCGGGCTCTTCGGTGCCGTCGGCGTGGGCCAGCAGCGCCGCCCCGGCCAGGATCATCGCCATCGGATTCGCGACGTTCTTGCCCTCGAGCGACGGGGCGGTTCCGTGCGCGGCCTCCGCTACGAGTGCGCGCTGGACGAAGTCGTCGTCGAAGGCGACGAGCAGCGACTCGGCGCCGGCGATCGAGCCGAAGAGCGGCAGGACGAGGTCGGAGAGGATGTCGCCGTCGCGGTTAAGGGCAGGGATCACGAGCGGGTCGCCGCTCGAGACGAGCAGGAGAGCGAACGTGGCGTCGATCAACTGCGGCTCGTAGGGAACCTCGGGATGGCGCTCGGACGCTGCGTCCATCTCCTCCTTCAGCATCCCCTCGTACACGGGGCTAACCGTGTACTTCGGCCCCCCGAACACCTTGGCCTCGGAACGCTCGGCCTCGCGGAACGCGAACTCGGCGACCGCGCGGCAGATCTTGCGCTCGATCCGCTCGGTCCGGAACGCGACCTCGTCGTCTCCCTCGCCCTCGCGCCATTCCTTCGCGCCGTAGGCGTCGCCGACGGCCATCCGCACGACGGAGATCGGGGCGTGGACGCCGGCATGCGGCGCGATCCCGGGAATCCGGCGCCCGGTGCGGACGATTACCCGGCCGCCGATCTCCTCTCTGAGGATCCGATTCGGAGAACCGACATCGTCTGCCTCTTCCGGGGTGATCGTGGCCGCCTTTAGGCCCAAACCCGCCTCCTTCACCGCCTCCGCCGCCTCGTACACGACTGCGTTCTCCGTCGACCGGCGCGACTCCAGCGAGAGGTCGAAGCGGGGGAATTGGAACTCGACTCCGATCACTTCCGGTGCGAGCACGCGAAGAGCTTCCTCGAGCAATTCCTGCCCGGTCTCGTCCCCTTCCAGCACGACGATCGTGCGCCCAGCCACGAGGCGATTCTACTGGGGTGATTATTCGGGACCGATTCCGGCTAGACCGGCGACATGACGAGGCGCGGAGGGTGGCGACGGCGCGGGCGGCGAAAGCCGTTCCGGTACGTCGATCACCGCGGGAACCCGATCACAGATCCCGAACACGTCGAGCGAGTCGAGGCGCTGGCGATCCCGCCCGCCTGGCGCGAGGTCTGGATCTCGCCGCGTCCACGGGCCAAGGTGCAGGCGACGGGAATCGACGCAGCCGGGCGGCGGCAGTACCTTTATCACGAGGATTTTCGAGCCGCGCAGGAGCAGGCGAAGTTCGACAAGCTCGTCCGCTTTGCCGAACGGCTCCCGGAGCTGCGCCGGGCGATGGCGGAGCATATGGACCTGGAGTCGCTCGCGCCCGAGCGCGTCTGCGCGATTGCGGTCAGGCTCATCAACCACGGCTGGTTTCGGGTCGGATCGGAGCGTTACGCTCGCTGGGCGCGCACGTACGGCATCACCACGCTGACGAAGCGGCACGCGCGGGTGCGCGGAGAGCGCATCACCTTCAGCTTTCGCGGCAAGGGGCGCTCCCGGGTGCGTGCAGTGGTTGTAGACGAGGAGCTCGCCGAGGCTGTTCGCAACCTGCTCGCGCTCGACGGGGGCCGTCGCCTGTTCCGCTACCGCTGGAAGGGCGACCTCTGCAATCTCACCGGTGCCCGCCTGAACGAGTACATCGCAGAGCACATGGGAGAGGATTTCACCGCCAAGGACTTCCGCACTTGGGGCGGGACGCTGATCGCCGCGCTCGCCCTGGCGGAGAACGGCGTGGCCGAGACCGAAACGGAGGCCAAGCGCGCTGTCACCGCTGTGATGCAACGCGTCGGGGAGCGCCTCGGCAATACCCCGGCGGTTGCACGGAGCTCATACGTCAGCCCCGCAATCGTCGAGCAGTATCTCGAAGGCCGCACCATCGAGGATTTTCGCCCGCGTCATCTTCGCGTCGTCTCCGCGCGGCAATTGGGGCTTGATCCGGAAGAGCAAGCACTGTTGAGCTTGTTGCGTTCGTGGCGGATTCGCCGCGCGCGAGTTGCCGGCTGAATTTCTTTCCGCTTTCAGCTAGAGTGGCTGCGTCCAGAAGCGAAAAGGAGGCCGCGTTGGCCCGTAAAACAGTCCTCGTTTGTGACAACTGCAGTAAAGAAGTCGACGAAGGTAAAGGCGCGACGCTTCGGGTGACCTACCTGGACGCGCGCAAAGGCGCGAAGGCGGCAGATCTCTGCGACACCTGCGCGGGCCAGATGCCTGGTCGTCCGGCCGCTCGGCGCGGCAGGCGCCCCAAGTCGGCATAGGTTTCAGAGGCGGGCTCCGAGCCCGCCTCTGATTTTTCGCGCTCTTTCCACACGCGCGTCAGACGCGGGTCTTGGAGCCGTCGGACCGCAGGACTAGGATGGCTCGATGGCCTTGACGCTACTGGCCGGGCCGGCAAACGCCGGCAAGGTCGCGTCCCTCCTCGAGCGGTATCTCTCCTCGCTCGAGCGAAATCCGGTCCTGATCGTGCCGAACCGGTCGGACGTCGACCCCATCGAGCGCGACCTCCTGAGGCGTTCGCCGGCGCTGATCGGAGGTCAGATCGGGACCTTCGCCGACCTGTTCGAGGAGCTTGCGCGCGCCGACGGCGGCGCGCGTCCGGTGGCGACCGATAGCCAACGTTCCCTCGTCGTCCGCCGCGCCGTAGCGGCCGCGTCCCTGAACGGCCTCGCTTCCTCGGCTCGCTTCCAGGGCTTCTCCGACAGTCTCGCCTCGGTGCTGGGCGAGCTCGAGTCGGCTCTGCTCGAGCCTGAGGATCTCGAGCACGATGCTCTTTCCGGCCTGTACCGCGACTATCGAACGGAACTCGACCGGGTCGGCCTCTGGGATCGCGACCTCGAACGGCGCCGGGCTGCCGAGCGGGTCGGCGGCGATCTCGGCGCCTGGGACGACCGGCCCGTCTTCGCGTACGGCTTCGAAGACCTGACGGGGGCCGAATGGGCGCTGCTCGAGGCTCTCGCCGCGCGCACTGACGTCACCGTCTCGCTCCCTTATGAGCCGGGACGGCCAGCCTTCTCCTCACTCGAACGCACGGTCACCGATCTCGCAGCGCTGGCGGACGGACGGATCGAGGAGCTGTCGCCGCGCCCGGCCGAATATGCGCCGCCGGGGCTCGCGTACCTCGAGCGCGCGCTCTTCTCGGACGCTCCGGCCGAGCCGCCGCGCCTGGCCGGGGAGCTCCGCTTCCTCGAAGGCGCGGGAACCCGGGCGACGCTCGAGCTCGTCGGCGAACAGATCCTCGAGCTCCTGCGGAAGGGGGCGCCCGCAGAGGAGATCGCCGTCGTCTGCCCCCAGCTCGACCCGCTGCGTGCGCCTCTCGAGACCGCGTTCTCGACGCTCGGCATCCCGTTCGCCGTGGAGGCAAGGATCCGGCTGCCGCAGACGCCGTTCGGACGCGCACTTCTCTCCCTGCTCCGCTTCGCCTGGCTCCGGGGTGAGCGCGCCGACCTGTACGGCTACCTGCGCACGCCCTATTCGGGCCTGCCGAAGGCGCACGTGGACTACCTCGAGGGCCGGCTGCGGGGCCGGGGCGTGCACGCGCACGAGCGCGTCGAGGAGGAGACGCTCAAGCTGCGCGGCAAGCCGATCCCGATCCTCTCGGAGGTGAGAGAGCAGTCCCCGCTCCAGGCGCTGCGCGGGCTGGCGTCGGCGATGCTGCGCTCGGCCTACGGGCTCGAGTCGCCCCCTGTCGGCGAGCGCTCGCGGCTCGATCTCCGGGCGCACGAGAGCGTCCTGCGGTTGGCCGGCGAGCTCGAGGCCTGGGAACGACTCGGCGGAACGCTGACGCGCGAGGACATCCTCACCGCCGCTGAACGCGCCAACGTGAGGTCGGCTTCGGCGTTCGAGCCGGGACGCGTGCACGTGCTCGATCTGATGCGGGCGCGCACGCGCTCGTACGACACCGTGTTCGCACTCGGCCTCGAGCAGGGAAGTCTGCCGCGGCGCCCGCGCGTGTCCCCCTTCCTCGATGACGAAGCGCGCTCGGAGATCGACCAGCGCAAGCACGGCGCTCGGCTGGAGCGGCCCGACCAGATCGGCCGCGAGCGCTATCTCTTCTACACCCTCTGCACGCGTGCGCGCGAGCGTCTGTGCCTCGTCCGCGAGGCGGCCGGCGACGAGGGCTCGCCGCTCGAGGCCGGCCCGTTCTGGGACGAGGTGCGTTCGCTCTTCTCCTCCGACGAGGTGGAGCGCTGGACGACGCGGCGGCGGCTGTCGGCCCTCACGTGGCCGCTCGAGCAGGCTCCCACGGAGCGCGAGCGGCTGCGGTCGGTCGCCGCTCTCGTCCCGACCGACTTGGACGCGGCGCTATCGCTTGCCAATGCCAACGGCTGGGAGCGCAAGCTCGCCCGGGCCCGCAACGCGCTCGATCGCCCGACCGAGCTGCGCCATCCGGCCGTGCTGGAGACGCTTCGCTCTCGGGCCTCCTTCGGCGTCACCGAGCTCGAGACCTTTGCGGGCTGCTCGTCCATCTGGCTGTTCGAGCGGGTCGTCTCGCCGCGGCGAATCGATGCCCAGGCCGACGCCAGGCTGCGCGGGATGGTCGCCCATCAGGCCCTGTACAAGTTCTTCTCCGGCCTTCCCAAGCGGCTCGGGACCGAGCGGGTGGAGCCCGAGAAAGTCGAGGAGGCGGTCGCGTTCATGCACGAGTGCCTTGCCGACGCGCTCGAAAGCGGTGTCCGCCTCGACTTGACCGAGCTCGACGAGCGCGAGCTCGCGGAGGGGCTCCGCCACGACCTGGAGCAGTTCGTCCGGCGCGAGGCGGAGCTCGAGCTTCCGCTCGTGCCGCGCCGGTTCGAGGTTCTCTTCGGCTCGGAGCGGGCGGCTCCGGAGCTGCAGCGTGGCCTCGAGCTGGACGGCTTCTCGCTCTCCGGGAAGATCGACCGCATCGATCTCGATCCCTTGAGCGCCCGGGGGATCGTCCAGGACTACAAATCGGGCAAGACCGCGTGGTCGGCGGCGAAGATCGAGTCGGAGCTGAAGCTCCAGATCCCGCTGTACATGCTGGTGCTGCGCGACCTCGTGGGCGTCGAGCCGATCGGCGGGCTCTACCGCGCTCTCTCGGGGACGCGGGCCGCGCGGGGCCTGCTCAAGGCGGACGCCGCAGACGTCCTGCCGGGGTTCACCAAGACGGATTACCTGGACGAGGAGGCATTCTGGGGTCAGGTCGAGCGCGCGCGAGACCGCGCGGGCAAGCTGGTGGAGCGAATCCGCGCCGGCGACGTGGGCCACGATCCGCAAGGCGGCTTTCCCTGCCCCACATGGTGCGAGCTGGCGCCGATGTGCCGGGTGGCCCGCGCATGACCGCTCCGACTGAACAGCAGATCGCCGCGATCGACGCGCCCGGCCTCGTCTTCGTCTCGGCGGGAGCGGGGACAGGGAAGACGACCGTCCTCGTCGAGCGCTACGTCCGGGCGATCACCGAGCGCGGGATCGACGTCGAGTCGATCCTCGTCGTCACGTACACCGAGCGCGCGGCCGGCGAGCTGTGGGGGCGGATCCGTTCGCGATTGCTCGAGCTCGGCCGGCAGGACCTTGCCCGAGAGCTCGACCGTGCCCGCATCTCGACGATCCACGGCTTCTGCAACCGGCTCTTGAAAACCTATCCGTTCGCCGTCGGCCTCGATCCGCGGTTTCGGGTGCTGGACGAGAGCCAGGCGCGCGTCGTCCGAAGCGAGGCGTTCGATGCGGCGCTGGGCGCGTTCTGCCAAAGCGGCGATCCGGAGCGGCTGCGACTGCTGGCGACCTACGGCACGCGCGGCCTGCGGCGGATGCTGACGAGGGCATACGAGGCGCTCCGCTCCGCAGGCCGTGAGCTCGAGCTCAGCGGCGAGGTTGCCGGCGACCTTACGGCGCGCATCGCGGACCTGCGCGAGGCCGCCCGCTGCCTCGCCGACGAGGGAGTCGAAGAGGCCGCGCGCCTGCTCGAGCTCCTCGACGGCTCTCCGGGCGCAGAGGAGCTGATCGATGTCTCCGGGTTCCGGGCCAAAGGCAAGGGACAGGAGCGCTTCGAGACCTACCACCTGGCGCTCAAGGCCGCCTCCGACGCGGCGCTCGAGGAGCTCGCCGCCCGCGACCGAAGCCTGCTGCAGGAGCTGCTCGTCGCCTTCGACGGCGCGTACCGCGAGGCCAAGGACCGAGAGTCGGCCGTCGACTTCGAGGATCTCCAGCTTCGCGCGCGCGACCTCCTAGCCGGTAACGAGGAGATCCGCGAACGAGAGCGCTGGCGGCTGCGCTCGATCATGGTGGACGAGTTCCAGGACACGAACCGTCTGCAATGTGAGCTGATCGACCTGCTCACGACGGAGGAACTGTTCTTCGTCGGCGACGAGTTCCAGTCCATCTACCGCTTCCGCCACGCGGACGTCGAGGTCTTCCGTGAGCGGCGCGAGCAGTCGGGCGGCGTCTTGGCGCTGACGGAGAACTACCGCTCGCGGCCCGAGGTTCTCGACGTGATCAATCACCTCTTCGAGGCCGACTTCGGCGAGTCGTTCCATCCGCTGAGCGCGGCCGGGCGCTTTCCCGATCCCGCGTTTGGCCCGGCGGTCGAGCTGCTCGTCACCGACAAGGCGACCTATGCGGACACGGGCGTCCATTGGCGCGCCGGCGAGGCGGCCCACGTCGCGCGACGGATCCGAGAGCTGGTCGACGCGGGCGAGGCGACCCCCGGCGAGATCGTGCTCCTGTTCGCGGCCGGCACGGATGCCCGCCTATACGAGGAAGCGCTCCGCCGGCTCGGCCTCCCGACTTTCCGCGCCACGGGCCGCGACTACTTCAGCCGCCAGCAGGTGCTCGACCTGCTCGCCTATCTGAGGCTCCTGCACAACCGCTATGACGACGAGGCGCTGGTCGCCGTGCTCGCATCGCCGTTCGTCGGCGTCTCCAATGACGCCCTCGTCCTGCTGCGGCGCTCCGCCGGGCGCCGTCCTCTCTTCGTCGGCCTCGAGCGTTCGATGCCCGAGGGGCTCGACGCCCGCGACGAGCGGCTCTTCCAGGCCTTTCTGCAGCGCTACGAGCGGCTGGTCGAGCACGCCCGGACGCTGTCGCTCGAGCGCCTGATCGAGCAGGTCGCCGTCGAGCACGACTACGACCTCGCGGTGCTGGCCCAGGACGACGGCCGCCGCCGGTACGCGAACATGCGCAAGCTCGGCCGGCTCGCACGCTCGTACGAGGAGCTGCGCGGCCGCGATGTCGAGGGCTTCGTCCGCTTCGCCCGCGAGCAGAACATCGTCGGCGCTCCCGAGCTGGAGGCGGTGGCCGAGGAGGAGGGGACGGACGTGATCCGGCTGCTGACGATTCACGCGGCCAAAGGGCTCGAGTTCAAGGTCGTCGTCGTGGCCGACGCGGGCCGCGATTTCGCCGCCGGGCGGGGCGACGAGCTTCTGTGCCTTCCCGACGGGCGGTTCGGCTTCAAGGTCGCGCATCCCGAGACGGGACAGCGGCTCCCGACCGCCGGTTGGGAGCAGATCAGGGAGGCCGAGAAGCAGGCGGACGTCGAAGAGCGGCGGCGCCTCTACTACGTGGCGATGACCCGTGCGATCGACCGGCTGATCGTCTCGGGCTCGATCGATCCGGACCGCGCCGCGGACGCAGAGACTCCGATCGGATGGGTGCTCGAGCGGCTCGGGCCGGAGGAGCTCGAGGAGGCGCGGGAAGCCCCGGTCGAGATCGTCCGCGGGAACGCGCGCTTGCTGCTGCGGCTCGACCGGTATGCGCCGACGGCCGAGCCGGTTACGGCGGCCGCCGAAGGAGGAGCGCAGCTCGAGCTGTTCTCGATGGGGGAGGACGGCGTCCCGCCGCTGGAGGCTCCGAGGCTCCCCGAGCTGGCACCGGTGCCCGAGCCGCCTCCGGTCCGGATCCGCCGGCTCTCCTACAGCGCGCTCGCTCTCTTCGACCGCTGTTCCTATCGCTTCTATGCCGAGCGGATCGCGGGGATGCGTCCGGTGAGGCGAGCGGTTGCGGGTGGGGAAGAGGCTGGGCTGGCGGCGACCGAGGTCGGCGACGCCGTCCACGCGCTGCTCGAGCGGATCGATCTGGCGGCTCCGCAGACGCCGTCGGCCGAGGAAGTGCGCGAGCTGGTCGGGGCCCGGTATCCGATTGCCACCGATCAGGAGCTCGCGCGGATACGGGGGTTCGTTGCCGCCTACTGCGACTCCGAGCTGGCGAGGAGGGTCGCGGGCCTCGACGGAGCCGTGGCCGAGCAACCGTTCGCCTTCGAGCACGACGGCGTCCTTCTGCACGGTCGGCTGGACGTCCTCCACCGTGTGGAGGGCCGGGCGCTCGTCGTCGACTACAAGACGAACCTGCTCGATGAGCGCACGCCGGAGGAGATCATCGAGACGGACTACGCCCTCCAGCGGCTCGTGTACGCGCTCGCCTGCTTCCGGGCCGGGGCCGACGAGGTGGAGGTCGCGTACCACTTCCTCGAGCGGCCGGACGCGGTCGCGACGCGCGTTTTCCAGCGTGCGGAGCTTCCCGAGCTCGAGCGCGAGCTTTCGGACGCGATCGCGGCGATCCAGAAGGGCGAGTTCCGGCCGACGCCGAGCGAGTTCGTCTGCGCCGACTGTCCCGCGCTGGATGTCGTCTGCGCCGGCCCTCGCCTGCGCGAACGTCACGCTGATCCCGCGCCGGCGCTGGCCGCGTCCTAGCCGGCCGGACCAGCCGCCCACCCAGGGTGGGGGCCATCCCCCAAGTACACGCGCCAAGCATTGCCGGTGGCGACGCACAGGTGTGTGCCGATTGCGAACCAAAACACTCGACTAGCGTTCGCCCCGTGACACGAAGCTTCGTCAAGGAGGCTCGGCGGCGGGTGGGGCCGAAGCGCGACCGCGTCCCTCCGATCATCGAGCGGCTCGCGGCTGAGCACCAAGACGCCGCGATCGCGCTTCGCTTCCGCTCCGATCTCGAGCTGCTCGTCTCGGTGATGCTCTCGGCCCAGACGACCGATGTGAACGTGAACCGCGTCACCGAGCGGCTCTTCCGCAGGTACCGCAAGCCGGGGGACTACCTCGCCGTCTCTCCAGAGGAGCTCGAGCGCGACATCTACCAGACGGGCTTCTTTCGCCAGAAGACGAAGGCGTTGCGCGGGACGATGAAGATGCTGATCGAAGAGTTCGACGGGAAGGTGCCGCGCAGGCTCGACGACCTGCTCCGCCTTCCCGGCGTCGCGCGGAAGACCGCCAACGTTGTCGCGGCCGAGCTGGGAGATCCCCAGGGCATCGTGGTCGACACCCACGTCCGCCGCCTTTCGCAACGCCTCGGGCTCACGCGACAGGAAGACCCGGTCAAGATCGAGCGCGACCTGCAGCGGATCGTTCCCCGCGCGGACTGGGGGCGCTTCCCGCACCTGCTGATCTGGCACGGCCGCCGCGTCTGCGAGGCGCGAACGCCGCACTGTGAGGACTGCGTAATCTCGGACCTCTGCCCCTCGTCACGCGTCTGACACAGACACGCGCGCTTTGCCCACCTACGCTGCGGAGGTGCGTGCGGTCGACCTCGCCATCTACGCCGACATGCTTGCCGGAGAGCACGCCGCGCTCTCGGCGCGGGGCGAGCAGGCGCGCTCGCGCCTGCGCGAGGCTGCGATCGAACGCGACGCCCGCGCCAACCTCGCAGCCGAGACCGTGGCCGAGTTGGAGACGATCGGAGTCCTGGGCGGGATCGACGAGCGTGCCGCCCGCGCGGATCTCCGCCGGCTGACGAAATCGCTGGAGGCGCTGGAGCAGCTCCAGGGCTGGGTCGAAGCCCGCCTCGCCGCGGAACGCGACGACGGGTACGCGCTCAGCGCCTAGGGCTAGCATGAGGCGCGTGGCGCGCCCGCTCCCGATGCTCCTCGTAGCCGGCGCGGCCCTGGCGCTCGCAGTCCCATCGGCTCGGCCAACGGCACAGCGGCCCGAATCGGTCCAGCGCGGCCTCGGCGTCGTCCTCGAGAACCGCAGCTACCGACCGGGCGACGTGGCGCAGCTCGAGCTCTGGGACGAAGCCGGCTCGGTCCGGATCCAGCTCTTCCAGGCCGGCCCCGAGCAGAGCCGAAGCCGGGCCAAGGACAAGATGGCCGGCGTTCCCCGCGGAGATCCGGTCGTGGTCAATCATCCCGGCAGCACCGTCGCGCTCCGTCTTGGCCGCTGGGTCCCCGGCCTCTACTTCGCCCGCGTCGTAACCTCGGACGGTCGCGTCGGCTATGCGCCGTTCGTCCTACGACCGGCGCGCCTCGGCACCTATCGCGTCGCCGTCGTGCTTCCGACGAACACCTGGCAGGCGTACAACCTCCTCGACGTCAACGGGGATGGGGTCGGCGACAGCTGGTACGCCGACCCGAGCATCCACGTCGTCGACCTCCGGCGCCCATACGTCGACCACGGCGTCCCGCGCTGGTACGGGAGCTACAACTCCGGCTTCGTCCACTGGCTCGCACACTCGGGCTACGCGGCCGAGATCCTCTCCGACGACGACCTCGATGCGATCCGCAGCGGCGCGCGGCTCGCGAGCCTGTACGACCTCATCGTCTTCGCCGGCCACGAGGAGTACGTCACTTCGCACGTCTACGACATCGTCACCCGCTACCGCGACCTGGGCGGCAACCTCGCCTTCCTGTCTGCGAACAGCTTCTTCTATCGCGTCGAGCACCACGGTCACGTGCTGATCGGGAGGGAGCGGTGGCGCGACCTCGGGCGCCCCGAGGCGAGGCTGGTCGGGATCCAGTACGTCGACTGGTCGGGGAACCTGTACCCGAACGCGCCCTACGTCGTCTCGAGCGTCGGCAGCGCGCCCTGGCTCTTCCGAGAAACCGGGCTCAGGAACGGCTCCCACTTCGGCCGCTACGGGATCGAGATCGACGCCCGTGCCCCCGAGTCACCCCGCGGACTGCGCGTGCTCGCGCGCGTGCCCGACATCTTTGGCCCCGGAAAGACGGCCGAGATGACCTACTACACGCGTGGCCGCGCGAAGGTGTTCGCGGCCGGCACGCTCAACTTCGGCGGCAGCGCGGAACTCCCGGTTGCCTCCCGCATGCTGCACAACCTCTGGGAGAGGCTCAGCCTGGGCTGAGCGCGACGAGCAGGCCGCCGTCCGCGTCCAAGGCGGGGAAGAAGTCCGCCTTGACGGCCTTCACATGCCCCGCACGCGTCCGCAGCTCGAGCTGCTCGCCGAGCCGGCGGACACCCCACTCGAGCGCTACGTCTGCGGGGCTGGACTCGCCGTCGAAGCCCGACAGGCCGAGTGCTGGGGCGACCTCTTGCCCGAGCAGGTCCTCCTCGCGGAAGCCCGTCAGCTCGAATACTCCGCGACCGGTCGCGAGGATGCGACCCTGCTGGTCGCAGGTGACCAGGCCGGACCCGGGAGCCGGGTAGTAGTCCTCCTGGAGCTCGAACAGGAAGCCGAATCCGCACGAGTGGCAGGCGACTGCCTCGTCGCTCAACCCCTCGACGCGGTCGATGTCCACCGAGCGCTCCTTGCAGTTCGGGCAGATGAAATAGGGCATGTCTCGATGGTAATTCGCGGGCTATATCCAGCGGCGGCGGCGGAAATACCAGAGCTGCAATGCGGTCGTGACGACGATCAGGAACCAGGACCAGGGGTAGCCCCACACGCCAAAGCGCGTGATCTCCGGCATGTGACGGAAGTTCTGCCCGTACAGGCCGACGATGAAGGTCGGCACCAGCAACAAGGAGGCGACGACGGTCAGGCGTTTCATCACCTCGTTCTGGTCGTTCGCCACCTTCGCCAGGTAGTAGTCGCGCACGCTTCCGAGCAGGTCGCGCGCGTAGTCCATTCCCTCGCTGGCCCGGAGCGCCTTGTCGTACGCGCTTCCGAAGGCAACCTCGACATCGTGCTGGAAGCACGTGCCGTCGACTACGTCGACGCGGTTGTCCACCACCTCGCGAACGGAGTCCCGCGTGGGCGAAAGCGTGCGGCGGATGTGGAGCATGTCGTGCCTGAGGTCGGCGATCCGCCGGCGGATCTGCTGCGGCGTCCAGTCCTCGATGTGGTCGTCGAGCTCCTCGATCTCGTCGTTCAGGTCGTCGACGAGGTCGAGGTAGTCCTCGAGCAGCTCGTCCACGATTCGATAGGCGATCATCCCGGCGTCGTCGTTCTCCCGAACGGCAGGCTTGACTCGGCTCAGATCGAAAGGCTTCCCCTTATCGGGGGTCTTGCGGACCGTGACCACGGTGTCCGCGGTCAGGACGAGGTCGATCTCCTGGTAGTAGACGCGGTCCTCGTCGGGCACGGCGACGGCCGCGAGCAGGATCCCGAAGACGTAGTCGCCCTGACCCTCGAGCCGCGGCCGCGGCTCGTCCTCGTGCATGGCGGGCGCGAGCAGCTGCTCGAGCGCGCTCTCGTGGATGCTCTTGGGAAGCGCGTCGCGCAGCTCCTTCGGATCCGGATCGAGCAGGTCGACCCAGGTCGCCTTCGGCATCCGCCGAGGTTACTCGGCGCTTCGGCTAGCCTCCTTGGCCAGCGGCGCCCCAGAGGCGCTAGCTGCGCTAGACCTCGGCGGGCTCTCGGGGCGCAGCCAGAGCCGCGTGCTCGTGCCCTTCGAGGGCGGCCAGGAACCGCTCGGCGTCGAGTGCCGCCATACAGCCCGATCCCGCTGCCGTCACCGCCTGCCGGTACACGTGGTCCTGCACGTCGCCGGCTGCGAAGACGCCTGGAACGTTCGTCCGGGTCGAGCCGTGCTCCGTGACCAGATAGCCGGCCTCGTCGTGGTCGAGCTGGTCGAGGAAGAGCTTCGTCGTCGGGTCGTGGCCGATGGCCACGAACAGGGCGTCGGCCTTCAGCTCCCAGGTCTCGTCGGAGACCGTCGAACGAAGCCGCAACCCGGCCATCTTCTCCTCGCCGAGCACCTCCTCGACGACCGCGTTGGTGACGAACTCGATCTTCTCGTTCGCCGAAGCCCGGTCGAACATGATCGGGGAGGCTCGGAATTCGTCGCGTCGGTGGATGATCGTCACCTTGTCGGCGAACTTCGCCAGGAAGATCGCCTCCTCCATCGCCGAATCGCCGCCGCCGACGACGACCACTTCAGCCTCGCGCCAGAAGGCGGCGTCGCAGACGGCGCAGTAGGAAACACCGCGGCCCTGGAGCTTCAACTCCGACTCGAGCCCGAGCTGCCGGGCGGTCGCGCCGGTCGCCACGATCACCGTCTCGGTCCGATGCACCTCCTCGCCGACGAAGACCGAGAACGGGCGCTCGGAGACGTCGACGCGGGTGACATCGTCGGTGACGAACTCCGCGCCGAAGCGCTCGGCCTGCCGGCGGAACTCCGCCATCATCTCCGGGCCGAGCACGCCGTCGGGGTAGCCGGGATAGTTCTCTACATCGCTGGTGATCATCAGCTGGCCGCCCCAGGCGAAGCCCTCGATCACGAGCGGCTCGAGATTGGCGCGCGCAGCGTAGAGGGCCGCCGTGTAGCCGGCGGGCCCCCCTCCGATGATGATCATCTTGTGAACGTCCTTGCTCATAACACGTCTAACCTAATCAACGATTCGGATGTCCAGACTGTTCCCTAACGGTATGACTAGAATCGCGCGTCCTCGGGAAGCCGAAAGGGGTTCATGCCGGGAACCGTGAGCTGGGACAGCCTCCGCGAGCTGGCGGCGTTTCAGGCCAAACAGGGCTGTGCGATCAGCCTTTATCTCGATCTCGATCCTAGCGTCACGCCGACCGCGGGCGATATGCAGTCGCGGTTGCACTCGCTTCTGGACGGGCTGCACGACGCGGTCGGGGCGCAGGGGCTGAGCCACGCTGCGCGGGAGGGCCTGCGGACCGACGTCGATCGAATCCGCCGCTTCGTCGAGCAGGAGTTCAACCGTGACGGCGCCCATGGACTGGCGGTGTTCTGTGCCGGGCTCGACAACTTCTGGAGCCCGCTTGCGCTGACGGATTCGGTACCGGACGAGGCCAAGGTCGGCAGCGAGTTCTACCTTGCTCCGCTCGTCCCGCTCGTCGGCCGAGGCGAGGGGGCAATCGTCGCGGCCGTCGGCCGTGAGCAGGGCCGCCTCTACCGGCTCGACGGCGGGCGGCTGCGCGAGCTGGTCGACAACAGCGTCGAGCTTCCCTACGGCCGCCACGACCAGGGGGGATGGTCGCAGGCCAGGTACCAGCGGCACGTCGAGGAGCTCGGCAAGGAGCATCTCCGCAACGTTGCGGAGGAGCTCGACCAGCAGGTGCGCCGGTTGGGCCAGCCGCGCGTCGTGATCGTCTGCTCCGTGGAGACGAAGGCGGAGCTCGCCGAGATGCTCCCGAGCGAGGCCCGCGCCGCCGTCGTCGGCTGGACGCATGCGGAGGCGCATGCGACGCCGGCCGAGTTGCTCGAGGTCGTTCGTCCCGTCCTGGAGAGCTGGCGCGAGCGCGAGGAGCAAAAGACGGTTGAACGCTGGCGCGAGGAGGCCGGGCGCAACGGCCGCGCGGCCTCGGGCTGGGAGGAGACGCTCGAGGCGGCCTCCGACGGCCGGGTCGAGGTGCTGCTGTACGAAGATGGGACCGAGCGGCCGGCCTGGAAGTGCCCGGAGTGCGGGCGCCTCGCGGTCAAGGGCGGCAACTGCCCGCTCGACGGGACTCGCATGGAGGAGCAGGAGAACGGGCTCGACCTCGCCGTCCACCAGACGCTCGGGCACGGCGGCAAGGCGTGGGCGCTTCAGAAAGTGCACGACCTCGAGCCGGTCGAAGGCATCGGCGCGCTGCTCCGGTACTAAGCGGCGCCCGCCAGCCCGTGGGGCCACCATCCGCCTCCCCACTGCGAGCGTATCGAGGAAATCCGTATCCGTGTGCCTCGAAAATGCGCCAAAACCGCCACGGGCCGAAGCCTCGGGCCGTTACGCTCTAACCATGGCCTCACTTGCCCGCACGATCCTCGAAGAGCACCTCGTCCGCGGTGAGCTGAGCCCCGGCGAGGAGATCGCGCTCAAGGTCGACCAGACCCTTGTGCAGGACGCCACCGGGACGATGGCGCTGATGCAGTTCGAGGAGTTCGACGTCGACCGCGTGCAGGTCGAGACGGCGGTCGTCTACGTCGACCACAACATCCTCCAGATCGACTTCAAGAACCCGGACGACCACCGCTTCCTGCAGGCGCTCTCGGCCGGCTACGGCGCCTGGTTCTGCCGCCCCGGCAACGGCATCTGCCACTACGTCCACTGCGAGCGCTTCGCAAAACCCGGGCAAACGCTCGTCGGAGCCGACAGCCACACGACCCAGTCGGGCTCCTGCGCGATGATCGCGATCGGCGCGGGCGGCCTCGACGCTGCCGTCTGCATGGCCGGCCATGCCTTCGAGCTGCCCTGCCCGAAGATCGTCGGTGTCTTCCTCGAGAACGAGCTCGCCCGCCCGTGGATCCAGGCCAAGGACGTGATCCTCGAGCTTCTGCGCAGGCTCACCGTCCGCGGAGGACGCGGCGGGATCTTCGAGTTCACGGGCCCCGGAACGGCCTCGCTCAGCTACACCGAGCGCGGGACGATCGCGAACATGATCGCCGAGCTCGGCGCCACAACCGCGATCTTCCCCGCGGACGACGAGACCAAGGCCTGGCTCGACGAGCAGGAGCGCGGCGAGGACTTCGTCGCGCTCGAGACCGGCGGCACCGGCGACTTCGACGAGGAGATCCACATCGACCTGGCCGAGCTCGTTCCGCTCGTTGCCCGCCCGCCGAGCCCGGACGACGTCGTCCCGGTGGAGGAGCTGGCCGGCACGCCGCTTGCGCAGGTCTGCATCGGCTCCTCGGTCAACTCGTCCTACGAGGACCTCGCCCTCGTCGGCTCCGTCCTCAAGGGACAGCGCCTCTCCGAGCGGCTGATCTCGGCCACCGCGACCCCCGGCTCGCGCCAGATCCTCGACCAGATCACGCGCTCCGGCAGCTACGCCGACCTGCTGATGGCCGGCGTGCGGATGCTCGAGCCCGCCTGCGGGCCCTGCGTGGGGATGGGCCAGGCTCCGCCCTCCGGCTCGAACTCGCTCCGCACCTTCAACCGCAACTTCCGCGGCCGCTCCGGGACGGCCGAGGACAACGTCTTTCTCTGCTCGCCCGCGGTCGCCGCCGCATCGATGCTGACGGGGGAGATCTCGGACCCGCGCGAGCTGCCGCAAGTCGACATGCCCGAGCGCCCGAAAGCGCGACCCGAGGTCGTGCAGCGGCACATCCTCGCCCCTCCGCCCGAGGAGGAGGCGCGCACGATCGAGGTGCCCCGCGATCTGCCGAACATCTTCCCGCCGCCCACACCAAAGGAGCTCCCGGACGAGCTCGAGCTCCGCGTCCTGATCGTCGCGCCCGACGACATCACCACCGGCGATCTCTCTCCGGACGGCGCCACGGTGATGGCCTACCGCTCGAACGTGCCCGCGATCGCGGAGTTCACCTTCCAGCACCGCGACAAGGAGTTCCCACGCCGCGCAAAGGAGTGGGGAGGAGGCTTCATCGTCGCAGGCCACAACTACGGGCAGGGGTCCAGCCGCGAGCATGCCGCGCTCGCGCCCGCGCAACTCGGTGTCCGCGCCGTCATCGCCAAGAGCTTCGCCCGCATCCACCGCCGCAACCTGATCGCGCAGGGGATTCTGCCGCTGCTCTTCGCCGACGAGGCCGACTACAACAAGGCCGAGCTGGGTCAGACGTGGCACATCAGCGGCCTGCATGCGATCGCCGAGGGCGCCGACGAGATCCCGGTCGAGATCGAAGGAGTAGGGGAGATCACCCTGACCCACGACCTGCTCCCGCGCGAGCGCGAGATCGCCGTTGCCGGCGGCCTCATCCGCTACCTGAAGGAAGCCGAGCCGGCGGCGACCCACTAGCCACGTACCGCGTCCCCCGGCAAATCCTGGTCTACGTGCACCGCCGCCGCCCCGACGGCGAGCGCGAGGTGCTGCTCCTGCACCGGATCCCCAAGCTCGGCGCCTTCTGGCAGGGCGTGACCGGCGCGCCAGAGTGGGAGGAGAGTGACGAGGATGCCGCTGTCCGGGAGGTCTGGGAGGAGACCGGCTTCACGGTGAAGGTGGAGGCGCTCGACTTTCGCTACGAGCTTCATCGCAGCGAGGAGGCGGCCGAGGAGTGGCTCCGTCTGTACGGGCCCGACATCGAGGTCGTCCCCGAGGAGGCATACGGCGCCGGGGTCCCGGCCGACGCGGAGCCCACCCTCACGCCTATCGAGCATGACGCCTACCGCTGGTGCTCGTTTGAAGAGGCGGACGGACTGCTGAAGTGGGAGGACAACCGCCGGGCCCTCCAGGCGCTGCGTGAGCGACTCAGTACGTAACCGCCTCCGCCTCCTCGACGACGGTGGGCCCGCTCTTGTCGGTGAACCGGTTCAGCACGCCCGAGGAGAGCAGGCGCGCGCGGCCGACCTGTGCCTCCTCGGCCGAGGCGAACTCCACCTGGATGAAGACCTCGCCGGGATCGTCGACGTTCCGGAAGATGCGATGACCCTTGGCCTCGCTCCTGGCTTCGGGCTTGTCCTGATCGAACATCGGCTTCCAGGCGTCGTAGTCGCCGACCTGGATGCGCGTGAGGATGAATGCCATTCCGACCTCCAATGTCGTTGTGGGGCCGCGGACCGTATCGCGGGGGCTAGGCCGCGTCGAGCGCGCGCGGAAGCTCGACCGGCGGATCGGCCTCGTCGAGCTCCTGCGAGTCGGCTGCCTGCTCGAGCTTCGTCTCGAAGCGATCCAGCCGCTTCTCGGCCTCGGCGTATTTCTGGCCGGCGTTCTTGAGATGCGTGCCGATGACGTTGAAGTCGTCGCGGAAGCGCCCGAAGTCGGTCTGCAGCTGGGCGCAGTAGGCCATGACCTCCTGCGCGTGCTGCTCGATCTGCATTCCCCTGAGCCCGAGCACGATTACCTGCAGATAGGCCGTGAACGTGCTCGGCGAGACCGGCATCACCTGCCGCTCGTGGGCATACGCCAGCAGCGCGCCGGACACAACCTCGTGATAGATCGCCTCCGAGGGCAGGTACATGAAGGCGAAGTCGTAGGTGCCCTCGTCGGGCCGGATGTACTTCCCGGCGATCGCGTCGATGTGGCCCTTCACGTCGCGGGCGAACGCTTTCTCGTGCAGCTGGCGCGCTTCCTCGTCCTGTGCCTCCGCAAGGCGCTCGAAGTTGTCGAGCGGGAACTTGGCGTCGACCGGGACAAGCTTCTCGACGCGGATGACGGCGTCCACCCGCTCGCCGCTCGAGAAGCCGTGCTGCAGCGAGTACGCGTGCGCGGGGAGGCGGTCGGCGAGCAGGTTGGCGAGGAGGAGCTCGCCGAAACCGCCCCGCGCCTTCGGTGGCCGCAGGAGCTGTTGGAGCTGTCCGAGACCCTTTGCCTGCTCGGCGAGCTGCGCCGTCGCCTCGCCGACCTTGCCGAGACGCTCGTGGATCGCGCTCGTCTGCTGGGAGGCCTGCTCGAGGCGCCGGTCGACCTTCTGGTCGAGCTCGCCGAGCCGCCGGTCCATCGTCTCGGTCACCGCCTGCAGACGACGGTCGACCTCGGCGCTGCGGCCGTCGAGCCCGGCAGAACTTTCGGCGCGCAGAGATTGGAGCGCGCGCGCGAGCCAGACGGCGAAACCCGCCAGAGCGAGCGCGAGGACGGCAATAGCAGCCACTGTGAGCATGGCCGCGGAACGCTATAGACGCGGTCGGACGGAACCAGAAGCCCTTGCGCACAGGAAGGTCATAACTCTGTGTCTAAACTGTCTAGCGTGCTAGACATCTTGGGGCAGCGCCAGGCACCCTGGCCAGATCACTGGGAGGCAGCTCATGCAAAGGCTTCGCCGGTTTGGTTGCGAGATCGTCCGCACCCGCGGGTCTCACGCCCGGGTGCGCTGCGGCCGCTGCCAGACAACCGTGCCGATTCATTCGGGCGAGGACTTGCCGCCTGGAACGCTTCGGGCCATCGAGCGTGACCTCGAGCCGTGCCTCGGAAGGAGGTGGCTCCGTGAAGGCCACTAGCTACGAGCTCGTGGTGGAGCGAGACGCGAGCGGTTCCTGGATCGCACGGATCCCGGCCGTTCCCGGCTGCCACACCCACGCGCGGACGCTCGCCCAAGCTCGCCGACGAATTCGAGAGGCGCTCAGCCTCTGGGTCGAGGGCGCTGAGGACGCCGAGCTGCGCGAGGAGATCCGCCTCCCTCGTCCGGCCCAGCTCGCGCTGCAGAGAAGCTCGTTCGCACGCGCGCAAGCGGAACGGCGGCGATCCGAGGCCGCGCGAGCGATGACCGAGGCTGCGCGCGCGCTCCAAGAGCTCGATCTCGGGATGCGCGACGCCGCGGAACTCCTCGGCATTTCCCACCAACGGGTGCAGCAGCTCGTCCGCCGCTGACAGCAAAGGGGCGGCCGCAGCCGCCCCTCAAAACCGCTTGTTCTAGCCCGTTACTAGCTCGCGCCGCCGCCGCCGGACGACTGCTCGCCGCCCATCGGCTTCGGCTCTTCCGGCGCAGGCGGCGCCGGCGTCGTCCCACCCTGCGGCATCGAGGCCGGCTCGTGCGCTGCCGGCTTCATCTCGCCGCTGTCCTTCTTCTTGCGGCCGAACAACTTGTCGAGGAATCCCATACCGCCTCCTTCGTTGGTTTCAACTCAGAGAGCCTAGCCGGAAGCGGACCACGAAAATGCCAGATCCAGTCGATCCGAAGACCGTCTGGACCTGGCACGCAGGAACATAACACCATCCGAGGCGAGAAGTCAAGTCGGTACCATCGACCGTTCCTGTGGCGAAGAGAAAGCGAAAGCCGCGCACCCCGCCGCCGCCGCGCCGGCCCCAGTCCGACGCTGGGCAAGCACCGCGCGTCCAGGCCCCGCAAGTCCGCAAGAAGGAAAAGAGGGAGCGCTCCTCCGACCAGCAGGAGCGGCGCGCGCGGATCACCCTCTATGCACTCGGCGGCTCCGGCCTCGTGGGGCTTGTCGCGGTCATCGCCTTCTTCGTGTTCAGCGGCGGAGGCGGTGGTGGAACGAACGAGGCCGCGCTCGGCGCCAAGTTCAGCGCTGCGGGCTGCAGCTACCGGACGAACCCGGGCGTCGTCGTCAGGAACTCGCACACGAACAACATCAAGGACAAGATCAAGTACGCCTCGTATCCGCCCACGAACGGCAAGCACTACGTCTCACCCGCCCGCTGGGACTTCTACACCCAACCGGTCCCGCCCGTCGAGGTCGTCCACAACGAGGAGCACGGCGGCGTGATCGTCTGGTACGGGCAGAAGGTCTCCCAGGCGACCGTGGCGGCGCTGCAGGAGTTCTACAACGAGGACCCCGTCTCGATGCTCGTGACCCCGCTCGCAAAGTTCGACTCCAAGGTCGCGATCAGCGCGTGGACGCAGACCGTCCCCCCGACCGAGTACGGGAGCAAGCCGAAGCCGCACTACTACGGCCAGGGCCATCTCGCCGTCTGCCCGAAGGTTGATGACCAGGTGCTGAAGGCCTTCCGCTCCTTCCGCGACGACTTCGTGGGTAAGGGCCCCGAGGGCGTCTCCAAAGATCAGAACCAGCCCGGCAGCGGGTAGCGGCTACCCTTCGCCGCGCCGGGGTGGCGAAATCGGCTATACGCGCCTGACTTAAAATCAGGTGTCCCCGTATGGGGGCGTGCGGGTTCGACTCCCGCCCCCGGCACTTCCATTTCGCGCAAAAAAGTGCTTTGATTCGCGGGGAGAAAGGCAGTGAAGAGAACCGCCATTGCGTCAGGGCTTGCCTGCCTCGCGGCGCTGATGCTCATCCAAGCAGCTCCGGCGGGTCCGGCGCCGAAGGCGACCCGCGTCGTCGCCCCCAAGTACGCGCATCCGGGAGGGGAGTTCCTCGCTCAAGCGACCGTGAAGGGTCGCTCCGCCGCCGCGAAGCTCGACTTCTATCTCTCCAAGAACCGCAAGTGGTCCAAGGACGACATTCACCTGGGCGGCCAGGCGCGAGTGCCGGCCCTTCGCGCGGGAAAGAGCTATGCGGCGGCGGGCCTCGCGACGGTTCCGATCAAGGTCGCGCCCGGCTCGTACTACCTGCTCGTCTGCGCCCGCGGCCATAAGTGCGGGGCCTCGTCGTCGAAGATCGCCCTGGCGCCCTTCGAGCACGCGGTCACGACGCAGTCGCTCCTCGACGAGGCCGTCAGCAAGGGCCAGATCAGCGCGGAGAAAGCGCTCGTCTACCGGGCCTACGCGGCTTACGGCGACAAGCGCCTCCCCAAGCGCTACGCCGGCGACTACTACGCGGGCGACGAGGGTGGCATGGGCGACGACTCCGCCATGCAGGACCTGGCCGCCGCCTGGCCGACCCTGTCGGCGTCGGCCAAGAAGTCCGTCTCCCCGTTCTTCGTTCCGCCGGCCGCCAAGGGGAGCTGGATGAACCTGCCGACGCACCCGTCGGCGGCGGCACGCGCGGGCTCTGGCGGCGACGATCCCGCCGACCCTTGTGACTCGAGCCAGCTCATCCGCTCAGACTGGAAGAGCCTGCCGGCGGCCGGCGGAAAGGTTCGCATCTGGTGGTACGACGATCCCGCGACGCCGTGGAACCAGCAGTCGGCAATCTTCCTCTCCCGTCAAATCGGCCCGGTCTACAAGCGGTTCAAGGCGCTCATGGGCCGGGAGCCGCTCTCGGATGCGAAGTCCCCGTGCTTCCACGGGCCCGACGGCGCGCTCGACATCTACCTCGTTCGCTGGGTCGAGAAGGCGATCGCGCTGACGGTGCCGGCGGCGCAGAACACGCTGACGCCCTTCGACTGCACCAACACACCGGCGTTCATCGTCGACCGGACGCTCGGCGGGCGCCCGACCATCTACGAGATCGCGCACGAGCTCTTCCACGCCTTCCAGATGGCCTTTCCGTACAAGGGCGGGGATTGCAAGGAGTACCAGTGGTTCGACGAGGGCTCGGCGAGTTGGGCGGTGCACTACGGCTTGCACCCGAACGACCCGGGCAGCGGAGGGCGGAGCCCGCTGATGATGGAGGCTCTGTACGACATCGCAACGCCGCTCGACGACATGTCCTACGAGAGCTGGTACCTCGATCTGTACATCGAGGAAATGCTCGGCGCCGCCAAGATCCCCGCGATCTACAACGCGTTCGCCACGCAGAAGAGCCTTCCGGCGATCAACTCGGTGCTCGACTTCAAGAAGCGCTGGCCCGAGTTCACGCTCAAAGGCTGGAACCAGGACCCCGTGACCCCCTCCTTCCGCCAGTGGGAGATCGCCGGCGGCTGGGGCGACGTGCATCCGATGGAGGACTGGGTGCACGGCGTGGAGATGAAGCCGACGGAGCTCGCGATCGGCGGCCTCGCCGAGCGGACGCTGAACCTTCCGGCCGACGTCAAGTATCTGGCGCGGAAGTACATGAAGGTGGCCGTCCGCGACGACAACATCCGCTATCTGAGGTTCAACAACACACTGGCGGGCATCGGCGCGGCCGGCGTGCAGGCGATCGTCACCTTCGCCGACGGGCACCAGGAGATCCAGGACTGGAGCGGCCGGAGCAAGGTCGAGTTCTGCTTCGACGATTCCAGCGGGACTGGCGACGACGTCACCGACATCGTGCTCATGTACTCGAACAGCGACTGGCAGGGCAAGCAGGCGCTCAATCCTTCCGACCAGCCGACGCTGACGATCCGCAAGCAGTGCGAGACGTACCAGTACAAGATCCTGAATGCCAGCCTGACGACCAGCGCGACGGGCTCACCGGGGAGCGACGCATGCGTGCTCGGCGGCATCACGACCACCGCCTCCCGAAGCCTCTCGAGCGCGTTTACCACGCAGCCCATGCCGTACCCCAGCAAGCTCGAG
>WNGB01000885.1_pt1 | contig 48323 bp, 45 predicted proteins | sample 5400681 | NCBI WGS metagenome assembly WNGB01 (sample SAMN13153367, study PRJNA577476) | soil metagenome | isolation source: 115 cm soil or saprolite under grassland replicate 2 | place: USA:California | collected 2016-06-15
TCTCCGCCGCGAGCTTCTCCAGCTCTGCCGCCTGGCCGTCGGCGCCGGCGACGTCCAGTGCGTTCACGTCCATGTGGCCGGCGAGCCACGGCGCGAGCTCCTCCTTGTACCCGGTGAGGATGTTGACGACCCCGCCGGGGAGATCGGAGGTGGCCAGAGCCTCGGCCAGCTCGATCCCGGCCAGCGGCCTCGACTCCGACGCGACCGCGACGACCGTATTGCCTCCTACCAGCGCAGGGACGATGCGCGAGACAACTCCCGCGAGCGCGGGCTCTTCCGGTGCCAGGACGGCGACGACACCCGTGGGCTCGGGGATCGTGAAGTTGAAGTAGGGGCCTGCAACCGGATTCGACGAGCCGAGCACCTGGGCGAACTTGTCGGCGAAGCCCGCGTACCAGACGACGCGATCGATCGAGCGCTCGACCTCCTCGATCCCCGAGCAGACCGAGGCGAGGTCGCCCTTGCGAGCCTCCATCATCTCGGCCACGCGGTAGAGGACCTGGCCGCGGTTGTAGGCGGTCTTGCCGGCCCAGTCCGGGAAGGCCTGGCGCGCGCCCCGTACGGCGTCTCGGGCGTCCTTGCGCGAGGCGCGGGCGACGTTCTGACCCTGCGCCTCGTAGGAACGCCCGGACTCGGAGCGCGGAAACTCGCCTCCGATGTACAGCTTGTACGTCTTCCTAATCGGAAGGCGGCTCATCGTCCCTTCCGGACACGTGCGTAGGTGTCCCTGGCCTCCTCCCCGATTCGATCGTAGTGGGGAAGCCGTGCCGGGGGAGGCGCGTGAGGGTGACGAATGCGTGTCATTCGAACTCCAGGTAGGGCTCGAGCCCGTGCCTGCCTCCCTCGCGGCCGAAGCCCGACTCCTTGTAGCCGCCGAAGGGCGAGCCGGGGTCGAAGCGGTTGTACGTGTTGGCCCAGATCACGCCCGCCCGCAGACGCTCCGCCATCCAGAGGATGCGGGAGCCCTTCTCCGTCCACACACCCGCGGACAGCCCGTACGGCGTGTTGTTGGCCTTCTCGACCGCCTCCTCCGGCGTCCGGAACGTGAGCACCGAGAGCACCGGCCCGAAGATCTCCTCCTGGGCGATGCGGTAGCTCTGGGCGACCTCCGTGAAGACCGTCGGCACGAACCAGTAGCCCTTCTCGGGCAGGCGACACGGCGGCTGGTAGACCTCCGCCCCCTCCTCCTTGCCGGTCTCGACCAGCTCCCGGATCTTCTCGAGCTGCTGGCGGGAGTTGATGGCGCCGATGTCGGTGTTCTTGTCGAGCGGATCTCCGACACGCAGCGTGCCCATGCGCCGCTTCAGCTTCCGGACCACGTCCTCGTAGACGGATTCCTGCACCAGCAGCCGGGAGCCCGCGCAGCAGACGTGACCCTGGTTGAAGTAGATGCCGTTGACGATCCCCTCCACCGCCTGGTCCAGAGGCGCGTCGTCGAAGATGACGTTCGCAGCCTTGCCGCCGAGCTCCAGGGTCAGTTTCGTCTGGGTCCCGGCGAGCTCCCGCTGGATGGCCTTGCCCACCTCGGTCGAGCCGGTGAACGCGATCTTGTCCACGTCCGACTTGACGATTCCGGCGCCGGTGCTCCCGTCGCCGGTGACGATGTTGACGACACCTGGGGGTAGGTCGGCCTGGCGCAGGACGTCGCAGAAGAGCAACGCCGTCAGCGGAGTGGTCTCGGCCGGCTTGAGGACGACCGTGTTGCCGCACGCGAGCGCCGGAGCGATCTTCCACGCCAGCATGAGCAGCGGGAAGTTCCACGGGATGATCTGGCCGGCGACGCCCACGGGCCGCGGCTTGCGGTTGGGGAAGGCGTACTCCAGCTTGTCCGCCCAGCCCGCGTAGTAGAAGAAGTGCGCGGCCGCGAGCGGCAGGTCGACGTCGCGGGACTCGCGAATCGGCTTACCGCCGTTCAGGGACTCGAGCACTGCGAACTCGCGGGAGCGCTCCTGGAGCACGCGGGCGATCCGGAAGAGGTACTTCGCCCGCTCGGAGCCGGGCAGCCGCGACCATCCGTTCTGGAAGGCATCGCGCGCCGCCTGCACGGCGAGGCTCACGTCCTCGGGCCCCGCCTGGGCAACCTCGGCCAGAGGCTCTTCGCTGGACGGGCTGATCGTCGGGTACCACTCGCCCGAGCGCGGCTCGACCCACTCTCCGCCCACGAAGATGCCGTAGCGCTCCTCGACCTGGACGATGTCCCGAGCTTCCGGCGCAGGCGCATAGTCCCAGCCCGAAGGCGCCGGTACGCCGGCCTGCTTGCGGTCGAGCTCAGTCAATCGTGAAGTAGTCCGGGCCCTGGTAGCGGCCCGTCCTCTCCTTCCTGATCTGCATGAGCACGTCGTTCAGGAGCGTCGACGCGCCGATGCGGTAGAGGTCGGGCGTGAGCCAGTCCGGCCCGAGCGTCTCGTGGAGCTGGACGAGGTACTGGACGGCCTGCTTCGCCTGGCGAATGCCGCCCGCCGGCTTCATCCCTACCATCCGGCCCGTCTCGTCGTGGACGTCGCGAATGGCTTCGAGCATGACGAGGGCGACCGGGAGCGTCGCAGCCGAGCTGAGCTTGCCGGTCGAGGTCTTGATGAAGTCGGCGCCTGCCGCCATCGCGAGCAGCGACGCGCGCCGGACGTTGTCGTAGGTGCCGAGCTCGCCCACCTCGAGAATCACCTTCAGGTGGGCGGGCCTGCAGGCCGCCTTCACGCGCACCACCTCGTCGTAGACCTTCGCGTAGCGGCCTGAGAGGAAGGCGCCGCGATCGATGACCATGTCCACCTCGTCGGCACCCATGGCGACGACCTCCTCGACCTCGCGCAGCTTGACGTCGAGCGGCGTCTGGCCCGAGGGGAAGGCGGTGGCGACCGAGGCGACCTTCACGCCCGTGCCGCGCAGCCGCGCGACCGCGTGCGGTACGAGGTTTGGATAGACGCAGAGCGCGGCCACCGAGGGCACGGTGGGATCGGAGGGGTCGGGACGGACCGCCTTCGAGCTCAGGGCGGCCACCTTGCCGGGCGTGTCGGCCCCCTCGAGCGTCGTCAGGTCGATCATCCGGATCGCGAGCTCGAGCGCGTAGAGCTTCGCCTCGCGCTTGATCGAGCGCCGGGCGAGCGACGCCGCGCGCTCCTCGACCGCGACCGCGTCCACGGAGCCCACGCGCGGGAGGCGCGGCTCGAGCGGAAGCTCGAAACCAGCCGGAAGCGCCGGAGCCTTGGCCATGGCCGGAGTGTAGCCCCGCACCGTCAAAGGCCGGTCTCCGCGGGCAGAACGAGCTCAGGCGACGCTTGGAGCCGAGGTAGGCGTGCATGGCGAGCGAGTGCCCGGTCCCGGAGCACTAGAGACCAAGCCGTTCGAGCATCGTCTCGTCGCGCCGCCAGCGCGGCCGCGCCTTCACGTGGAGCTCGAGGAAGATCCGCCGCCCCAGCAGATGCTCGATCTCAGGCCGCGCGCGCATGCCGATCTTTCTGATCACCTGGCCGCCCTTGCCGACGACGATCTGCTTCTGCGACTCGGTCTCGACGTAGACGGTCGCGCGCACCACCTTCTCTCCGAGGTCCTCGACCTCGACCGAGAGGGCATGCGGCACCTCCTCACGCGTCAGCTCCAGCGCCTTTTCCCGAACGAGCTCGGCGATCTGCGTCCCGACGGGAAGATCGGTCCGCTGGTCGGGAGGGAAGTAGGCGGGTCCCTCGGGAAGTAGGTCGACCAGCTCCTGCCGAAGCGGGCCGACCCCGTCACCCGTCCTCGCGCTCACGGGATGCAGCGCGCGGAAGTCGCCCAGCCTCGCAGCCGCCTCCATCTGCGAGGCGACATGACCCGGCTTCAAGCGGTCGATCTTGTTCACGGCGATGACGACCGGCACGCCGATGGAGAAGACGCGCCCGGCCACGAACCGGTCCCCCGCCCCGATCCGCTCCCGGCAGTCCAGCACCAGCAGGACGGCATCGGCATCCTCGAGCGCCTGGTCGACGGTGCGCTGCATGCGCTCGGTCAGTGCGTCCCGGGGTCGCTGGAAGCCCGGGAGATCGGTCAGCACGAGTTGGTGGTCGTCACCTGAGGCGATGCCGAAGATCCGCGTGCGCGTCGTCTGTGGCTTGTCTGAGACGATCGCGACCTTCCCACCGCAGAGCGCGTTCACCAGGGTCGACTTACCCACGTTCGGCCTGCCTGCGACGACGACGAAACCGCTCCTCATGGGACGGAACGTAGCGAGTCGCGCTAGAGCTCGAAGGTGTCCGGGAGTAGCTCGGCCGGCGTGGCCGTGACCACCTCGCCGGCTGCATTGCGGTAGATCACGCGCTCGAGGCCCAGCTCGACGAGCCACTGCCGGCATCCGCCGCAGGGGGAGGCGGTCACGGCGATCGCCTCCAGATCGCCGGGCCTGCACCCTTCGGAAACCGCCCGCCCGAGCGCGGTCTTCTCGGCGCATACGCCGAGTGGATAGGTCGCATTCTCGACGTTCACGCCGGTGAAGACCCGCCCGTCCCGGGCCCGCACGGCAGCGCCGACGTGGAACTGCGAGTACGGGGCGTAGGCGCGCTTGGCGATGGCCGCGGCCTGCTCGAACAGCTCCCGGTCGGCGTCTGTCATCTCAGAAGAACAGCTGGAAGACGCCGAGCGTGACGAGGGCGCCCAGGAGGCCGCCGTAGGCGACCTCGAGCGCCGAGTGCACCCCGGATTCGACCCGGGTCTGGGCGACGAGCAGCGCCATGATCAACATGATCGTGGAGACCAGGAAGCGGTCGTGCGCCCCGACGATGTACGTGGCGGCCATCCAGCCGGCGAAGGCAACGGCGGCGTGTCCCGAGGGCAGTCCGCCCCGGAGCGGGGTGCCACGGCCCGTGAACGCCTTGGTCGCGATCACGATCAGCACCGTCAGCAGCAGGGCGATCAGCGTCAGCTTCACCGGAGCGTCGTGCAGCCGCTCGAACCCCTTCGACGCCGAGCGCCCGATCTCGTGCGAGAAGACCAGGTACCCGACGGCGAGGGCGTTGACGCTGGCGATGAGCACGGCACCCGCCGCAACGTCCTTCGCCAGCTTCGCCAGCGGGTCGAATGAGGTCGTGGCGACGTCGATCGCCTGCTCGATAGCCGAGTTGATCATCTCCGCGACCAGCACGAAGGAGATGGAGATCAGGAGTGCAATGAGCTCGAAACGGTCAACGCCGACCCAGAGCGCAGCGACCAGGACGGCGATCGCGAGCAGGAAGTGGATGCGCAAGTTGCGGTGCGTCCGCAGCACGTGGATGACTCCCTCGATCGCGTAGTTGAAGCTCTCGATCACCGAGGTGCTGCGGCGGCGCTGATTCACGCGGCGTGAGCCTCCTCGCGCGCCTCCATCTCGGCGCCGTGGTCGTAGCCGAGCAGGTGCAGAAGGCCGTGAACCAACGCCGCCCGCCACGCATCACCCGTGACCTGCGGGCAAATGAGGACGTCGCCGAGCTGGCGCGGGATTCCCGGCGACAACTCGTCGCGACCGTCGATCGGGAACGAGAGGACCTCGGTCGCCTCGTCGCTGCCGAGATGCTCGCGTTTGAGGGCGCGGATCTCGTCGGGTGGGACGAAGGCGATGCCCAACTCGCCCTCGTCCACTCCTTCTGCCTCGAGCACACGGCGCGCCAGGCCTTCGGCGGCCCCCTCGGCGACGTGACCGCCGCTTCGATTCTCGACCTCGACGCGGATCACGACCCTCGGCGCTGCGTTCCGGTTTCCTCAGTGTGGCGCTTGTAGGCCTCGACGATCCGCTGGACGAGCTTGTGCCGAACGACGTCCTCGTTGGAGAAGTGCACGAAGGCGATGCCCTCGATGGTGCCGAGCACCTTCTGGACCGTGACGAGGCCCGACGCCTGCTCGCGCGGGAGATCGATCTGGGTGACGTCGCCCGTGACCACCATCCTCGAGCCGAATCCGAGCCGCGTCAGGAACATCTGCATCTGCTCAGGACTGGTGTTCTGCGCCTCGTCGAGGATGATGAAGGAGTCGTTGAGCGTGCGCCCGCGCATGAACGCCAGCGGGGCGACCTCGATCGTGCCCTTGTCCATGTAGGCCGTGAGCCGGTCGACGTCCAGCATGTCGTAGAGGGCGTCGTAGAGCGGGCGCAGATACGGGTCGACCTTGGCCAGCAGGTCCCCGGGAAGGAAGCCGAGCCGCTCCCCGGCCTCGACGGCAGGGCGGGTGAGGATGATTCGCCCGACCTCGCGCTCCTGGAGCGCGCGCACCGCCAGGGCCATGGCGAGATAGGTCTTGCCCGTCCCCGCCGGGCCGATCGCGAACGTGACCGTGTGGGCGCGGATCGCGTCGACGTATCGCTTCTGCGTCACGGTCTTGGGAGCGATCTTCTTGCCGCGGTGGCGCCATACCACGTCCTCGAAGATCTCGCGAATGTCCTCGGCCTCGTCGAGCGCCCCCAGGACGGCGTCCACCGTCCCCGGGCCGATCTCGTGACCTCCTTCCACGAGCTCCACCAGCTCGTCGACGACCGCGCGCGCCTCGGAGACGTGCGGCTCCTCGCCCTCGATGGTCAGCCGGTTCCCGCGCAGCAGGATCGTGCAGCGCAGCCGTTCGCGGAGCGCGTCGAGCACGCCGTCGCCGACCCCGGCGAGCTCGGCGGCGACGTCGTTGGAGACCGAGAGGACCTCCTGCACCGCCTCTCAGTGTAGGTGGGACGTCAGAGCGTCAAGACCGCTCGGCAAGGCTTGAGTGTGCCACTCAGGCCTTGCCGAGCAGCGTCGATGTGACCGAGCCGGTAGTTTCGTTCCGCTCCGACTAGGAACCCGTCGCTAACGAGGCTTACAGGCGGGATCGTTCCAGGACTTCTGCACCGCGTTCGCCTGCGAGTCGAGAGCCGGATCATAGGGTCCTGGCCCACGACTCTGCCAGAACGGATCCGGCATCACGCCTGGCCCGATCGCCGTCGCGCGGTACATCGTGCCAGTCCCATCCGGGCGCGAGCCGTGAGGCGCGAAGAGGTAGCAGAATGTGCCGGCACGGCCGTGCGCGAGGAAACTGTTCTCGCGCAGCCAGCCGCCCTTACCGCCGGGGTACTTGGAATTGAAGGTGTCGACATAGATGTTGCGCCCGAAGGTGTCGGTGGGCACACCGGCGGAGGTGGAGCCGAAGCCGTACACACCCGAGCCGGCATAGCTGAAGGTGCCGTAGAGGTGCGCCCAGCGACCGGCGTAGGCCCAGTCGGTGCGGATGTCGAGGACCGGAAGCGGCGAGGCGAGGGTGAAATGCGACAGCCGAAGCTCCCACGCCGCCTGGGCTCGCGTCGGCCGCTTGCCATAGTTCGGCAGTTCCCGCTGCCAGCGCTGCAGCGCCCAGTAGGAGCCGTCCGGCGCCTTGCAGGCGGCGACAAACCAGGCCAGCATCGGTGCGTCGTAGCGGCCACAGAAGCGTGGAAACGTCTGCCAGTAGTTCCTGTGGTACTTACCGTAGCCGCCCGAGTAGTCAAGCCCGAAGGCAACCTGCTTCGCGCCGCGCGTCGGCGGCAGCGCGTTGACGGCTCCCCACGCGAGCACATGGTTCCTTCGGCCCTGGGCGCCGTACTCGATGAGCGCCTCCCCGTTGGAGTTGACGCGTAGCGCAACGGCGGTTGCATTGCGCACGATGAGTTGAGATCCGTCAGCGGGACCGGCGAGTGCTGCGGCGATCGCGAGGCCGAGACAAGGCGCGATGGCTCGGAAGCGCACCTTCGAAAGCCGGCCGGCCCTCATCATGTTGCGCGCACCCCGAAGTCCGCGGTAATGATCGTGACCGGCAGTCCGCGGAAGGTGCCTACCGCGGCCGGGGAGTGAATCGCGCTGAGCCCTACCTCACGCCAGACGGGATTCAATAGGACCTGGCGATGCTCGTGACTTCGGAACCACCAGCGCAAGGCTTCTCGCGCACCGATTCCTGGAGAAGCCCACAGCAGATTCTCGCCCACAGCCCAGAAGCGGAGGCCGCGCGAGGGGTAGTACCGTTCGATCCTCCTCCAGAACGCTGTGCCGTCCGGCTCGTCGTGCTCGAAATAGCCCTGCTTCGCCATCTCGAGCGAGTGCTCGCGTGCTGCGGTCGTTAGTCGCGTGGAAGGCCGTAACGGTTCGAGAGCTCGCCGAGCGCGCAGCGCGTTCACCTGCACCAGGACTTGAGACGCGAGCGCAGGCCGCGTGGAGACAACCGTCGCAACCGGAGCGGTCCCTGCTGCCGGAACGAGCGCTGCCGCCACAAGAAGCACCGCGGCGCTGACCTGCGCCCGTCTGCCCATGACCTTCGAAGCCCGCGCAAGACGAGAGGGGGACGGTCTTGTGGGCGCCGACGCTGATCCGGGCGTCCATTCTCCCCGAGCCGCAAAGAAAATGCGATCCGCCACGGATGCCTCTCTTCGTCGGAGCGAAAATTCGCCTACTCATCTGGTTGCCGCTCGACGTGCTTGGCATGCGCTCTGCAGAGAAAAGATCAATCGTTCGGGGGACAAAAATCGATCATCTGGGTGATCGCTGAGTCGACTTCCACGCGCGGCACCATCGTCGGCGCAGACGCCGTCACGATGCGCGCCACCACTATTGGGGGTGGCTACAGGGAGCGCCTGTCGTCGCGTTCCGCGCCTAGGCGAGCTTCTCGCGCACGAGCTGGCTGACGACGGAGCCGTCGGCCCGACCCGCCACCTGGGGCATGACGTCGGCCATCACGCGGCCGAGCTCGCGCAGGCTCGTCGCCCCGACCTCGGCGATGACGTCGTCCACGATGCGCTCCAGCTCGTCGTCGGAGAGCGGCTCGGGCATGAACTCCTCGAGCACGTCGAGCTCCGCCTCCTCCGCTTGCGCCTGCTCTTCCCGCCCGCCCGCGCGGAACGCCTCGATCGCCTCCTGCCGGCGCTTGCGCTCGCGCTGGAGCACCTGCAGCTCCTCCTCGTCGTGGAGCGGCCGCTGGAGCTCCTTCTCCGCCGCCCGCAGCGCGTTCAGGATCAGCCGCAGCGCATCGCGACGCGGGACGTCCCGCTCTTTCATCGCCTCCTTCAGCTCACCCTCCAGGTCCGCGATCAGGCTCATCCCATTCCTCCGAGACCCCGCCCACCGAGAATGTGCCAGTGGAGGTGGAAGACGGTCTGGCCGGCGTCGGGGCCGACGTTGACGATCACGCGGTAGTCCTCGAGACCTGCGTCGCGAGCGGTCCGGGAGATGAAGTCCAGCATGGCCTTCGCCTCGTCCGGCGGGAATTGCTCGACGTCGCGGAACGAGTCCACGTGACGCTCGGGGATCACGAGCAGGTGAGTCGGCGCCTTCGGCGCGATGTCCCGAATGGCCACGACTCCCGGCCCTTTCGCCACGTGCTCCCCCTCGCGGTACAGCTTGCAGAAGAGACACTCGTCAGGCAGCGAGGATCCCCTCCTCGGTCACCGCGCGGGCTCGCACGCGGACGAGCTCACCCACGGGCGCGTTCACGAGCCACGGAGAGTAGTCGTCGCCGTAGCCCCGGCCCGGCCGGTCGACGAGCACGGCATCCTCTTGCCCGATCATGCGGCGCCAGCGCTCGAGGCATGCCTTCTGTGAGAGCTCCCGGAGCCGGGCGCTCCGCTGGCGCTTGACCTCCTTCGGAACCGTGTCGTCGCCCGCCGTGTCTGTACCCGGGCGTGGCGAGTACGGAAAAACGTGCACCTTCGTGATTCCTGCGGCCTCGACCACCCGGACAGTCCTGGCGAACGCGCGCTCGTCCTCGCCGGGAAAGCCGACGATAACGTCACTCGTCAGGTTGAAGCCCTCGGCAAGTCGGACCCGACGGAGGTACGTGGCCGCGTCGTAGCGCCTGCGCATGGCGCGCAACACTGCGTCGTCGCCGGACTGCAGCGGCACGTGCAGGTGGCGAGAGACGCCGGGCGTCTCGCGCAGGGCGGACACCAGCCCCTCGGTCACGTGGTTGACCTCGATCGAGGAGAGCCGGAGTCGTGCGAGCCCGGGCGACTCGCCTATCTCGCGCACGAGGCGCGGCAGGTCGTACCCGGCCTCGCGGTCGCGGTAGCACCCCAGGTTGATGCCCGTGAGGACAACCTCGCGGTGGCCCTGGTCGACGCGTTTCCGGATCTCGGCAAGCACCGCCTCGGCCTGGCGGGACCGGGAACGCCCTCGCACGAGCGGGATCACGCAGAAGGCGCAGGCGAACGAACAGCCGTCCTGGACCTTCACGAAGGCCCGCACCCGGTCGAGGCGCGCGTCCGCGCGAACGCAGCCGATCGCGCCCACGTCTCCGGCGACGAACGCGGGGGTCTCCTCGCTTCGCCGTGGGACGACGACCACGTTGTCGGGAAGGCCGGCGAAGGCATCTGCGGACAGGTTGGCGCCGCAGCCCGTGACGTAGACCTTCCGGTGCGTGCGAGCCGCTCGTGAGGCGGCGTGCCGCGACTTGCGAAGCGCCTCGTGCGTCACGCAGCAGGTATTGACCACGGCGACGTCCGTCGAGCCGTCCCGCTCCTCGTGCCCATCGGCAAGCAAACGCTCGCGGACGGCGTGGGCATCGGCATGCGAGACCTTGCAGCCGAGGAACGTGACGGAGAACGTGGCCATTGTCGCGCGGACGCGAACCTTACTCCGTCTCCCGCGAGAAAACCTCCGCAGCCCAGCCCTCCGACTCGGCATGGCGCAGCGGGCCGTAGCCGGACAGAACCGGCCGCTCCCAGGAGAGAAAGCCGGAGGCCACGAAGACCGGAGCGTCGAGCCGCGGCGCGAGCGCCTCGACGACCTGCAGGGTCACGTTCGCGACTGCCACGTCTGCGGCGGGCAGTGGCTCAGTGAGTGCGTCGGCGTGCCTCACCTCGATCTCGATGTCGTTCGCCTTCGCGTTGAAGCGCGCGGCGTCGACCGCCGGCCGGTCCGAGTCCAGCGCGATGACCGGCCCGAAGCCGAGCTGCGCCCCCGCTACGGCCAGGACGCCGGAGCCGCAGCCGATGTCGAGCAGGCTGCCGCGCTCGAGCTCGAGCAGCAGCTCGAGGCAGAGCCGTGTGGTGGCGTGCGACCCCGTGCCGAAGGCGCGACCCGGCTCGATCACGACGGGCGTCGAATCCGGAGGCGGATCCAGCCACGGCGGGCCCAGCCAGAGCGGGCCCACCCGAGCAGGGCGGTGGAAGTCGCGCCAGCGCTGCTCCCAGTCTTCGCCGACCTCGGACGTGCGAGCGCCTCCGAACGCCTGCCACAGGCGCTCCTCTCCTCCCGCGTCGGTGTACGCGATGAGCTCGACGCCGTCCGCCGCGTCAACCTCCTCGAATCCCTGGGGGAAGAGCTCGAGCATGACCGCACGGGCCTCCTCGGCCCGCTCCGGCGGGACGCTGACCGAGACTCGTCTCAGCGGAAGTGGCTCTTCAGCTTGTCGAAGAAGCCGTCTACGGCGCGGTACGTGCTCTCGTCCTCGGAGTCCGCGAACTGCTCCAGCAGCCTACGCTGCGCCTCGCTCAGGTTCCGGGGCACGGCGACGTTCACGAGCACGCGGTGGTCGCCGCGGCCGTAACCCTGGAGCAGCGGCATGCCCGCTCCCCGCAGCAGCACGACGTGGCCCGGCTGGGTGCCCGGCGCGAGCTCGACCTCGAGCTCGCCGTCGAGCGTGGGGATCGTCCGCTTGGTACCGAGCGCCGCTTCGGTCATTGTCAGGTCGACCGTCGAGAAGACGTCGTTTCCCTCCCGGACGAAGCGGGGATCGGGACGGACGCGGACCCGCACGTAGACGTCGCCCGAACGCCCACCGAGCGCTCCCGCGTGGCCCTCTCCCGAGATGCGGATCCGCTGGCCGTCGTGGATTCCAGGAGGGATCTCCACGTCGAGCTCCCGCTCGGTGAGCACCCGTCCGCCGCCGCCGCAGGCGCGACACGGCGCCTCGACCACGCGCCCGGCCCCCCCGCAGCGCGGGCAGGCCTGCGCGCGCACGAACTCACCGAAGAACGTTCGCGAGATCTGCTCCAGGCGGCCGCTTCCCGCGCATGCCGGGCACGTGATCGCGCTCGTGCCGGGCTCCGCACCGCTCCCGTCGCACGCTTCGCAGGAGGTGGCGACCTCGAAGGGGACGCGCTGGGTCGTGCCGTGAGCCGCCTCGACCAGGTCGATCGCGACCTCCGCCGCGAGGTCCGCACCCCGGCGCGTGCGCCGGCCCTCGACGCCGAAGAGGTCGTCGCCGAAGAAGGCCGAGAAGAGGTCGCTGAGCGACCCGAAGTCGAAGGTCGGCTCGAAGCCGCGGCTGCGCAGGCCTTCGCGTCCGTAGCGGTCGTAGAGCTCCCTCCGCTCCGAGCTCGAGAGCACCTCGTACGCCTCCACTACCTCCTTGAAGCGCTCCTCGGCATCAGACGCGTCCGAAACGTCGGGGTGCAGCTCGCGCGCGAGCCGGCGAAACGCCTTCTTGATCTCCGCGTCGCCTGCCGTTCGCGAGACCCCGAGCACGTCGTAGTAGTCGCGCTGACTCGTCGCCATACCGTGCCTAGTTCGAGCCGAAGAGGTCCTCGGAGAAGCGCGAAAGCTCCGACGCGGCAACCCGCACAGAGCGAATCGCGTGCTCGTAGTCCATGCGCACCGGGCCAAGCAGGCTGACCGCGCCGAGCGAGCGGTTCGCGAGCCCGTAGGCGGCGCCGACGAGCGCCAGCTCGCGGAGTGCCGGGTGCGCGAGCTCCCCCCCGACCCGAACGAAGGGACGGCGCGGGTCGAACGCGCCGGCCAGCACGTCCAGGAGGGCGCGCCGGCGCTCGAGCAGCTCGAGAAGCCCCCGGTAGCGGTCGAGCTCGTCCCCACGCAGGTCGTCCAGCAGCCCGGCCGCACCGCCGACGAAGAGGCGCTGCTCCTGCTCAGCGACCAGCTCGGTGAAAGCCGGGTGCAGCGCCTCGATGAACTCCCGCTCGCGGACCGAGAGACCGGGGTCGGCGAGCCGCCGCTGGAGCAGGCTCGAGCCGAGCTGCACTCCCGCGAGCTGGTCGTTCAGGTACTGGCTCGCCCAGTTGGCCAGGCCCGGATCGACAGGGGCGTCGAAGGCGAATACGCGCTTGGTCACGCCGCCGCCGGAGGTGATCACCACCGCCATCACCACCTCCGGCTGCAGCAGCAGCACCTCGACGTGGCGGACAGCCTCGGCCTCCAGCCGCGGCGCCGAGACCAGGGCCAGCAACCGGGTGGCCTGGGAGAGCATCTCGGTGGTCGCCTGGAGGGCAGACTCGACCTCGCTGCGCGGCGTCGTCAGGTCGAGCTGGAAGGCGGGTGGGAGAGGCTCCAGTCGTTCGAGCAGGCGGTCGACGTAGTAGCGGTATCCGCGCTCGGTGGGGACGCGGCCCGCCGAAGTGTGCGGGTGCGTGAGCAGACCGAGGCGCTCCAGCTCAGCGAGCTCGCTGCGGACCGTCGAGGGCGCGATGGCGAGATCCAGGCGCTGGACCAGGGCCTTCGATCCGACGGGCTGTCCGGTCTCGACGTACTTCTCGACGACGCGGGCGAGCAGCTCGCGTTGCCGGTCGCTCAGCTCGATCGATTGTTGCGACGGACTCATTCCAATCCAGTTTAGGCGAGCAACTCGGCCGTCACGGCGCCGCCGAGGAAGCGACCACGTGCGGTCAGCCGCAGGCTTCCTCCACGCCGCTCGGCGAGGCCGAGCCGCTCGATGCGCCCGAGCGCCTCGCCGTCGAGCGCAGGACCGACCTCGGCCAGGTCGACCTCGCCGTCGAGCCGCAGGCCCAGGAGGAGCCGCTCGCGCAGTCTCGTCTCTTCCGAGAGCGGCTCCAGCTCGCGCGCCGGGGGGTCGCCGTTCTGCAAGGCCCCGATGTAGACCGGAAGCCGAGGCGTGTTCTTCCAGCGCACCCCGTCCACGGTCGAGACGGCGCCGATCCCGAGCCCGAGGTAGTCGCGGCCGAGCCAGTAGGCGAGGTTGTGGCGCGACTCCCGGTCTGACCGGCAGAAGTTCGCCGTCTCGTACCAGCGGTACCCGGCTCCAGTGAGCGTCTCGACGACCCGCTCGAAGTAGCCCTCCATTCCGTCCGCCTGGCGCGACAGCTCGTCGCCGTGCGCATGGGTGAAGCGCGTCCCCGGTTTCGCCTCGAGCTCGTAGCACGACACGTGCTCCGGCTCCAGCCGCAACGCCTCGGCCAGGTCGTGGACGAGATCGGCCTCGTCCTGACCTGGAATGCCGTAGATGAGGTCGAGCGAGAGGTTGTCGAACGCCGCATCCCGCAGGACCCGGAAGGCGTGCCGAACGTCCTCCGGCCCCGCCTTCCGCTCGAGCACCTGGAGCAGCCGCTGCCGGAAGCTTTGTGCCCCGAGCGAGACGCGCGTGACGCCGCTCTCGCGCAGGAGCGTCGCGAGCTCGGGCGTCACGGTCTCGGGATTCGCCTCCACCGTGACCTCGTGCGCGGCCGGCAGCTGCCCGAGCAGTCGCGCGAGCTCCCCGGGCTCCGTGAACGTCGGTGTCCCGCCGCCGAGATAAACCGTCTCGAGAGGCCGCGCGAGTCGCGGGCGCTCCAGCTCGAGCTCGCCGAGCAGGGCGTCCACGTAGGCCGCGTGCTGTCCGGACCGGCCCACCACGGTCACGAAGTCGCAGTAGCCGCAGCGGTGCGCGCAGAAGGGCAGGTGCACGTAGAGGTGCCTGACACCGCCCGTCATCCCGCGACCTCCGGGTGCGCGGCGGCGAGGCGCTTGGGCGCCGACAGCAGCCAGGCTTCCGCCAGCAGCTCCTCCGGTTCCCCGCGATCGGCAGCGGCAAGCCGCACCAGCACGAAGGGGTAGTCCTGGTAGTGGGGCGTGACGTAGAAGATCTCGGGTTGCTCGTGGACGAGGGCGAGGCGTTCCTCGGGGTCGACCCTCAGAGCGAGCGTCTCGCCGTCGTCACGCAGGCGCACGAGCAGCTTGCCGCGCAGACGCAGTGCCGGCGTGCCGTACGACGTCGCCTCCTCCACCTCCGGGAGCACGAGTCCTGCCCGCGCGACGTCCTCCCAGGTCACCGCTTGCCGCCCCCCTCGAGGTTGAGCACGGCCAGGAAGGCTTCCTGCGGCACCTCGACCGCGCCGACCTGCTTCATCCGCTTCTTCCCGGCCTTCTGCCGCTCGAGCAGCTTGCGCTTCCGGGTGATGTCCCCGCCGTAGCACTTCGCCAGCACGTCCTTGCGCTTGGCCTTGATCGTCTCGCGCGCGATCACCCGTGAGCCGATCGCCGCCTGCACCGCGACATCAAAGAGCTGCCTCGGGATCTCCTCCCTGAGCCGCTCGACGAGAGCGCGCCCGCGGCCGTAGGCCGTATCGCGATGGGCGATCAGGGAGAGAGCGTCCACTGCCTCGCCGCCGATCAGGATGTCCACGCGGACCAGGTCTCCCGGCCGGAAGCCGGCGACGTCGTAGTCGAAGCTCGCGTAGCCGCGCGTCCGCGACTTCAGCTGGTCATGGTAGTCGAGCACGATCTCGCCCAGCGGCAGGTCGTAGGAGAGCAAGACGCGCTCTTCGGACAGGTACTCCAGGTGATCGAAGCGGCCACGGCGCTCGTTCGAGAGCTCCATCACGGGGCCGACGTACTCCTTCGGGACGATGATCGAGGCCCGGACGTACGGTTCCTCGACTCGCTCGAACTCCCTCGGCATCTCGGCCGGGTTGTGCACCTCGGCCTCCTGGCCGGTGTGGGTGAGGACGCGGTAGGCGACGGTGGGGGCTGTCACCAACAGGTCGAGGTCGAACTCGCGCTCGAGCCGCTCGCGAACGATCTCCATGTGCAGTAGCCCGAGGAAGCCGCAGCGGAAGCCGAACCCGAGAGCCTGGCTCGTCTCGGGCTCGTAGAAGAGCGCGGCGTCGTTCAGCTTGAGTCGCTCGAGGGCGTCGCGGAGATCCGGGTAGTCGTCCGAGTCCGTCGGAAAGAGACCGGCGAACACCATCGGCTTCACGTCCTTGTACCCGGGCAGCGGCGCGGGCGCGGGCTGCGCCTCGGCCGTCAGGGTGTCACCCACCCGCAGCCGGCTCACGTCCTTGAGACCGGTGATCACGTAGCCGACCTCTCCGGCGTCGAGCGACTGGGCCGGGGTCATCTCGGGGGAGAAGAAGCCCAGCTCCTCCGGCTCGAAGCGGGTGCCCTGTGCCATGGCACGCAGCTGCTCCCGGCGGCGGAACGAGCCGTCGACGACGCGCACGAAGGCGACGACGCCCCGGTACTGGTCGTAGGACGAGTCGAAGACGAGGGCGCGAGGTGGGGCAGCCGGATCGCCCGCCGGGGCCGCGATGCGCTCGACGATCGCGTCGAGCACGCCGGTGACGCCCTCGCCGGTCTTGGCCGAGATCCGCAGCACGCGTTCCGGACTCTCCCCGACGAGCTCCCCAACGTCGGCCGCAACGGCGTCCGGGTCGGCCTGAGGCAGGTCGATCTTGTTCACGACCGGGACGATCTCGAGGTCGTTCTCGATCGCCAGGTAGGCGTTCGCGAGCGTCTGGGCCTCGATTCCCTGAGCCGCATCCACGACGAGGAGGGCTCCCTCGCAGGCCTGGAGCGAGCGCGAGACCTCGTAGGTGAAGTCCACGTGGCCCGGGGTGTCGATCAGGTTCAGCTCGTGGCCCTTCCACGAGACGCGAACGGCCTGCGCCTTGATCGTGATCCCGCGCTCACGCTCGAGCTCCATGGTGTCGAGCACCTGCTCGCGCATCTCCCGCCCGGTCACCGCCCCGGTCAGCTCCAGGATCCGGTCGGCGAGGGTCGACTTGCCGTGGTCGATGTGCGCGATGATCGAGAAGTTGCGGATGCGATCCTGGTCCATGGAAAACGTCGCGTCTCCGTCAGCGGCTGCGGACGCGGGGTCGCAACGATAGCAGCGCGTCCAGCTCACGAATCCGCAGCAAAATGCAGCAAATCAGGTAGGCGTCGGCGGCCGCTGCCAAGCCGAGGACGAGCGAGACGATCTGCGCGGCCAGGGAGCGTCCGAGCTCGTGATCGAGCGCCCACCAGACGCCGAAGGCCGCGGCGGCCGCGGCGGCTGACGCCAGCGCGACCAGGAGATACGTCTCTGCGACGCGCCCGAGTCCGAGGCGCCCGAGCCGCCTGTGCAAGAGGTAGAGGAGCACGGCGGTCCCGCCTATGTTGACGACCGCCGTTGCCAGTGGGATGCCCCAGATGCCGAGGCGGTAGAACACGGCGTCGAAGACGGCGTTGAGCCCCAGGTTGCCCAGGGCGACCAGCGTCGGGACCCAGTTCTGCTGCAGGCTGAAGAACCCCCTGTTCAGCATGAGCATGGTGCCGTTGAAGGTGAGCCCGAGGGTGAAGGCGGCCAGCGCCGCGGCCACGACAGGGGTCTGGACCGAGCTGAACTGACCGCGCTGGTAGAGCAGCCGAACCACCGGCTCGGCGAGAACGGCGACGACAGCGCTGGCGGGGACGAGCAGGAATCCGATCTGGCGCAGGCCCAGCGAGACGGTGCGGCGAAAGCCGTCGAGATCGCCCTGGGCCGAGAGCCGCGACAGGGCCGGGAACAGCACCGTGGCCACCGCGACCGAGAACACTCCCTGGGGCAGCATGTAGATGCGGAACGCCTTGTCGATCGCGGTCGGGGCGAGCTGGGGGTCGATGAGGCGGGAGGCGAAGAGCGTGTCGACGACGGCGTTGAAGTTGATCAGGCCGAGGCTGATCGTCACCGGCACCATCAGCAGGAAGATCCGCTTGACGGCCGGATCGCGCCAGTCGAGGACCAGGCGCAGCCGTCCGTCGAGCCCCGCGACCCAGGGCAGGGGAAGCAAGGTCTGGATGACCGTCCCGACGAGGATGGCGCCGGCGTAGACGTAGAGCTCGGAGTTGACAGAGCCCGCCTGCGGCACCCCGAGGACGAGGCCGAGGATGATCGCCAGGTTCCAGAAGACCGGCGACAGGGCGGGCACGGTGAAGTGCTCGTAGCTGTTCAGGATCCCGACGAAGACCCCGGAGACGCCGAGCAGGGTGACGATCGGGAACAGGACCCTCGAGAGCGTGACCGCCAGGTTCTCGTAGCCGCCCGGAAGCCCGAACGGGGCGATGATCAGCGGAGCGACCAGCATGCACAGCGCGGTCACGCCGCCAAGCCCGAGCAGCATGAGCCAGAGCACGCTCGAGGCAACCCGCCACGCGCGGGCCCGGTCGCCCTTCACGAGCAGCTCGCTGAAGACGGGAACGAAGGCGGAGGAGAGCGCCGTGTCCGCGACGAGCGCCCGGATCAGGTTCGGCACCTGGAAGGCGACCGTGAAGGCGTTGATCCTCCCGCTGGCGCCGAAGTAGTACGCAGCCACGATCTCGCGCACGAGCCCGAGCACACGCGACAGCCCTGTCGCGAGGGCAAAGATCGCCGTCGAGCGGGCAAGCCGGCGGCTCCGCTGTGACGCACCCGTGGCCGCCTGCTCGAGCGTGAGCTCCTCGGAGCCGCCCGAGGTCACCACCGGCCGATCACGCTCTGAGGATAGGGAGCGAACCGGCGGCGGGTCGCCTTTGCTACGATCGCCGAGCCCGCGACGCGGGCATTTTCACGCCTATGCCGAACCTCAAGCAGCAGCGCAAGCGCGTCCGTATCACCACCCGCGAACGGCTGGAGAACCTGCGCTACCGCTCGACGGTGCGAACGCTCACGCGGCGGTTGAGAGCCGCGGTCACCGACGGTGATACGGACAGGATCGCGACAGAGCATCGTGAGCTCGTCCGCTTCATCGACCGGGCTGCCTCGAAGGGCGCGCTGCATCGCAACGCAGCGGCCCGCAAGAAGGCGCAGGCCGACCGGCTCGTCGCCTCGCGCTCCTAGCGTTCCTCCCGAGCGCGTTCGCGGGGGCTCGTGATGTCTGCGAGCGCCCGCTGGAGCTCCAGCTCGTCGGGAAGCCGTGAGCCTCCCTTCAGCGCGCGATCGAGCTCCGCCAGACGCACGAGCGCCGCGCGCAGCTCCTCCTTGCCGAACCGGTCTGCGACCTCGTACGCCTTGCGCACTGGATAGTCGCTCCGGCGGCGCAGCTTCTTGGCGGCCTCTGACGGAGAGATGCCCTGCTCCTTGAAGGCCTGGCAGGCGAGCACGAGCCGAACCTGGCTGACCATGGCGTTCGCCATCCGCGGAGCTACCTGGGAGCGGGGCAGCGGGCTGCGCTCGAGCAGCTCCTGTGCTGCCCGCAGAGCGCCGCCGACGTCCCGGCGGCCCCAGGCATCGGTCAGCGCCCACGTGGGCGGCTCGATCGGCGTGGCGAGCGACTCGACCGCCTCGAGGCCGATCGAGTCGCCGTCTGCCCAAGTGGCCAGCTTGTCGGCCTCGCTGGCGAGCACGCCGGGGTCGTCCCCGGCGGTCGCGATCAGAGCCCGAAGCGCGTCCGGCTCGGCCTTGGCGTTTCGCCGGGCGAGCTGCCCCCCGAGCCAGCGCACGAGATCTCGCTTCTGGACGTCGAACAGGAGCAACTGCCCAGCTTTCGCGCAGGCCTTCGCGAGCGCCGAATCCTTGCGGACGTCCTCACCCACCAGCGCCAGCACCGTGCCGGGTGCGGGAGCCTCCAGGTACTGGGCGACCGCCTTCGCTTCGTCAGCCTTCCAGCGCTCCACGTCCGTCACGAGCACGAGCCGGCGGCCCTCGCCGAAGAGTCCCATGGCATTGCACGCCGCGACCGCGTCGGGGCCACCGACTTCGGCCGCGGAGATCATCTCGACCGCCGCCGGATCGAAGTGGGCGCGGAGCCTGCGGACGGCCAGCTCGACCTTGGGACGATCGCCTCCGGAGATCAGGTAGGCAGGGTCGAGCGCTGTCGACGCCATCGTCGCCAAGCATAGGCGGCGATGCAGAGTCCCCCGGTGAACATGAGCGTCGTCGCCCAGGCGGAGCGCACCTGGGCGAACGGCAGCCCTCCGACCAGCCGGGCGCAGGCCGCCAGGTACGCGGCGCACCAGCCGGCAAGCCACGACAGCGCCAGGGCGCCCGCGGGAAAGAACGGCTGGACGACCGCTGTGGCAAGCGCCAGCCCGAGAAGTGGAGCAACCACCGGCGCGGCCAGCGCGTTCGCAGGCACGGAGAGAACAGGAACCGCGCCGAACTGGAGCCAGAGAACCGGCGCGGTCGCCAGACCGCAGGCACCGGAGACGGCGACGACGCCGACGAGCTTCCGCGGGAAGGGGTAGCCCTCGAGCGCTCCCGACAGGCGCGGCGCCAGCATGAAGATGGCCGCCACAGCCACGAAGGAGAGCTGGAAACCCGCATCGAGCAGCGCGTAGGGATTCCAGGCCAGGAGCGCGAGCGCACCCAGCAGCAGGAACCACCAGCGATCGCGCTCGCGTGCCGTGATCCAGGCCAGCGAGCCGAGGGCCCCCGCGATGCCTGCGCGGAGGACGGAGGGCTGAGCTCCGACAGCGAGCACGTAGGCGGCGATCGAGAACAGCGCGGCCACCTCCCCAACCATGCGCGGCAGCCCCGCGAGCCAGCCGAGGACCAGCGCGCCGGCGGCCACGAGCGCGACGTTCTGGCCGCTGACCGCAAGCAAGTGATAGAGGCCCGACGCGCGGAAGTCCTGCCGTAGCGTTTCCGGGAGCCCCTCGTCCTCCCCGAGCACCACGCCCTCGAGGACCGCACGGCGCTCGCCACGGAGGTGACGGCCAAGTGAGCGGGCCAGCCAGGCATGGAGCCGGTCGGCGACGCCGCCGAGCCCCCCGCGCCGCCCGATCTGACGCCATCGGTCTCCGCGCAGCACGACGTGGACCCCGTGGCGGCGCAGCCAGGTGCGCTCGTCGAAGCCGCGCTCGGGCCCGCGGGGAAGCGCGAGCACACCGAGGACGTCCAGCACGGCCCCCTGGGGCGGGGCTCGCCCGGGCGGTAACTCGAGCAAGATCGGCTCATGTGCGGGAATGCCCTCGAAGCGCCGCATGGTCGCGGGCAGGCGGAGCTCGAACCTGGCCCGGCGCGCCGGCCCGGTGACCACAACGGTCGAGCGCCCTCCCCGTCCCGCCTCCGGCAGGAGAACGCTCCGGTCGATCGCGTCCAGGCGCACGCTCCCCCACCAGAGTCCGCCGAGCAGGAGAGCGGCGAGGAGCATCTGCAGCCGAACACCGTCGATGGCGACGGCGGCGAAGGCGAGCCCGGCCGCCGCCGCACCTACCGCAGGCGAAGGTGTCCGGACCAGGTTGGCCGTGGCCAACCCTGTGCACAGCGCGGCCGGAAGCACGTGAGGGACGGGAAGTCGAGCGAACGGCGTCACGGGACGACCAGGTCGCGCAGCTGATCGAGGCGGGCCGGGCCGATCCCCGGGACGGCATCGAGCTCGTCGACGGAACGGAACGCTCCGTGCTTCGCGCGGTAGTCGAGGATCTTCTGGGCCGTGACGGGGCCGACTCCCGGCAGTGCGTCGAGCTGCTCGAGGGTGGCCGTGCTCAGCTGCACAGGCCCGCGCGCGCCCGGCTCCGCCGCCGGTCCCGCCCCGCCCGGCGACGACGTCCGCCGGGGCACCACCACCTGCTCGCCGTCGGCGAGCGGTGCCGCGAGGTTCACCTGTTCGAGGTCGGCCTTCTTCGTCGGCCCACCGGCCCGCTCAACCGCATCGGCGATCCTCGCAGCTGCGGGCAGGCGATAGAGCCCGGGGCGGCGCACGGCCCCCACCACGTCGACGACCAGCCGGGGCTGCGACACGGCCTGCGTCGCTGCCGTGCCCGGAGTCGGCTGGACGACTTGCGCCGGCGCCGAGCGATGCACGATTCGGCTGCCGACGAGCAGGAGCACGACCAGCACACCTGCTGCGGCAAGCGCATGGCGACGCGAGACGGGCAACTGCGGCACCCTTCGAGTGTCGCGCCGAGGCGATCACGCGTCTGTGCCGCAGCTGCGCCGATTTTGCGCGGAGGTGGGCCCGGCCGGGCATCATGTGACCATGGCTCTTGCGAGAATCGTTCTCGCCCTGTCGGCTACCGCACTGGTACTCGTCGTCCCTGCGGGATCGACGACGGGTAGCGGCCTCTCCGGTGTCGTCAGGAAGGGCCCGACCGCGCCCGTCTGCCGCAGCGGGGAGCCCTGCGACGCTCCCGTTCAGGCCACGCTGCGGTTCTCCCGCAAGACAGCGACCGGAACAAAGCTCTATGCGGTGCGCTCGAAGACAACCGGCGTCTACCGGATCGCACTGCCGTCGGGCTACTACACCGTGACGACGAAGGAGCGAATCGGCATCGATCGCAACCTGCGCCCCCACCGGGTGCACGTCCGCGGCGGGCACTGGGACAAGCTCAACTTCTTCATCGACACCGGCATCAGGTAGGCAGGTCCAGGGGCAGCCCGCCACCGCCCCTGGACCTCTGACCTGTCTAGACGACCTTCATCGCCAGCTGCCGAAGGAAAACCCCTGCGCCGACCAGGGCGAGAGAGAGGAGGACCGCCAGGACCAGCGCGAGCCCTGTGAAGGACAATGACCCCTTCCGGGTGGGAACGGCGGAGGTCGATGCCGTAGGCCCGCGGACTTCGACGGCATGCGTTCGATCGTGGGTGCCTCCGCGGGAGCCTGCCGACGGCTCCGTCGCCGCCGGCCGTGCCCTGGTCGGCTTCCGAGGGGCCGCGACCGGACGGATCGTCGCCGGTTTTACCACTCCCGAGGGCCGGCCGCCCGAGGGCGAGCTTCCTGTCGGCGGCTGGGCGCCGCTCGTGGCCTGGCCAGCGCCCGAGGCGGATCCCCCGGCCCCGCCGGACTGACCTTGCCCTGCGCCCGCGGCTTGAACGGTCCCGATCGAGCCCTCCGCGGAGTTGCCGCCGCCGACTTGGACGGTGCCAACTGAGCCTTCGGCCGAGTTGCCTCCCGATCCCATGGCCGAGGCAAACGGGTTCAGAGAGACATCGCCCAAGGGAGTCGTGAGCTCGAGCGTCGGGCCGATGGAGGTGGGTCCGGCTTGGACGCTGCCTATCGAGCCGTTCGCCGAATTGCCGCCGCCGATCTGAACGTTGGCGATCGAGCCGTTCGCCTCGTTGCCGCCGCTCCCCTCGATTCCGCTGGAGCCGCCGAGCGAGATCGTGGTGTCGAGCGGCTGGGCGCCAAGCGTCAGGGTCGGCGCGAGGCGAAGGCCACCCGTCTGGACCGTGCCGATCGAGGCGTTTGCGGAGCTGTCCCCGCCGGTGAAGCCCGACTCGCCACCGAGTGACAGCATGAGCCCGACTGCCTCCGAGCCGAGCGTCGCGCTCGGCTTGAGCATGAGCGCTCCGATTTGGGCTGTCCCAATCGAGCCGGTGGCCGAGTTTCCACCACCGACCTGGACCGTACCGATGGAACCGGTGGCGGAGTTGCTCCCCCGCCTCGATGCCCAGTCCGAACGTGGCTCAAAGACGTCCAGGATCTGGGCGACAAGGTTGGCCATGCGTTCCGCGACCACGACTGCCGAGTTGCCCTCGCTGGGGCCCGAACCACCGCCGATCTGTACGGTGCCGACTGATCCCGCTGCGGTGTTGCCGCCGCCGGCCTGGGCGGTCACGATCGAGCCGGTGGCCGAGTTGCGGATCCCGCTCTGGCCCGACGCAGGCGCGGAAGGCTCGTTACGGCTGGTAGGCGTGGGCGGTCCGCCCGAACTCGAGGTCTTCGAGACGGCCCCACTGGAGGACGTGTTTGTGCCGGCAGTCTGGACGGCCCCAACCGAGCCTGTGGTGGTGTTGCCCCCGTCAAGCTGGACAGTACCGACTGACCCCGTGGCGCCGTTGCCCCCGGCTCCGGACGAGGAGGCAGTCGTCTCCACTGTTCTGCTGACGTCGCCGACGGTGTCGGTCGAGCCGTCCGCGCCCGCAGAAACCGAGCCGACTTGTACCGTCCCGACCGATCCGCCGGCCGTGTTGCCCGGCGGAAGTTCGCCAGCGGCGCGGCCGGCACCGAGCACGAGACTGCCAAGACCGATTGCACAAAGAGCCACAACTCTGTGTCTCACGAGGCCTCCTTTGGTTGCGCCAGTAGAGACCGCGCCCTTCGAGAGAACTTGTCAAATTGCAGGCAAAATCCCCGGACGGGGGATGGGACGCGCCTACACGACCAGGTTGACCAGCTTGCGCGGCACCACGAAGGCCTGTCGGATCTCCTGACCGTCCAGGTGCGCCTGCACCTTGGGCGAGGCCTTCGCCCGCTCGATCAGCTCGTCCTCGGACAGCTCGGCCGAGACCTGCAGGCGGTCACGCACCTTGCCGTTCACCTGGACGACCAGCTCGAAGGTCTCTCGCTCGAGCATCGCCGGGTCGGCCTGCGGCCACGGCGTCTCCCACAGCCGCTCGCGGCCCAGGCGCTGCCACAGCTCCTCTGCGATGTGCGGAGCATAGGGCTGGATCAGCGACACGGCCGTCTCGGCCGCAAAATCTGCGTCCGGCGCGGCCGTGTCGCGCCCCAGCTCGTTGACCAGCTCCATCACGGCGGCGATCGCGGTGTTGAACGACTCCCGGCGGCCGATGTCGTCGGTCACCTTGGCGATCGTCGCGTGGGCCTTTCGAGCCAGCGGCCCGGACTCACCGGTGCGCTGCTCGGCCTCGATCACCTCGTGGACGATGCGCCACAGGCGCCGGACGAAGCGGACCATGCCCTCGATGCCCTCCTCGGTCCACTCCATGTCCTGGTCGGCGGGACCGATGAAGAGCATGTACAGGCGGGTCGGATCGGCGCCGTAGCGCTCCACGATGGCGTCCGGGCCCAGCACGTTGCCCCTGGACTTCGACATCTTCGCGCCGCCGAGCTGCACCCAACCGTTGCCGTGGAAGCGCGCGAACGGCTCCCGGTCGCGGACAAGGCCGAGATCGGCGAGCCCCTTCTGGAAGAAGCGCGCGTAGATCATGTGCATGGTCGCGTGGTCGACGCCACCCTGGTAGAAGTCGACCGGCATCCAGTAGTCGACGATCGAGCGCTCGAACGGGGCCCCGCCGTTCTTCGGGTCGCAGTAGCGCAGGAAGTACCAGGACGAGTCGACGAACGTGTCCATCGTCTCCGCTTCGCGACGGCCCTCTCCGCCGCACTGCGGGCACGGCACGCGCATCCATTCCTCGTTCGAGGCCAGCGGCGGCTTGCCCTTGGGCAGGTAGTCGTCGATGTCGGGCAGCACCACCGGCAGCTCGTCCTCGGGCACGGGAACGACGCCGCACTCGTCGCAGTAGACGATCGGGATCGGGCAGCCCCAGTAGCGCTGACGGGAGAAGCCCCAGTCGCGCAGGCGGTAGTTGACCGCCGCGCGCCCGCGGCCCTGCTGCTCGAGCCATTCCGTGATCGCGCGCTTGGCCTCGGGACTCGGCAGGCCGCTGAACTGTCCCGAGTCGACGAGCTCCTCGTTCTCGGAGTGGCCGACGAAGGCCTCTCCCTCCGGCCGCTCGCCCCCGGCCGGGACGACCACTGTCCGCACGGGCAGGTCGAACGCGCGCGCGAACTCGAAGTCGCGCTCGTCGTGGGCGGGGACGGCCATGATCGCGCCGGTCCCGTAGTCCATCAGCACGTAGTCGGCCACCCAGACCGGCAGCTCTTCGCCGTTGACGGGGTTCGTGGCCTGGACGCCGGCGAAGACGCCTGTCTTCTCCTCTGCCGCCGCTCGGTCCTCAGCCCGCTTCACCGAGGCCCGGCGCGCGTACTCGCGAATCTCGTCGCCACGGGGAGAGCGTGCGGCCAACTCGTCAACCAGCGGATGCTCCGGGGCCAGCACGAAGAAGGTGGCGCCGAACAGCGTGTCCGGCCGCGTCGTGAAGACGGGGACGTCGACTCCCAGCTCCTCGATCCGGAACTGGACCTCGGCTCCCTGCGAGCGGCCGATCCAGTGCTCCTGCATGGCCACGATCCGCTCGGGCCAGTCCAGGCCCTCGAAATCGAGCATCTCCTCCGCGTACTTCGTGGTCCTGAAGAACCACTGCTCGACGTTCCGTGTCTCGACCAGGGCGCCGCATCGCTCGCACCGGCCGTCCTTGACCTGCTCGTTGGCGATTACGGTCTCGTCGTTCGGGCACCACTTGACCGGCGCGGCCTTCCTGTAGGCCAGCCCCGCCTCGTACAGCTTCAGGAACAGCCACTGCGTCCAGCGGTAGTAGTCGGGCGTGTGGGTCGAGAACTCGCGCGACCAGTCGATCGACCAGCCCACGCGCTTCATGAACTCCCGAATCCCTTCGATGTTGCGCTCGGTCATCTCGCGCGGATGGCCGCCGTCCCTGATGGCGGCGTTCTCGGCCGGCAGCCCGAACGCGTCGAAGCCCATCGGGCGCATCACCTCGTAGCCGGAGCGCCGGTAGAAGTGCGCGCGGACGCAGCCGAGCGTGTAGACGAGCATGTGGCCCATGTGCAGGGATCCCGACGGATAGGGCAGCTGCTCCAGGACGTAGCGCTTGCTCGGGTTGGGCGGAGTGCCGGGCTCGGGGTTCGGGACCACAAAGGCCTGCCGGTCCTCCCAGACCCGCTGCCACTTCGCCTCGATCTTCGCCGGTTCGTACCGCTCCACTGCCGTCCTCCGGTTGCCCCCGGGAACGAAAAAGCCTCTCGAGCGAGAGGCTAGGGAAGCTGCCGCGGCGGCGCCGCGTTCGCTTCCTGGTCTACACGAGAAGGCCCTGCATCTCGACCTGAATGTAGCAAACTAGCGTCGGGCCCCATGCTGGATCTCTTCCCGGATTCGGCCGCGATCGCCCACGGCGAGCTGGCCGTGGGCGGGCTACGCGCCTCCGAGATCGCCGAACGCTTCGGCACGCCGCTCGTCGTCTACTGCGAGCAGACGCTGCGCGCACAGGCGCGTGCATACGTCGAGGCCGCGCCCGGGACGGAGGTCCTCTACTCGGTCAAGGCCTTCCCGAGCGTCGAGGTGATCCGCGTGCTCGCCGGCGAGGGCCTCGGCGCCGAGGTGTCCACGCTCGGCGAACTCGCCTATGCGCGGGCGGCCGGGATCGACGGAGCCAGGATCGTCTTCGATGGCAACAACAAGTCCGACGAGGAGCTCGCTGCCGCAGCGGAGGCGGAGGCCCTGCTCGTGATCGACGCCCTGGACGACGCGGAGCGGGCGGCCGCGGCCGGCGTGCGGCGCGTGCTTGTCCGCGTGACGCCGGGGATCGATGCGGACACGCACTGGGCGATCGCCACGGGTCACCGCGGCTCGAAGTTCGGCCTGTCTCCCGCCGACGCGCTCGAGGCGCTGCGCCGCTGCGCCGATGCGGGGCTCGAGGCCGCGGGCCTGCACGTCCACATCGGCTCCCAGCTCCTCGACCTCGGCGCCGAGCGGATGACGATCGACTGGCTCGCGACCTTCGCCGCGGAGGCCCGGACGGAGCTCGGCTGGACACCCGCCGTCGTCGACGTCGGAGGCGGCCTGGGCATCCGCTATGTGGCCGACGACCCCGACCTCGCCGTCGGGACCTTCGTGCGAGCGCTGCTCGAGCGGCTCGAGCGCTCCTGGACGCTGCACGAGCTGCCGGCGCCGCACGTCGTCCTCGAGCCCGGGCGCTCGCTGGTCGGCCGGGCAGGGCTCACCCTCTACCGCGTCGGAGTGGTCAAGCGAGCGAACGAGAGCGTCACCTACGTCGCGGTCGACGGCGGCATGTCCGACAACCCTCGGCCCCAGCTCTACGGGGCACGCCATTCGGCGCTCCTCGCCAACCGGCCCGGGGACGAGACGGCCGGCGTCTACACCGTCTGCGGGAAGCACTGCGAGTCGGGCGACGTGCTCATCGAGCGGGCCGCCCTCCCGGAACCGCGACGCGGTGACCTGCTCGCCGTCCCGGCCACCGGCGCCTACACGCTCGGCATGGGCTCGAACTACAACGCCGTGCCCCGCCCGGCCGCGGTGCTCGTGCGCGACGGAGACGCCCGGCTCATCCGCCGCCGTGAGACCGTGGAGGACCTCCTCGAACGGGAGGGCTGAGTCTCAGCTCCTGGCGGTGAGGACCCCGGTGAAGATCGACCAGTGGCCCTTCGTCCAGCGCTCGAGGACCACCTGCTGCATCGGGAATGCGTCCTTGGCAGTCGTCTTGACGAGGATGCCCGGGATCACGAAGGGGTTCTTCGCCTCGTTGAGCGTGCGCGCCGCCTTCATCATCCCCTCCCGCGTCAGGTTCTTGCCGGCCTTCTTGAGCGCGTCGACGAGCGTGTAGGCGGAGGCCATGCCCGCGACGTAGTAGCCGTCCTTCACGTTCGAGCCCGGGACGTATTGCTTGAGGATCTTGCGCTCGAGCGCGAGGCCCGCGTCCTTCTTCCACTTGGGGTCAGTCGGATCTTTGAAGAAGGCGATCGAGACGGCGCCCTTGGTGATCGCCTTGGCCCCGGTCAGGTCGGCGAGGGTCATCAGGTTGGCGGAGCTCGACACGGCGTTGACGACCACGAGCTTCGGCCGCCAGCCGAGCTTGTTCGCCTGGATCAGCGCCTGAACCGAGAACTTGCCGAACGCGAACACCATGAAGACGTCTGCACCGGAGCTCTTGATCTGGGCGACCTGCGAGGAGACGTCGGCGCCTTTGGGGTCGTAGCCGACCTGGGCCTTGATCAGGGAGGTCCTCTTGCCGAGCCCGCGACGCAGCCCCTTGATCATGTCGTGGCCGTAGTCGTCGTCCTGGAAGAGGACGCCGATCTTCGCCTTGGGCCGCGTCTTCAGGACGTACCGTGCGTAGACCTGCCCCTCGACGACGTAGCTCGGGATGTAGCCGATCGTCCAGGGGAACTTCTTGGAGTCCGCCCCCCACGTGTTCGCGCCGCTCGCGACGAACAGCTGCGGCACCTTCCGCTGGTTCAGGTAGTCCCGTATGGCCAGGTTGTTGTTCGTGCCGAGCGTGTTGAAGATCGCGAAGACGCCGTCCTGCTCGACGAGCTTCCTGGCGGCGAGCACGGTCCGCGGGGGGTCGTACGCGTCGTCTTCGACCTTGTAGGAGATCTTCCGGCCAAACACGCCGCCGCGTGCGTTGACGTAGTCGAAGTAGCCCTGCGCGCCCTTGGAGACGGCACCTGCCGACGCAGCTTCGCCCGTCAGCGGCGCCGTGCCACCGATGAGGATCTGCGTGCTCGACACCCCCGGCGTGTCGGTCGGGCCGGCGAGCGCGGCGCCCGCACCGGTCGCGAGCAGCGCCAGGACGATCGAGAGCCTCATCCTCATTGGACGCGCGGCCGAGTGTACAGGCGTGCGGCGAACGCCCACAGGCGTCTCAGGAGGCCGGCCGCGCCGCTCGGCAGCAGCAGCATGACGGCGATCAAGACGGCGCCGAAGATCACGTCCGGCGCAGTGGACGAGATGTCGGCGGCCTTCGTCGGCAGGTACTCGATCAGGGCCGCGCCGAAGACGAGGCCCCACAGCGACCCGAGCCCCGCGGCCACCGCGCCGACCACGAGGTAGACGGACAGCTTGATCGGGTAGCTGTCCGGGTTCACGTAGGCGACGGTGATCGCGAACAGCGAGCCGGCCACGCCGGCGTAGAACGCGGAGACGCCGAACGCCAGCGTCTTGTACGTGGGCAGGTGGACGCCGAAGGAGACAGCGGCCACCTCGCTGTCCCGCACGGCCCGGAAGGCGCGTCCCGTCCGGCCGCGGAGAAGGAGCCAGGCGGCGAGGAGCAGGACCAGGGCCACAGTCCAGTTCTGGTAGTAGAGCCAGTCGTTGGACGAGAGGCGGAGCCCCCAGTGGGCCTTCGGAAGGGGGACGTTCTTCCCCGTCGAGCCGCCCGTCAGGCCCTCGAGCTTGCGCGCCAGCGCGGGCGCTGCGACGGCGATGCCGAAGGTGACGAGGGCGAGATAGAGCCCCGACAGGCGCAGGGCAGGGATGCCGAAGGCGAAGCCCGCGAGCCCTGCGACCAGCCCGCCGATGGGGATCGTCCAGACCGGGTCGATGCCGTGGTCGGTGGCGAGGATTGCCGTCGTGTAGCCGCCGAGGGCCATGAAGGCTCCGTGCCCGAGCGAGATCTGACCCGTGTAGCCGGTGAGGATGTTGAGGCCGCAGACGGCGACGAAGTACGCACCCACGAGCGCGAACTCGTAGGCCTGGTAGTCCGCGAGCGCCAGCGGGACAAGCGCCACCGCCAGTACGAACGCGCCTGCGGCCGCAGCCTTACCGAGCACCTCGCCCCGGACCGTGAGCAGCCTCATACCCGCCTCACGGCGACGCGGCCGAAGAGCCCCTGGGGCCGGATGAGCAGGACTCCGAGGATCACGAGCAGTCCGCCCACCAGCCGCATCTGACCGCCGAAGAAGTCGACGTAGGTGCCGAGCAGGTTGAGCAGGACTCCGAGGGCGAGGCCGCCGACCACCGCTCCGATCGGGCTGTCGAGGCCCCCAAGCACCGCCGCCGCGAACGCGTAGAGGAGGACGCCTTGCATCATGTTCGGATCTAGGAAGGCGGTGGGCGCGGTCATCATCCCGGACAGCGCTCCGAGCATGGTTGCGATGCCCCAGCCGAGTGCGAGCATCCAGCCCACCCGCACACCCAGCAGCCGGCTCGCCTCTCCCCCGGCCGCCGCAGCCCGCAGGCCGAGCCCAGCCTTCGTGAAGCGGAAAAAGAGGTAGAGGCAGAGGACGGCCGCGAGCATGACGGCAATGAAGCCGGCGTCCTGGATCGAGAACGTGACGGAGCCGACGTGGATCGGCCGCGTCGAGAACGCGCCGGGGAAGCTCCTCGTCTCCGCTCCCCAGATCCACCCGATCAGGCCGTTCAAGGCGATCGCGAGTCCGAGCGTGACCATCACGATCGTCAGCACCGGAGCCTGTTCGACTGGCCGGATGAGGACGCGTTCGAGAAGGACGCCGCCCGCGAACGAGATCACGAGGACGACGACGAAGGCGGCCCAGTAGGGCCAGTCCGGACCGTTCGGGTCCTCGATCAGCCACCAGGCGATGAAGGTCGAGAAGGTCGCCATCTCGCCCTGCGCGAAGTTGATCACGCCCGTCGAGCGGTAGATGATCACGATCCCGAGCGCCAGGCTCGCGTAGATGCTGCCGGTGGCGAGGCCGCTTACAACCTGCTGCGCGACCTCCGACCAGGCGGCGGCGAGAAGCACCGTCAATACCCCAGGTACGCCTGCCGGACCGACTCGTGCTCACGAAGCTCGTCACTCGGCCCAGCCAGGACGACTCGGCCGACCTCGAGCACGCAGGCGAACGCACAGGTGCGCAGGGCGACGGCGGCATCCTGCTCGACGACGAGCACCGCCAGGCCCTCCTCGCCGTTCAACCGTGCAAGGACCCCAAAGATCTCGCGCACGAGCAGCGGGGCCAGGCCGAGCGAGGGCTCGTCGAGCATCAAGAGGCGGGGCCGTTGGAGGAGCGCGCGGCCGAGGGCAAGCATCTGCTGCTCTCCTCCGGACAGCGTTCCCGCCGGCTGCCGCAGCCGCTCCCGCAGGCGCGGGAAGTGGTCGTAGACCCCCTCGAGGTCGCTCCGGATAGATGCCCGGTCGCGTCGGGTGTAGGCGCCCAGGCGGAGGTTCTCCTCGACCGTCAGCTCGGCCAGAATCCCACGCCCCTGCGGCACGTGCGAGATCCCGAGCCTGGCGATCCCTTCGGGCGAGCGGTGCGAGATCCGTCGCCCCGAAAACGTGACCTCGCCGGTCTTGCGGACGAGGTTCGAGACCGCGCGCAGCGTAGTCGTCTTGCCGGCGCCGTTTGCGCCCAGGAGCGCGAGCGTCGAGCCCTCCTCGAGCGAGAGTGACACGCCGTGCAGTGCACGGATCGGCCCGTAGCGGGCGCTGACGTCCTCGAGTTCGAGGAGAACAGGCACTAGGCGCCCTCCTTCTCGGGCGCTCCCAGGTAGGCCTCGATCACCAGCGGGTTCTCCCGGACCTCGGCAGGGGTGCCGCTCGCGATCAGGCGTCCGAAGTCGAGCACGTGGACGCGGTCGGAGACACCCATGACGAGTCGCATGTGGTGCTCGACGAGCAGGACCGTGAGTGCGAAATCCGAGCGCATGCTGCGGATGGACTCCTGGAGGGCGTGCACCTCTTCCCGGGAGAGTCCGCCTGCCGGCTCGTCGAGGAGCAAGAGCTTTGGATCGCAGACGAGCGCTCTCGCCGCCTCGACACGCTTCTGCGTTCCGTACGGGAGCCCGCCGGCCTCGCGTTGCGCGAGCTCTCCGAGGCCGACGTAGTCGAGCAGCGCCAGGGCCCGGCGCCGCTCCAGCCCACCCCGCCGGCCGCGGGTGCGCGTGTGCGTCCCCACCAGGACGTTCTCCAGCACGGTCATGGTGGGGAAGAGAGCGAGGTTCTGGAAGGTACGGGCGATACCGCGCTCGACGATCCGGTGGGCCGGCGAGCTCAGCAGGCTCTCGCCCTCCAGGGTCACGTCGCCGCCGTCCGGCCGGTAGAGGCGCGTGACGATGTTGAAGACCGTGGTCTTGCCCGCCCCGTTCGGGCCGATCAAGCCGACGATCTCGCCTTGCGGAACGTCGAGGGAGACCCCGTCGAGCGCGACGATACCGCCGAAGCGGCGGGTGAGGTTCCGCACGTCGAGCAGCGCCACAGCGCCGCGAGCTTACTCGTCACGATCCGCGGAAAAGTGCGACGCGTACGCGAACCGCACTTTCCGCGGCCATTAGACCAAGAGGCGGAAGTAGAGCAGGAAGCGCGCCGGCTTCCCTCCGAGCGAGGTCACCGTCAGCGTCCCCCTGACGTTGTCGTAAATCCCGGTACCGCCGACCACGGCAACCTCGAAGATCTCCCGGAACGTCCTGGGCCCCGAGATCACGATCTTGCCCTTCGGGAGGAAGTACGTGCCGGTACAGTTCGCAGACTTCCCGCCCGTGGCAGTGCAGACCAGCTCGGCGTGGCCGATCGCCTTCGAGGTGATTCGCCTGTTGAAGAGTTGCTCGCGGCTGATCTCCTCGTCTCCGACGCTACGACCCTTGCGGCCGGCGTCGATATGCACGTTCGAGAGCCGCGCCGCGGTAACGCGGATGATCCCGGGGCCGGGTAGGGCATCCGACGACGCGAAGACGTCAGAGATGCCGACGGCCGCGGTGGCCGAGGCTGCCGCGACGGCGGCGACAAAAACGACCTGTTTGCGAACCATGGCCAGCTCCTCTCATTCGCGCGCGACTCGAAGGTTCCTTGTTGAAGACCTCGTCACCCGGCGCTTCTTGCCGGGAGCCGGAACCAGAAGATCGACCCCATCCCGGGCGAGCTGTCGAATCCCATCTCCCCGCCATGGGCCTCGATGATCTCGCGCGAGAGGACGAGTCCGAGCCCGGTCCCGCTGATACCGCGGGAGGCCGCGTCGCCGCGGAAGAACTTCGTGAACACCCGCGCGCGGTCCTTCTCCGAAATGCCGATCCCGTCGTCGGAGACGTACACCGAGACGGACGGGCCTTCAGCCTTTGCGGACACCCGGACGACCCCGCCCTCGGGCGAGTACTTGATGGCGTTGGAGAGCAGGTTGGCGAGCACTTGTTCCAGACGGCGAGGATCGGCTTCGACCGACAGCGGCTCCTCCGGCAGGTCGACCGCGAACTCATGGGCGGCGCTCTGTCCCGAGAAGAGCTCGACCTTGCTGCGCAAGAGCTCGGAGAGGTTCAGCGACTCGTACCTGAGCTCGATCCGGCCCTCCTCCATCCGGCGTGCGTCGAGAAAGTCCTCGACCAGCTCGGCGAGGCGGCGGGCCTGCGAGTCGATGATCCCCAGGTAGCGGCGACGCGATTCCTCGTCGAAGTCATGCTGGAGCAAGAGCGAGGTGAAGCCCAGCACGCTCGCGAGCGGCGTCCGGACCTCGTGGGAGACGATGCCGACGAGCTCGCCCTTCACGCGCTCGCTCTCACGCAGTTGCTGGTTCTGGGCCTTCAGCTCCGCCTGCCCCTGTTCCAGCGATGCGGCCATCGTGTTGAACGACGCAGTGAGCTCACCGACCTCGCCCGGCCCTGTCTCCGCAAGCCGCAGCGACAGGTCGCCTGCAGCGAGACGGTTCGCCCCCTCGGCTGCATTGCGTAGCGGCCGGGCGATCGAGCGGGCGAGGAAGAGCCCGAAGACCAGCACGAGCAGGGTCATGCCGGCCAGGCCTGCTGCCCCGAAGGCGATCGCAGCGTCGGCGGTGCGGTTCGCCGTTGCCACGCTGTTGGCGACCCGCTCGCTGTCCACGCTCAGGAAGCGCTGGAAGCGGGAGCGGATGTCGTCCGTCCGGCGCTTGCCCTCGAGCGTGGCGACGGCGCTCCGCGCAACCGAGGGGTCCGTGTGCGCAAATTTGAGGAGGGGTGCGACGTACTCGTCCACGTACGCACGGATCTCGTTCGCCAGCCCCCGGGCCCGCCGCTCCTGCGCGGTGGTCCCCGAGGCGCGACGCCGTACTGCGGCGATGCTCGCGGGCAGCAGCTTGCGGGAGGCCCTGATCGACTCCAGGAAGCGAGGCTCTCCGGTGAGGACATAGCCACGCAGCGCAGTCTCCAGCTCGACCACGCGGCCCTCGAGGCGCAGGGCGGCGAGGCTCACGTCCTTCGAGTGCGTGGCCCGGCTGGTGGAGTGCCGGAGCTGCAGGGTCGCGACCAGGAAGGCGGCGAAGACCCCGGCGACGATCGCCGCCAAGATCGAGCTGGCCACGATCATCCTTGTCCCGAGCGAGACGGAGCGAACGCGCGTCGCCGCCCGGAACGGCACGCCGGCGCGTGCCCGCAGACCGGCTCGCGCCGCTGGGGCCGTCGCGCTCATGCGGCGAGCAGCTCCTGGACCACCGTCTTCAGCTCGCCGGGGTCGAAGGGCTTGCGCAGGAAGCGGTCGGCGCCCTGCGCGAGCACTGCCTCCTTCGCATAGTTTCCGGCCGTGATCGCGACCACCCGTGTGTGTGACAGATCCGCGTCGCGACGGATGTCCCGGAGCACATCCAGCCCGTGGCGACCCGGCAGCATGAGGTCGAGCACGACCACGTCGGGACGGAGCTCCTTCACGAGCTCGGTCGCCTCCAGACCGTCCCCGGTTTCGGCGATGCGGTAATCGGAATCGACGGCGACCCGCACGAGCTCGCGCAGACTTATCTCGTCTTCACAGATCAGGACCGTGGGCCGATGCTTCATCGACCTTCCTCACATTCGGGGTTCACTGGGCTCGTGGAGGGTAGCGAAGGGGGCGTACGAAGTCACCCTCCTGCTCGCAGGGCGATTGGCTTCCACGCATCCCCCGATGGGGTGATTTCGCTCAAACCCCGCCTGATTGCGCCGATATGCGGAGCGTTGGCTCCAAGGGGGGTTCGGTGATCAGAGTATTGATCTGCGACGACGCAGTAGAGGCGAGGACCCTGCTGCGCACGATGCTGTCCGTCCATCCCGAGATCGAGGTGATCGGCGAGGCACTGACGGGCGCAGACGCCGTGGCGCTCACGCTCGAGCTGTCACCCGATGTGGTGGTCATGGACGTGCAGATGCCGGTGATGAACGGTGTCGAGGCCACCCGGCGCCTGCGGGAGCTCTGCCCGACCGTCCGCGTGGTCGCCTTCGCGGGCTCCGACAAGGAGCAGGACGTGCAGGAGATGCTCGAGGCAGGGGCGAGCGCGTACTGCGTCAAGGGTGCCCCACTCTGGGAGCTCGAGCGCGCGATCGTCGGCGCGAGCCTTCCGCTCTTCCGACTGGCTCACACGCTCGCGCGGGTCCCGAGCGCGCCCGGAATCGCCCAGCTGGCGTCGCGCGAGCTGGCGGAGCTGGCGGGAGCGGTCCTGGTCGTCACCTACCTCGGCGCGACGGAGAACTCCCTCTCGCTGGCAGGCGCAGCGGGACCCGCAGCCCCCAGCGACCTCGGCTCCGGGCCAAGCGCCGTGCCCCGCCTCGCGCGGGAGGTCTTCACGCAGGTCGAGCCCATCGAGGGCAGGCCGGAGGACCTCGCAGAGCTGCTTCGCCTCTTCGGCACTCCGGCCGGAGAGCTCCTCGCGGTGCCGCTCGTGGCCGACGGCGAGGCGCTCGGTGTCCTGCTCGCCGCGACGCCGGCCAACGTGCTCTTCACCTCCGACGCCGAGCTCGTACGGGCCGCAGCCGACCTCGCGGCGGCGGCGCTGGCCTCGACCAGGCGGAATGCGCTCACGCACGCGGAGGCTCGGACGGACCCGCTGACCGGCCTGCCCAACCGGCGGGCCTTCGAAGAGCACCTGGACGGGCTGCTCGACGGCACGGGCGATCCCGCCAGGTTCTCCCTCGCCCTCGTCGACCTGGACGACTTCAAGCAGGTGAACGACCGGCGCGGCCATAGCGAAGGCGACCGCGTCCTGCGCACGGTCGCCCGCGTGCTGCTCCGCACGACCAGGGCAGACGAGGAGGTCTTCCGCATCGGCGGCGACGAGTTCGCCCTGGTCGTGACCGGAGACGAGGTCGCCGCCACCTGCGCGCTCGAGCGGGTGCGTGAAGCGCTCGCGGGACAGCAGCGCGCAAACGGCCTACCCACGCTCTCCGCCGGCATCGCGGGCGTATCGAGCAAGGTGGGCGGCCGAGAGGAGCTCTTCGACCGCGCCGACCGGGCGCTCTACGCCGCCAAGGAAGCCGGCAAGGATCGTGTCGTCAGCGACCGCGGCGGCTCAGGCCCGAGTCAGCCCCGGCGAGCGCGACCCACGAACGGAAACGACGCCCCGCCCCGCATCGAGCATTCGCCGGCCGACACACACGAGCGGCCGCCGCTCCAGGTGCTGATCGTCGACGACGACGCGGGCCTGCGGATGCTCCTGCGCACGACCTTCGAGATCATCGACATCGAGGTCCAGGAGGCCGACTCGGTCGAGGCGGCAGAGGCGAGCATCGCCTCCAGGCGGCCGGATGTGCTGGTGCTCGACGTCGGACTTCCCGACAGCGACGGCCTCGAGCTCTGCCGCCGCCTGCGGGACGATCCCGCCACCGCCACATTGCCCGTCGTGTTGCTCACCGGCCTCGTGGAGCTGACCCAGAGGGAGGCGGAGGAGGCAGGGGCGAGTGCGCTCCTGCACAAGCCGTTCAGCCCGCTCGAGCTGCTCTCCACGATCGAGCGGCTGGCCGGAGGCCTGCCGGAGGGGCCCTACCAGCTGACTGCCGAGGCTCGGTCCTCGGAACAGCTGATCCTGTACGCGCAGGACCTGCGCCGCCTGCTCGAGATCGAGCGTTCTCAGCGCATCCTTCTCCAGAAGGCGTACGAGGAGACCGCAGGCGCACTCGCGGCCGCACTCGAGTCGAAGGACTTCAGCACGAGCGCGCACTCGCAGCGCGTTCGCCGATACGCGACGGAGCTCGCCCGGACCCTCGACCCGACGCTCCTCGGCGACCCGAGCCTCGAGTACGGGTTCCTGCTGCACGACGTGGGCAAGATCGGCGTCCCGGACCGGATCCTGCTCAAACGCGGCACGTTGACGGAGGCCGAGCGCCGCGTGATGCAGACGCACGCCCTGGCCGGCGAGCAGATGCTCCAGAGCGTGCCCATCCTCCAGGGCGAAGGGCTGCGCGTGATCCGATCCCACCACGAGCGCTGGGACGGTGGCGGCTATCCGGACGGGCTGAAGGAGAAAGCGATCCCGGTCGGGGCCAGGGTGTTCTCCATCGCGGACTCACTGGACGCGATCACCAGCGACCGGCCCTACCGTGCCGCCCGCAGCTGGGGCGAGGCACTCCGCGAGATCGAGGACCAGGCGGAGCGGCAGTTCGACCCCGACGTGGTCACAGCCTTCGCACGCTGCGAGCCGAAGCTCCGCCGCATCTACTACCAGCTGCGTGCTGCCTGAAGCTCCTGCAGACCTGCCGGCTCGGTAACGGGGGCACGACAGGCGAAGCGCTCGCAAATGTAGACGGCCGGCTTCCCGTCGACGTGGCCCTTGCCTGCGAGCAACGGAACGTCCTCGGCCGGACCGAAGGCCACGACTGAGCTGGGCGCGTAGGGCGCGAGCGCGGCGCGGGCGACCTCGGAGTCCGGCGGCCCCACGATCGCGATCTCTCGCGGGGACGAGAAGTGCAGGTCCAGCGCGCACAGCATCCAGCCGAAGGCGGTCGGGGCCCGCCCGAGCAGCCGGTGCGCGATGCGAAAGACGGAGACGGCGCGGTGCTCGAGCTCGTCGTCGCCGTAGATGCGGGCCAGGCGGAGCAGGACGTAGGCGAGCATCGAGTTCCCAGAGGGCGCCGGGTTGTCGTCGAGATCCTTTCTCCGCACCACGAGTTGCTCCCCGTCCGACGGCGTCGTGTAGAACCCACCACGCTCGTCGTCGGTGAAGAGCTCGACGGCGAGCAGCGCGAGCCGGCGGCACTCCTCGAGCCAGCGAAGCTCACCGGTCGCCACATGCAGCTCGTACAGGCCGTTGGCCACGCAGGCGTAGTCCTCCAGGTACCCGACGCCCGAAGACCGGCCGGCCCGGTAGCTCCGGTGCAATCGGTCTCCGGCGGACAGCGGCCCGAGCAGGAACTCGGCGAGGCGCCGGGCGCCGTCGATCCAGTCCGCGCGCTCCATCCGCCGAGCCGCCTCGGCCAGAGCGGCCAGCAGGAGGCCGTTCCAGGCGGCGATCGCCTTGTCGTCGCGGTCCGGCTGAGGGCGCCGGCTGCGGATGTCGAGCAGGCGCTCGCGCAAGCCCTCGTCGACGTGGCCACGGATCACCGAGCGCCCGTGCTCGAAGGGGTGGAGGAGCTCGGCGGGTACGCCCTCCTCCTCCGTCCAGGTGAACGTCAGGCCCTCGACACCGTCTGTATCGGCGTCCTGCGAGGAGGCGAAGCCGCCTTCCGGGAGGGCGAGCTCACGCAGCACGTACCCGAGCGTCTCCTCGACGATCCCGCGATACCGCTCGTCGCCGGTGACGACGTGCGCGTGCAGGTAGACCGAGGCGAGCAGGGCGTTGTCGTAAAGCATCTTCTCGAAGTGCGGAACGGCCCAGCGCTCGTCGACCGAGTAGCGGTGGAAGCCGCCGCCGACGAGGTCGTACATCCCCCCGGCCGCCATGCCGTCGAGCGTCGTGGTGACCAGGTCCAGCTCGCCTCGGCGGAGCAGAAGCTCGAGGACGGAGTGCGGCGGGAACTTCGGGGCGCCGCCGAAGCCGCCCCACTCCGGGTCGAAGACGCGGCGGAGCGCGCGCACCGCCTCGCTCACGATTGACTCCTGGAGCGGCTCGGCCGACGGGGCGGTCTCGGTGCTGCGCCGCAGGGCGTCGGCCAGCTCCGACGCGGTCCGAGTCACGTCGTCGCGGCGCTCACGGTAGGCCTTGGCCACCGCCTCCAGCACCTGGCGGAAGCTGGGTAACCCGTGGCGAGGCTCCGGGGGGTAGTACGTGCCGCCGTAGAAGGGCTCGCCCTCAGGCGTGAGGAAGACCGTCATCGGCCAGCCGCCGTGTCCCGTCAGCGCCACGACGGCGTCCATGTAGAGCGCGTCCAGATCGGGTCTCTCCTCGCGGTCGACCTTGACATTCACGAAGTGCTCGTTCATGAGCCCCGCCGTCGCCGGATCCTCGAAGGACTCGTGCTCCATCACGTGGCACCAGTGGCAGGCGGCGTAGCCGATCGAGAGGAGAATAGGACGGTCCTCCGAGCGCGCCCGCGTGAGCGCGTCGCCTCCCCAGGGGTACCAGTCGACCGGGTTGTCGGCGTGCTGCAGCAGGTACGGCGAGGTCGCGTCGGCCAGACGGTTGGGCATGCCGACACGATACGGGCCATGATTCGTGCCATGCGCTCAACCAAGCCGTTTGCAGGCATTTCCCGGGCCTCCAGACCACACCGAGACCACACCAGCGCAGCCAAAGTGGGGACGCTGGGGCTCGCCCCGAAGCCACTTCCTGAACGCCTCGTCGCCGCCCTGCTCTCTCAGATTCGCCATGACGAGTCGAAGAAGCGCCCAGCGACGCTCGGAATCATCAAGCGCATCAACAGCCCGGAACAGCTCGGGGAAGCTGCGCTGGTTGAAGAGGGCTTCAAGAATCTCACCCGCTTCCCCGACGGACTTGGCGTACTCGGGGACGCCTTCGAGAAAAGGGTCGGGGGGCAACTCGCTCATGGGACTTCAATCGGTGAGAACGCATCCTTGGCGTGAAGTCACGCGGGAACGTGCGGCGCCGACTCGCAGGCATGACGCCCCATGACGATCAGCAGAGCCTCGAGCGAGTACGTGCCGACTTGCGCAAGCTGGCGCCGAGTTGCAAGTGGTGCGGGTGCAGGGAGGCCTAGGCTCAGCGCGGGTGCGGCGAACGCCAGAGAACAGCGACGCCAAGCACCACGAGCGTGATTCCGGCGACGTCGGTGAGATGGATGCCGTGGCGTCGAGGAAGGGTCAAGACGACGATGTCCCACCGCAACGGGTCAAACCCGGTGAGGGCAGTACCCACGAAGACCGCGACCGCTCCCATTACCCTGCGCAAGGCCGCGCAGCGTAGATGAACGGCGAGCGCTCCTGTCCGCGATCGCATCAGCAGAAGACTCGTGTGACTCGACAACGACGATCAGGCCATGACCTTCTGCCCGGAGTGCGCCAAGCGGGAGTTCGTTTCTTGAGCCGCGCGGGTTACGTCTGACCGACGCTGCGAGGACCCTCGTCCAAGGATTGTTCTGCGCGGCTCCCAGCGTGAACAACAATGGGCTCGGCGTGCTCGTGTGGCCAAGGTGTGAGACGCACACACGGGGGCCCTACGTAACGAGGCTCAACGGCCGCGACCAGCCAAACGACGCCACCTAGCAGCAGTGCGTCGCCTTGACGAAGATCGCGGTCCGTCGCGATTTCTCCATCGGCGCTGAAAATTGGGACGTATTCGGGCATCGTCTTTGACTTTCAACCGATGCCCACCTGGAGCATGTAGTAACGAGCGACGGCGAAATCTTCACAAAATCCTGAAAATAGGGACCGGGTTGCGTTCGGAAGCCGGACGCGGAGCTTTCGCTCCCGCTGACAGGAGGCGCAGCGCGGCGGCATTTTCGCGGCGATGACGGAGGGCGGAGCCAGTTGCCTCGCATGGCGACGATTCCGAGACCACACCGGGACCACACCAGCAGCGCATGTAGCGGCAGGGACGGCCGGGACGACCGCCTGGTTGAGCCAAAACGGCTTCCCTAGACGCCCCTGTCGATACGGGCCATGATTCGTGCCATGCCGTACTACGAAGACCTCGAGGCCGGAGACCGCTCACGCAGCCGGATCGGGCGCACGATCACCGAAGCAGACAACGTCTGGTTCCCGGCGCTGACCATGAACACGAACAAGAGCTAGACGGGCGGCGTCAACCTGGGCTGGGAAGAGGTCAGGCTCCCGGCTCCGGTCTTCGCGGGGGACACGCTCTGGGCGGAGACGGAGTTAGCGAGGTGGTGATCGGGTTCCGGCGTTCCTTCCTCGTGCCGAAGCGGCCTGCCTAGTCGCGGCGCCGCCTACGCAGCCAGCGGATGAGCTCGATTCCGCCGGTGACGGCGAAGGCGATGCCGAGCGCGAGCAGGAGGCCCTTCCACGGCTGATGCTCGAACGCCTTGCCCCCGAAGTAGCCGAGCAGGGAGGCGTAAAGCGCCCACGAGAGCCCGGCGATCGCGTCGAAGAGCGCGAACCGCCGCCACGGCATCCGCAGCATTCCGGCCGACAGCGTCACCACGGTCCGGCCTCCGGGGATGAAGCGGGCGACGACGATCAGCTCTCCCCCGCGCTCCTGCAGCTGCCCCTCGGCCCAGCCGATGCGCTTCCTCGCCTTCTCGCCCGAGAAGAAACGCTTCTTCGCGCGGTCGCCGTACCGGCGGCCGATCAGGTAGGCGGTGTTGTCGCCCGAGAACGCGCCGCCCGCCGCGAGGGCGACGACCGCCGGCAGGCTCATGCGTCCCGATCCGGCCAGCACGCCCGCCGTGATCACCGCGGTCTCGCTCGGGACGATGGGAACGAGCGCGTCCAGGTAGGCGAGCGCGAAGACGAGGGCGTAGGACCAGCCGGAGCCGGAGATCTGATCGACGACCTGGTTGAACACGGGTGCGAGAGACTATGCGCCCATGAGCTTCCTCCCTCTGCAGGACGTGCGCGTGGTCGACGTGACCACCTCGTTCGCCGGCCCGTACTGCACCATGCTGCTCGGCGCGCTCGGGGCGGACGTCGTCAAGGTGGAGCCGCTCGCGGGCGACGAGGCCCGTGCATGGGGACCGCCGTTCGCAGGCGAGGACAGTGCGCTGTTCGTCGCCGCGAACGCGAGCAAGCGATCACTCGCGGTGGATCTCCGGCGAGGCCGTGACGTGCTCGTCCGGCTCGCGGGAGGTGCAGACGTCTTCATCCAGAGCCTGCGCCCGGGACTGGCCGACGAGCGCGGGCTGGGGGCGGGCGACCTGCGCGCCCGGAACCCGCGCCTCGTCTACTGCTCGATCTCGTCGTTCGGCGAGACGGGGCCGTGGCGTCTCCGGCCCGGATACGACCCACTCGCGCAGGCGATCGGTGGGATCGTCTCGGTCACAGGCGAGCGAGACGGGCCGCGCGTGCGCGTGGGCGTCTCCCTGGTCGACCAGGGCACGGCGATGTGGGCGGCGCTGGGAATCGTCTCGGCGCTCTTCGAGCGGGAGCACACCGGCGAGGGGCGCGTGGTCGACGTCTCGCTGTACGAGACGGCGCTCGCCTATCTCTCGTACCACCTGGCCGGGTATCTCGCCAGCGGCGAGATACCCGGCCGGCACGGAACGGCGTTTCCCTCGATCGCGCCGTACCAGGCGTTCCCGTGCGCCGACGGCGAGCTGATGGTGGCAGTCGGAAACGATCGGCTGTTCGTGGCCCTCTGCGAGGCGCTGGGGGTACCTGAGCTCGGCCCGGATCCACGCTTCGCGACGAACCCGGACCGGGTGGCACACCGCGACGAGCTGGCGTCGATGCTCGGGGAACGGTTCCTCGTGGAGACGCGGGCGACCTGGCTCGAGCGCCTGGAGCGGGCCGGAGTACCCGCAGCGCCGGTGCAGGACGTCGCCGAGGTCGCCGCGCACGAGCAGACGAAGGCGCTCGGGATCCTCCAGGAGCTCGGCGGCCCCGTGACGCCGGCCCCGTCACTGTCCGTCGACGGAGAGCGGGTCCTACACCGTTCTGCCCCGCCGCCGGTCGGAGCCCACACGGCAGAGGTACTGGCGGAGGCCGGCTATTCCGAGGCCGAGATCACGGAGCTGGCCGCGTCCGGCGTAGTGGCGCTAGCCTCCAGGTGACATGGAGTGCCCGACCCGAGGAGGGTGAGACAGGTATGAAGGCTCACGTCGGAGACAGGATCCTCGTCGAAGCCGAGAAGGTCGCCCAGGCGAGCCGCGCGGGAGTCGTCGAGGAAGTGCTGCAGGAGGATCCGTTGCGCCTTCGCATCCGGTGGGACGACGGGCGCACGACCGTCCTCGCTCCGTCCGCGGGCGCGGCGAGCATCACTCCTCGCAAGGCTCCCCGGAAGGCCCGAGCCAAGGCCTAGAACTTCCACGAGCAGCGTAGCCCGCCAGGCTCCCACCCGATGGGGGTCCAGGTCCTCGCCGGCACGCGCAAGGGGCTGTTCGTGCTTACGTCGGAGGACCGCCGCTCCTGGGAGCTCGGGGGGCCGCTGCTTCCGGGCTGGGAGATCATGCACGCGGTCAGCGACCCTCGCGACGGCACCATCTATGCCTGCTCGACCACCTTCACCTACGGCTCGGCCGTGCACCGCTCGGCCGACGAGGGCAAGACCTGGGAGCGCTCGGAGCAGGTCGGCCTGCCGGAGGAGTCGGGCCTGAAGCTCGAGAAGCTCTGGCACCTCACGCCCGGACGCGAGGGAGAGGACGGACGGTTGTGGCTCGGGGGGGCGCCGGGGGTCCTCTTCCGCTCGAACGACGGCGGGCAGACCTGGGAGCCGAACGAGGGCATCCTCGCCCACCCGACGCGCGAGAAGTGGATGCCCGGCGCAGGCGGCATGTGCTGCCACTCGATCCAGCTCGACCCGAGCGATCCCGAACGGATGTACGTGGCGATCTCGGCTGCGGGCGCCTTCCGCACCGACGACGGGGGCGAGACGTGGACACCCGTCAACCAGAACGTCGCCGCCGAGTTCCTCCCGGAGCCGTATCCCGAGGTCGGCCAGTGCGTGCACAAGCTGCTCCTCCACCCCGCGCGACCGGAGCGCCTCTGGCAGCAGAACCACTGCGGCGTCTACCGCTCCGACGACCGCGGAGACACCTGGGAGCGGCTGGACGGCAACGGGCTGCCGAGCGGCTTCGGCTTCCCGATCATGCTCGACCCCCGCGACCCGGACGTCGCGTACGTCATTCCCGAGGTCGGCGCGGAGAACCGAGTGACGGTGGACGGCAGGCTCGGCGTGTGGCGTACGGACAATGCGGGCGAGAGCTGGGAGCAGGCCTCGAACGGCCTGCCGGACCAGGCATGGTCGGTCACGCTTCGCGAGGCGTCCGCCTTCGATTCGCTCGACCCTGCCGGCGTCTACTTCGGCACCCAGAGCGGCTCCGTCTGGGCCTCGTCCGCCGGCGACGAGTGGATCGAGGCCGCGCGCGACCTGCCGCCGGTGCTGTCGGTCGAGGTCGCGGAGTGGCAGTCGTAGTCCTCCTGCCCTCGCTCCTCGCCGCCGAGGCCGGGGGGCGAAAGGAGTTTGAGCTGGAGGCACAGACGGTGGGGGACGCTCTGCGGGCGCTCCCGGTCGCCGACCTACTGTTCGACGAGCGCGGCGAGCTGCGCCGGCTCGTGAACGTCTACGTGGACGGGGTGGATGCCCGCGGCCACGGCGGGATCGAGGCCAAGGTCGCCGAAGGGCAGACGCTCAGAATCGTTCAGGCCGTCGCCGGCGGCTGATTGCCGCGGAAAGTGCGCTTCGCTTACGCGTCGCACTTTCCGCGGTGGAAGGTCGCCGATCAGTCTTCGATCAGCCCTCCGGGTTGGAGCTCGGCAAGCCGCTCGCGCACGCGGTCCGCGTCCGGCAGGTCGCCCTTCTCCTCGTAGAGGGCGAGAGCGTGCCCAAGCGAGTGCGCCGCCTCGTCGCCGGCTCCCGACAGCAGGAGCACCTCCGCCAGGTCACGGTGGAGCTCCGCACGGAGATGGAGCCAGTCGGTGCTCTCCACCAGATCGACGGCCTCGCGCGCAAGGCTCTTCGCGCGCTCGAGCTCGCCTCGCTGTGCCAGGACCTTGGCAGCCACGCCGCGCCAGCGGGCCTGGGGATCGAGGTCGTCGGTCGCGACCGTGTCCCGCACCGCCAGCGCATATCGCTCGGCCTCGTCGTACCGGCCCTGGCGGTAGACGGCCTCGGCGAGCGTGGCGGTGACCGACGCCAGATAGCCCGTCTCGCCGAGCTCTTCGAGGAGGTCGTAGCCCTCTCGAAGAATCCGCTCTGCGGCGACCGCGTTGTTCCCGATCAGCTCGAGCATTCCGGCCGCGATCGACGTGCCGCCGACGGATACACGCAGTCCGAGCTCCTGGAGGGTCGCACGTCCGTGAGCGAAGAATTCGCGCCCCTCGTCGATCGACCCCGACATCGCGGTGAGCGTGCCGAGCCCGATGAGCGCAAACGCCTCGACGGACAGCCGGCCCGCACCCTGCTCGATGATCTGCCTGCACCGAGCCATTCCGTCCTTGGCCTGCACCGGGCCGAAGATCGCCATGAGCGGCAGCCACTGCAGGCTCGCCGCCTCCTCCCGCGCAGCACCGGCCCGCCGCGCGTGCTCGATCGCCCGCTCGAGGGCCTCAATCGCCGGTCCGGTCCGCCCGAGCCAGAAATGACCCAGTCCTGTCAGGTGCCACGCCTGGGCTAGCCCGGCGTGGTCTTCGGCCTGTTCGAAGATCGGAATCGCGCGCTCGCTCTCGCCGTACAACGCCGCCATCGTTCCCTTCTCTTGGTCTGTGTGGACGTCGAGGAGGGCGAGGCGCAGTCCTGCATGTGCCTCCAGCGCCGGATCGTGCGCCTCGCGAGCTCGGGCCCCGGCCTCGGACAGCGCCTCCCTCGCCTGCGCGAGGTCTCCGGCTTCGAAGAGAGCCGACCCCAGGTCGGGAAGGAGCGCAAACCGCTCCGGGTCGTCGTCCCCCAGCAGCGAGGACGATCGACCGAGCAGATTGGCGGCCGCAGGCATGTCACCACGGGCATAGGCGCTGCGGCCGGCGTGCGCGAGTCGCTCTGCCGCCCGGCGCCCCAGCTCCCGGCCCGCGTCGCCCAGCGACCCCAGCTCTGTCTGGTAGCGGTAGGCCTGCTCCAGGTGGTAGCCGAGGATCTCGTCCCGCTCCGGAACTGCCTCGAGCTTCGCCAGCCAGGCCGCGAAACGCTCGTGTAGCTCGGCTCGAAGCTCCTTCGACATCGCCTCGTAGGCGGTATCACGGATCAGGAGGTTGGCAAATCGAAAGGCGTCCTCCTCGGCATGCGGCCGAATCAGCTCCTTGCGGACGAGTCCAAGCAAGGACGTGGCCACAGCAGTCCGGAGCGGCTCAGGCGCGAGAGCCGCCACCGCGGTGCGGTCGAACTCCTTGCCGATCACCGAGGCACGCTCCGCCACCTCGCGCTCTTCCGTCGGGAGGCGGTCGAGGCGCGCGGCGATCAGGGCCTGAATGGTGGGCGGTATCGGCACGTCGCCGTTCGCCCCGTCCTCGCCGAGCATCGCGACCATCTGCTCGACGAAGAGGGGATTGCCCTCTGCCGTGACGACAATGCGACGGCGCACGTCGTCGGCCAGCGTCCTCGCCCCGAGCAGACGTTCGACGAGGACGTCGCACTCCTCCTCCGGGAGGGGCTCGAGCAGGATCGTCGACGCGTTCGCCTTGCCTCCACCCCACGCGGGCCTCGCGTCGAGCAGCTCAGGTCGGGCAAGGCAGGCGACGAGGATCGGCGCGTCGCGGCTCCAGTCGGCGACGTGGTCGATCAGATCGAGCAGCGTCGGCTCGGCCCAGTGGATGTCCTCGAAGACGACGACGAGCGGTCGGTCGCGCGCCAGGGATTCGAGGAACCGGCGCACGGCGAGGAATGTCTCCTCCGAGGTGGGTGCAGCCAGCGCGCCGGCGAGCACGGCCTCGGCATTCGCGCTGCGGAAGATGTCGATCAGGGGCCAGTAGGTGATGCCCTCGCCGTACGGCAAGCAGTGTCCGGACAGGACGAGTGCATCCCGCGCCGAGGTTGCCAGCTCGGTGACCAGCCGCGACTTGCCGATTCCGGCCGGCCCAAGCACCGTAAACAGATGACATCGGCGCTCGCGGGCAGCACGCGAGAGCGCCTGCTGCAGCTGGATCAGCTCCTCGTCGCGCCCGACCATCGGCGAGTCGAGGCGGCGCGCGAACGCAGGCGCCCCTTCGACGACGCCGACCAGGCGGTACGCCGGCACCGGCTCGCTCTTCCCCTTGGCCGCGACGGCGTCCACGGCGGCGACCTCGACGGCGTCGCGTGCGAGCCGCAGCGTCTGCTCGCTGAGCAGGATCTCTCCCGGCTGGGCGGCCTGCTCCAAGCGGGCAGCGACGTTGACAGCGTCGCCGGTGACGAGCGCGTCGCCCGAGCCGGCGACGACCTCGCCGGTGTTCACGCCGATCCGCGCCTCGAGCCCCAGGCCCGAGACCGCGTCACGCAGCTCCACCGCCGCGCGCAGGGCCCGCAAGGCATCGTCCTCGTGCAGCTGGGGGATGCCGAACACGGCCATGACCGCATCGCCGATGAACTTCTCCACCGTGCCGCCGTGGCGTTCCAGCGCCGCCCGTGCCTCCTCGAAGTAGCGTGACTGCAACCGGCGCAGGGCCTCGGGATCGAGCTGCTCACCGCGGCTGGTGTAGCCGGCCAGGTCGCAGAAGAGCATGGTGACCGTCTTGCGCACTTCGCGCGAAGTCGCGGGCTCCGCTGCCAGGGCGGCCCCGCATGAGCCGCAGAAGTGGAAGCCCTCCGGGTTCTCCTGGCCGCACTGGGCGCAGACAGCCACGCGGGAAGCGTACGGCCGAGGGAGGCGGATCGCTAGGCGCGGGCGTGCCGGGCCCGGTAGGCCCGCGTCTTCGTGCGATTGCCGCAGAGCTGCATCGAGCACCAGCGGGCCGAGCGGTTGCGCGACTCGTCGTAGAAGGCCCACCGGCAGCCGTGGTTGCGACACGCCTTGAGCCGGCTCCACGATCCGTCGGCCATGGACAGGAAGGCGGCGGCGAGAACGCGCCCCAGGACTCCCGCCGACCCGCCCGCCTGCGGGACGAGCTCGCCACGGCCGAAGTCGACGGTCAGGCCGGCGACCGCGGCCGCGCGGTTGAGCGTGGCGATCGGGTCGGACTCGAGTCTCTGGCCGTTGTTCGCGTAAAGCAGCTCGCGGAGCGCCTCGCGGACCTCCCGCGCCTCATCGAGCTCGCGTGCAGCCGGCTTGACTCCCTGATCCTCGAACCAGGCCGCCAGCCACTCGTCACCGCGCTCGAGGTTGACCGTATTGACGAACCGTTGGACGAGCCGAAGCGGCTCGGGCGCGGCCTTGGGCAGGTCGTAACGGGGAGCCTTGGCAGTCATATCGCCGACACCAGTGTAAACTCATCGCCGGTTATCGTGGGACGCGCCGCGTATCCGCTGAAGCTCTCCGGGGCCCGCCTGCGCCACCGGCCGGGCCGCGCGGCGCTCGTCGCCCTCGGAGTGGCCGCCGGTGTGGGAGCCCTGGCGACCGTAGGCGCTGGAAGCGTCCTCGTCCAGGACCGCAGTCTCGGAGAGA